>Ga0213920_1000615_pt1 | contig 25348 bp, 27 predicted proteins | sample McNCre1117MG_FD_161054 | JGI IMG/M metagenome (GOLD analysis project Ga0213920, IMG submission 161054) | Freshwater microbial communities from McNutts Creek, Athens, Georgia, United States - 11-17 MG | ecosystem: Environmental > Aquatic > Freshwater > Creek | place: USA: Georgia | collected...
CAAGCGCAGGGCTGGGCTGTTGGCGGTGTCAGAAGTCAGCTCGGTTTGCGCGCTGGCATAACCGGTCATGCTGTAAATGGGCATGGTGTGGCGTTGGGTATCAAAGAGGTGATTATCTCAGGCTTAGGCTGCTTGGTTAGCCGTGGCGGGCGCGTCTTGATCGACAATCGAGGTTTCTGAACTATCTTGGCTCAACCGCTGACCGCAGCGGTTGGCCCAAATACATCAAAGCCAAACATGACCACCACCTTGCCTGCCTCTCGCCACACCCGTGCTGCTGACCAACTGCGCCCCGTGCGCATCACCCGCCACTACACCATGCACGCCGAAGGCTCGGTGCTCATTGAGTTTGGCCACACCAAAGTGCTGTGCACCGCGTCGGTGGAAGAAAAAGTGCCTGGCCACAAAAAAGGCTCGGGCGAAGGTTGGGTCACCGCCGAGTACGGCATGCTGCCCCGCGCCACCCACACCCGCAGCGACCGCGAAGCCGCGCGTGGCAAGCAATCGGGCCGCACGCAAGAAATTCAACGCCTCATTGGCCGCTCCATGCGCGCGGTGTTTGACCTCAAAAAATTGGGCGAACGCACCATCCACCTCGATTGCGACGTGTTGCAAGCCGACGGCGGCACACGCACGGCCAGCATCACCGGCGCGTTTGTGGCTGCGCAAGATGCGGTGAACAAACTCATTGCCGCAGGCAAGCTGACCGAGAGCCCCATCACCCAAGGCGTGGCCGCTATTTCGGTGGGCATGTTGGGCGACTTGGCGCTACTCGATTTGGAATACACCGAAGACTCCGCCTGCGACACCGACATGAACGTGGTCATGACCAGCGCTGGCCACTACGTGGAAGTGCAGGGCACTGCCGAAGGCTTGCCTTTCACGCGCGATCAAATGAACGCCTTGCTCGCCTTGGCTGAAAAAGGCGTGCGCGAACTCATCGCCATGCAGCAAGAAGCCTTGCAGGCTTGATGCGCAGCGCAGGTTTGAACTCATGACCGTGGCGTTGAAAAAAATCGTTCTAGCCTCCAACAACCAAGGCAAGCTCGTCGAGCTGCAAGCCATGTTTGCGCCGCTGGGTGTCGAGCTGGTGCGCCAAGGCGACTTGCACATTGGCGAAGCCGAAGAGCCGTTTCACACCTTTGTCGAGAACGCTTTGGCCAAAGCCCGCCACGCCGCACGCGAGAGCGGCTTGCCCGCCGTGGCCGACGATGCGGGCCTGTGCGTCGACGCCTTTGGTGGCCTGCCCGGCGTGCAAACCGCGTACTACGCCACGCAGTTTGGCTACGAGAAAAGCGACGACAACAACGTGCGCGCCTTGCTTGAACAAATGGTGAATGTGGACAACCGCCGCGCCGCTTTGGTCAGCACCTTGGTGGCTGTGCGTCACCCTGACGACCCCGAGCCACTCATTGCCGTAGGCCGTGCTGTGGGTGAAATCACACGTGCGCCCGTAGGCACGAATGGTTTTGGCTTTGACCCCATCATGTTCATCCCGCGCTTTGGCAAAACTTTTGCCGAGCTGCCCATCGAAGTGAAAAACGCCAACAGCCACCGTGGCCAAGCAGCGCAGCAAATGCTGGCGCTCATGCGCGAGCGTTGGTTTGCATAAAGCGACGTCGATGACCCAAGACATCCAACACCTCATGCGGCCTGGAACGCTCAGCTTGGGCAGCTTGCCGCCGCTCTCGCTGTACGTGCATTTGCCGTGGTGCTTGAAGAAGTGCCCGTACTGCGACTTCAACTCGCACGAAGCGCAAAGCAGCGTGGGCGGCGAGCTGCCCGAGCAGCGCTACCTTGATGCCTTGTGCGCCGACCTTGAACACAGCCTGCCGCTTATTTGGGGCCGAAGCGTGCACAGCATCTTCATTGGCGGCGGCACGCCCAGCTTGTTTTCGCCTGCGACGATTGACCGCCTCATCAGCGATATGCGCGCGCGTTTGCGCCTAGAGGCTGATTGCGAAATCACGCTCGAAGCCAACCCCGGCACGTTTGAAAAAGACCGCTTTCGCGCCTTTCGCAAAGCGGGCGTCACCCGCCTGTCGGTGGGCGTGCAGAGCTTCAACGACCAACACTTGCAAGCCTTGGGCCGTGTCCACAACCGCGCCCAAGCCATTGCTGCGGTCGAAGAAGCGCGTGAAGCGTTTGACACTTTCAACCTCGACCTGATGTACGCCTTGCCCGGCCAAACGCTGGCACAACTCGACGAAGACCTCGACATGGCTTTGTCTTTGCAGCCCCCGCATTTGTCGGTCTACCACCTCACCATCGAGCCCAACACCGTGTTTGCCAAATTTCCGCCCCAAGTGCCGGAAGATGACGACGCCTACGCCATGCTCGACCGCATCACCGAGCGCACCGCCGCCGTGGGCCTGCACCGCTACGAAGTGTCGGCCTATGCCAAAGACAACCACCGCTGCTGGCACAACCTTAACTACTGGCAGTTTGGCGACTACTTAGGCATTGGCGCTGGCGCACACAGCAAACTCAGCTTTGCCCACCGCGTGTTGCGCCAAGTGCGTAACCGCGATCCGCGCTTGTTCATGGACCACGCGCTCGACACCAGCCGTGCAGACCGCGCCGTGGCCCAAAGCACCGAAGTGCCACGCGCCGACTTGCCCTTTGAATTCATGCTCAACGCCTTGCGCCTGCGCCACGGTTTTTCGTTGGCCGACTTCACTGAACGCACGGGCTTGCCCGTGACGGCCATTCAGTCGGCACTGGCAGAGGCCGAGGCCAAAGGCTTTGTCACACGCGACTTTCAACGCGTGGTGCCCACCGAACGCGGCTTTGACTTCTTGAGCGATTTGCAATCTTTGTTTTTGTCTGAGGCCTGAAGCAAAAGCAGACCAAAGACACATTACAATGTCGGCTGAATTCAACTGGAAGCGTGGCAGAGTGGTTGAATGCACCGGTCTTGAAAACCGGCGAAGGTGTGAGCCTTCCGTGAGTTCGAATCTCACCGCTTCCGCCAATTGAAAGCCCTAAGTAATTGATTTGCTTGGGGTTTTTCTTTTTTAGCTTTCATTTAGATACACTCCAAGATACACTTTTAAGTCCGTAGTAGCGATATTTTGGAATTTGAGGGTCTTTACTTCGTTGTATGCCAAGGACTATCAAGGTCACGTGCCAGTCAGCACGGCTTGCTAGTTAGAGCCAGAGCAAGGCCTAAAACTGTCGGACGTTAGCAACTCTATGGCATGGGCTGGTGTAAAGCCGCAAGCTGTGACGTAATCCACGAACAGCCATACATCTACAAACTTAACCGCTCGCTCTAGCTTAGAGATTTGTGATTGCTCTAGGTTCATCTTGTGCGCCAGCTGAACTTGTGTGAGTCCAGCATCAAGCCTTATTTGCTTTAGGCAATTTCTTAGCTGTACGTGCCTAGAGCTGTGTATGGATAGAGACATGCTTGAATGCTCTATTCACCTCTAGAATATGCGAAATATGACTATTTGTGATGGTCTAAAAAGTTCATAACAGTGACAAGGAATGCTTGTTTGTGCTGAATTAATCTCAGTTGAGCTTACTAAGCACAGGCATTACGGCGGTACTTTGAATACTAGAAACATCAAACACAAAGGAATTAAGAATGACAAGCAACAAACCAAAATCATCAAAGATTGACAAACTTATAGCGGCTGTCATTACTATTCCTTCATTTTTTCTGTTATTTAGTATTCTTGTAGGTAGTCGTAATGGCAAGGACTACGGAGGCTCTCTATTTGTCGTAATCTTATTGACGGCAATTATCTGGTTCGTATCACTAAAAATGCTATACAAAGACCCAGACGATGAGAGAAGAGCTGAAGAGCAAAGACAGTGGGCAGAGCAAGAAAATGCAAAACTACAAGGATTCACAACTGAATCAAAAGGTTACATTGACGGCGAATCTTTCTCAGCTAGATATATTGGTGGTTCTGGAAATATGTTTGAGAAGAATTCCCAAATCACTATTGGACAGTGCAAGGATGGCATTTACTTAGGCTGCTCAAGCAGCTTGGAGCACAAGATAATTCCAATAGACACTATAACGTTGTTGGAGATTTCAGGCGAAGGGACTGTAACTACGAATGCGGGTATCGTGGGTGGTGGTTTTGGAGTAGAGGGATTTATTAAGGGTGCCATAGTTGCCGAAATACTAAATGCAGCAACCACAAAAAGTAGTACAAATACATTCTTAAGAATTATGACAACAGATAGTGAGTTGTACTTTCATACATCAGAAAGGGAGCCTGCACAACTTCAAATCTTGTTTTCTAAAGTCTTTGTACATATCAATTCAGCAAAAACTAAAAAAACAAATAGCTCAGGAATTAGTGATGAGTTACTAAAGTTACACAGTCTCTTTAAAGATGGAGCACTCACTCAAGATGAGTTTGATGTAGCCAAAAGGAATCTATTAGAAAGGTGATTACTGGCAGCAGTAAGGAAGACTTTTAAATGATGAATAGAGCACAAAAACAATTGATTAAGGGGTAAGGGTGCCAAAATGTATAAAGCCCCTTATTGACGTTTAATCTATGTTTAACTGGGGTTCTGTAGTTTTATATAGGTTAATTGTCAGGTACACTTTGATTTACTAGCACAAATCACATAAAAGCTCAGGTTTAACTTCATCGAATGTTTTTTGCTCTTACATACTTATAAAATTAACTACGACTGAAATTTTTACCATTATATTATTATTCTTATTTATTACTATCTTACTTAATAAATCATATATATTCTTGTGCACTATTTGCACGGCTGACTAGAAAAATATGCACTATCAATTTGGAAATGAATGCACACATTAAGGGAGAACTATGCACAGATAAAGGTGCAATATTCTCCATATGACTAACTCAGATTTAAATCGTTAAAAGGGTGTATCCATTTCTTCGATTTCTTTTTGTCTTCTTTTTAGCTCTTCTTTTCCCATCTCATTAGCTACTTCTACGTAATTAATATTGGGGCGTTTGAATGAAGCAGAGTTGTAACCATTTGCTCTAGCGTGCGGAGTGCTGTTAGCGCTGCTTTGTTTCTTTTTGACTTCCCAAGTTCTATAAATATCGTTCACAACATAAACATTTACATAACCGTTTGAAGACCTCTTCTTGGTAATTTCTATATGGAAATTTTCACTAAGCGTCTTAATAGCATTTTTAGCGGTTCTAACGCATACGCCTGTAGCCTTAGCTATCGTCTCGTAGGACTCATATAGTTGCCTTCCAGCTTGATGGTGATATCTATATTTAGCAAGTAAGTACGAAAATATAACTGCAATATTAGTGTTTGCCCATTTGTGCGTGAGAACCCTTGACTCATATAGCCAGACAGGGAAGGGGTTAATTTCTGGATGTAAGGATTCACTCATAGTGTCACCTCACCATTTTGTAAGCTCTTTAATAAGTATTCATTCTTGAATTCAAGTGATGCACGTACGTATTTAAAAGTACTTGAGTTGCTTAATACATTGTTGACAGCCATATGATTCGGCTGAGCGTAATTTTGTGTCATAAATGTTGACTCCTTCTTAAAATAACAATATTTTTTATCAGATAACCACGTGAAATAATCAGTAAGTTATTGATTCATATAGGTAATTTACACTTACCTTGTAATGGCGGACTAATTTCTAAACCGCAGTTGTGCCAATGGTGCCCACTTATATGCTTATGCTGGCGCTAAATTTTCACCATTCATTAGTTTTCGTAAATCTGATTCTCGCCAGCATGTAATGCGTTTGCCAATTTTTACTGCTGCTGGAAATCTTCCTGCTTTTACTCCTGCCCACCAAGTGGATTCAGAGACGGGTATAAGTGCTGGAATCCCTGTTTTTTTGCATCCTACGATTTGTTTAATGCGTAATAAGCTTGTCATGTGACCTCCTAAATTTAAGGTGTATTTCTCCTTTAGTTAAATGAAACAGGCAAAAAAAAGCCTGCTGTTATCGCAGGCTGCTATTTAAATGTTGATGCAAGGCACCACAATCTCTATTAGGAGATATGGGGAGTTGTGAGCATAAGCTCACCTTTCTTTAATTCAAACATTTTCATAGCCTACTTGATGTAGTGTTTACTGCGATTGAGCGAGAGTGTAACACATATTCGGAAATTTGCAACAAATATTTTGATTTTATTTTAAATCTGTGTTAAAGAAACGCAGAAGGTGGCCCATTCCTCCATTACGTTTCTGCGTTTTTGTAATGAGTCACCACGGGAGTAGGCGGCTTCTACTGCGTCTTGAACTTGATGCGATAGTGATTTTTCTAGAACCTCTCTCGCGTGGGTGGTTATTTCGCCGCCCCAATCTCTAAAAGTACTTCTAAAACCGTGCACTGTAATTTTTGGTCCTGTGTGTTCTCGTTTAATCAATTGGAGCATTGCCATGTTAGATAGGTGCTTGTTCAATCCTCTGGGGCTTGGAAACAACCAGTCATTTACTTTGTTGTTATGCAGCTCGGTAATGATTGCAAATGCTTCGTTGGATAGTGGTACGCGATGTTGTACATGTGCTTTAGTTCTATTTGCGGGAACTATCCAAATCCTGTTTTCAAAATCAATCTCATTCCAGTTTGCTCCTATTGTTTCGCTGGTGCGAGTTGCTGTCAGAATTGTTAATTGAAGTGCTTTCGCGCCAATTGTGTCTAGTTGTTTTAGATGTCGGTAGAACGTGGGGATGTCTTCGTAGGGGAGTGCAGGGAAGTGTGTCGTATTTTTACGTTTACTGAAGGAGGGGAGAAGGTGCTTTAAATTGCCCTTCCAAGCTGCTGGATTAATTGTGTTCGGGCGCAGTCCTGCTGCTGTTGCCGAGTCGAGAATTTGTTCTATTCTTCCTCTAAGTCGTGTAGCAGTTGGATTCTTGGTTGTCCATATTGGCGTGAGTAACTTGGTTATGTCATCAGTACAAATGTCACTTAGGGGCTTGTTGCCTATGTACGGGTACGCATACTGTTCGAGGGTATTCGTCCATTGCTGTGCGTGCTTCTGATTACGCCATGATGCCCTGTGAGTTTCAATGTATGACTCAGCAGCCTTTTTGAATGTCGAACCTTGTTGGCTAATTGCTTGAGCTTTTCTCTGTTTTTGTCGCTCGGCTGTGGGGTCGAGACCTTCTGAAATTTGACGCTTAGCATCAAGTGCCAACTCTCTAGCTCGCATAAGCGTAATCTCTGGAAAGTTGCCTAGTCCTATGCTGCGTTGTCCGCCAGCTCCCCATCTAAAGAGCCATGACTTCGTTACGCCATTTGTTGACTTAGTTGACTTCTGAACTTTTAAGTACAGACCGTTCCCATCGCCAAGCATGCCGATTGATTTTGTATTGCTGCATGCTGTGTGAGTTAGTTTTGCCATAGAGCACCATAAATTTAGATACACTCTAGGATACACTTTTATCTTGGATTTATTAACTTCTTGTCGCAGTGATTTGGACTATTGTTAATCGTAAGTCATTGATTTACAATATAAATATTTGATTCTTTGTGTGCATTAAAAGTATTTTGGATTTTGGTTTGTAGGACACCGCTTCCGCCAAATCAAAAAACGCACCCTACGAGGTGCGTTTTTTCTTTTCCCCCCACACATCCCCTCAAGCTCGAACATCGGCAACACATTGCCGCTTTAGCTGTGGCACACCGTATGCATGTTTGCCGCCAATTGGACAACCCAATTGCCGCAACAAGGAACACCCAGAAATGACCTGAACCTCTTGAAGGAGCTTGCGATGGAATCCACAAGCATGATGCGTGTCAACGCTCACCCCGGCAGCTACGGTGGGCACGGCAGTACGCCGCAAGATCGGCAGCAACAACGGCGTCAAAAAATACTGGCGCTGTTTGATGCGGTTGAGCACGGCCACTTAGATGCTTCCAAGCTCGCCCTCAAGGTGTTGATGAATTTCGACCACGCGCTCAGCACCGATGTGCAGTTTGTGCGTCTGTCCAAAGCGCTAGACGCAGGCAGTGTGTATGTGGCACAGCAAGTTGTGCGCGAGATCAAGACCAAGTTCATCAACGCAACGCCTTTGGCGGGGCATGCAGCGCACGCGATGCCTGCGTCGCATCCTCTATCTCGCCCTCATCAACCCGACGGCATGCATTTTGTGGATACGCGAGCTTGAGGGTTTGTGTTTCAGCGTGTCTTGGCCCTGCAAGCCGCCTGCATGTCACGGTCGTGAATAAAACCGCATTGCCCGCTGCCGCCGCCGGTTTCGGCGCGGCACATGGCTTGTAGGTCGCTGTCGCGGATGAAGCCACACTGGCTCGTGCCACCGCCCGATGTCGCGCGGCAATAGGCTTGCTTGTCGGGGTTTTGAATGAACCCGCATTGGCTTGAGCTGCCGTGCGTGTTGGCGCGGTCTGCGTTGGCACGGCAAGCCGCTTGCATGTCGTGGTCACGAATGAAACCGCACTGGCTGCTGCCACCGCCTGTTTCAGCACGGCAACGCGCTTGCAGGTCTGGCTCGCGAATAAACCCACAGTGGCTAGACCCACCGCCGCTGATGGCACGGCAATAGGCTTGGCGATCTGAGTTTTGGATAAAGCCGCAGTCGGCTTGTTGGGCAAATGCTGGAAGGATGACTAGCACCCAGGTCAGCCATAGGCCAAGGCACTTCACGTCAATGCGCCCGTTGCTGCAACTCATGCACCAACAGCACTACACGCGCATCGGGTTCATCAAAGCGAATGCCGTGTTGGTATTCGGGTTTGGCGTCGGCTTGGTTGGCGCGGTGGACGTGCTCCACGTTTTGAATGGTGCCCATCATTTCGGCATGTTCAGATTTGCCGGTGGATTGCAGGTCAAAGCGCAGGCCGAGTTTGATGCGGCTTTCTACTTCGCCCAGCTTGTGTGGTCCCACCACCGATGTGCCGCCACCGCTGATGTCGTGTAGATGAAACTCGCCCAAGTTGTGGCCAGTTGTCGATTCCAAAATTTCGACAGGCAGCGAGGTGCGTACGCGCAGGTGCTCACGCATGGGGCTTTCGAGGATGTCTTCTGGAAAGCTCATCAGCATGTAATTGCGCGGGTTCAGCAGCATGGTGTTGATGCGGCTCTTGAAGGTGAAGATGGACAGGCCCGAGAACAAGCGCACCTCCACATTCATGCCTTCACGCAGGTGGACGATCCAACCGTCTTCTTGCGGTACGCGGAGCATCAGGAATTCGTTTTCCACCCACCCAATCACGCTGGTGTAGTGCTTGTGCGCACCAGGTCCGTCTTGGATCAGCTGCACGCGCTGGCCCACTTGAAACTTCATGTCGGCGAATTTTGCTTTTTTAGGGGCTTGCTCGTGATGTGACATTTTTGCTTGTGAGTTTGTGTTTCAATTCTTATCATAAAGACTGATGCTGCTTATGGAAATTTTATGTTGATGCGCCTCTTTTCCGTTCCTGTCCAAGCTTTGAAATGGTTGGTGTTTGGGGCAGTTCAGTTTTCAGAGCAAGAAGAGTATTTGGAGTTTCGTTACAAGTTTCTGATTGTGCTCATGCTCACGGCTGCAGCCTTGACAGGGCTGTTCATTTTGGGTTTGGTCAGCCAGATCAACCTGATTGGTTGGGCGCATGGTCGCATGATGATCACCTACGTCACGGGCACGGTGATTTTGTGGTTGTTGCTGCGCAGCTCGCCCAAGCGTTTCAAGCGCATTGGTTGGACGTATGAGGTGCTTAGCCTGTGTGAAAGCGCTTCTGCTTTGGTGTATGTGCCGGTGGATGAGCTGCGTGTTTTGTGGTTTTACACAAACATTCCGTGCGTGTTTATTTTGCTGGGGCAACGCGCGGGGTGGCTCGTCACCGGGGCGACGATGGTGGGCTTTATTGTGGGGAATACACACCTTGAGAAACCGTATTCCCCAAGCGCGATGGCCACGGGTGTGTTGGCCATGGTGTATTTGGGCGTGTCGTTCCATGCGTATGTAGACCGCTCGATGTCGTACTTCAAACGCATGCGCGACTACAACAACCAACTGCATGATTTGGCCAGCCACGATCCGCTCACGCGAGTGTTCAACGCAGGTGCGTACTACCGCGCATGCGATCAACAAATCCACGCCAGTCAACGGGCCAATTTGGCGTTTGCAGTGCTGTTCATCGACTTGGACCATTTCAAATCCATCAACGACACCTATGGCCATGCTGTGGGAGACGATGTGCTGCGTACCGTGGCCAAAACATTGCAAGACAGTGTGCGCCGCAGCGACATCGTAGGCCGCATTGGGGGTGAAGAGTTCTCCGTGTTTTTGCCCAACACGCAAGTGGCAGGGGCTGAACAATTGGCGGAGGCGTTGCGTGTGGCGATTGAATCGATTCACATCGAGGTGGATGGCGTGCGCCTGAAAATCACCGCCAGCATTGGCGTGGCTGCCAAGCGGTTTGACCAAGAGACGATGCAAGCCATTCAGCAGCATGCCGACCAAGCCATGTATGAAGCCAAGCGAGGTGGCCGTAACCGTGTGTCGACGTTTGGTGCAGACGGCGACAGCTTGGCTTTGTCAGCCGCTTGAGTCGCGGCGAACGCACGAAGTCTTATCGACCTAGCGGCCAAATCCACTGCGCGTCGAGGTAGCGGTAGACGTAGCCGGGGCCATTCAACCCCACTGTTTCACTTCGGCCTGCGCGTACTTTGAAATACGAGCTGCCATGCACAGGGCTGGTGAGTTGCAACTCGGCCAAACGTGCGGGCGTGCGGCCATCGTTGTTCACGGTCTGGCGGCCCTCGCCCAAGCGGGCATACCACTGCCAGCCTTCAAAACGGCGACGCCAGCCGATGAGGCTCATCGATTCATTCAAGCGGTCGGGGTTGAAGTAGTTGCCGCTGGCAGCGCCGTTGGCGTCACCCAACTGGTGCTTGTAGGCCCATTGCAGGGTGATGCCTTGGTCGGGCCAAGCGTCCCACACCGCACGGGCGCGTTGTTGCTGTCGGTCTTGCCCGTCTGAGAAGTGCGTTTGTGCGAGCGAGCCCACCACGGTGACGCGTGGGTGCACTTGGTAGTCCACGTTGCCGCCCACCAAATCGTAATGAATGCCTTGCTGCAAAGCGTTCATCGACTCCACCCAGTCGCGGCTGGCAAATACGCCCCAGTGCAGTTGCGCGTTGTAGGCGCGGTTGTAGTTCCATTCGCCAATTGCGGTGGTTTTGTCGGGGCCTTGGTTGATGCCGACTTTCAAGCTGTAGCCCATGCCGGTGAGGGCATCTAAGTCTTGAGTGGTGTAGTTCACGCCGTGACCGCTGAGGGTGTTGCCGTTTTGTTGGTAGCGTTGTTCTTGCAATTCCACGCCTTGCCATTTGAGGCCGTTGCTGTAGCTGGGCAGCGCAGCGGCAAAGGCTTTGCGAATGGTCAAGCCATCGCTGTCGCTCGATTGGCTCCACGCGGGGGCCACGGCCCATGCGGTGTCTGCTGCGAGTGCGGAGGTGTTCAGGCTGAATGCCAAGGTGGCACACAAGGCGGCCACTGCCGTGATCTTGACTGTCATTTGGTTCCCCATGTTTTGCGCAAGTTCAACACTTCGCTGATGTAGCCCCACACGCACGCGGGCTGCAAGATGATGCTGTAGACCAAGGTGTACGACAGCAAACCCAAACGGTTGCGGCGCACCTTGAGGCCGACTTCGTCGAACGTCGCTTTGCTGCGCGTATACATGAGCGAGTTCATCAAAAAGCTGATGGGCAACAAAGCCAAGGTCATGGGGCCCACGATCCAGAAGTGGCCAAACATGGCCAGTACCAAGCCCGGAATAAAACCCAGGCTGTAGGCCAAGTCCATGAACGGGAACAGCGTGTTCCACCAGATGTAGAACACGGGCATGCGCCGTTGCATCAAGATGTCTGGCGTCATCTTGAACGCTTCAATCAAGCCGCGCGACCAGCGCTGACGTTGGCGAATGAACTGCGTCAAGTTGTCGGGGCAACGGGTGAGGGCAATCGCATTCTCGGCATGGCCCACGCGGTAGCCGGCGCGCAAAATTTTCCAAGTGAGCACAATGTCTTCGCCCACGGTGTGCGGCCAGCCGCCCACTTCCACCAAGGTCTCGCGGTCGTACAGCGAGAAGGCACCTTGCGCCACCAGCGTGCCTTGAAACAGTGACTGAATGCGCTTGATGGCGGCGATACCCAAGAAGTAGTCCCACTCTTGCGCTTTGGTCAGCCAGTTTTGGCGCGAGTTGCGAATCAAAATCGCACCGGCCACGGCGCGTGTGTTGGGTGGGTCTGCCAAGCGACGGCCCACCAAGTTTTGAATGCCATCTTTCCAAATCCAACAATCGGCATCGACCGTGATGACGAAGGGGGTGGTGCATTGCGCCAAGCCTTGGTTGAGCGCATTGGCTTTGCCGCCGTTGGGTTGCACGTCCAACAAATTCAGGTTGGGGTATTCGGGCAACAGCGTGCGCACGATGTCGGCGGTGTTGTCTGCTGAGCCATCGTTGATGACGGTCACATGCAGTTCGCCCGGATAGGTTTGGCGCATGAGGCTGCGCACGGTGTCTTCAATCGAGGCGGCTTCGTTGTACGCCGCCACCAGCACGGTGACGCTGGGGTAGTGGTCGTGCAGCGGCACGCGTGGACGTTTGTCGAGCGCCAAGGCCACCATGATGAACGCGTTCATGAAGCCGGGGATGATGGCGATGAAGCCAATCAAAAACGCAGCAATGGCCGGTGTGGTGTGTTCGCTGAGTTGCTCATACCAAGGAATGGAGAGCCAGATGGACAGCAGCATCCACACGGTGGACACGGCAACGGTGATGATGAATTTCCAGCGAATCGTGATGTAAGGCATTCAGGGGGTGGGCGCGTTGCTGGCTGTGAGCCAATGCGCCAAAGGCTGTGGACGAGAGAAATAAAAACCTTGGACCAAACGGCAATCGAGCGCTTGCAAAACTTGGCATTGCTCGGCGGTCTCGACGCCTTCGGCAATCAGCTCAATGCCAAACTCTTGTGCAAACGCCAACGCTGCTTTGACGATGGCATACACCATGGGGTGCTCGATTTGTTGTGCAAATTGTTTATCGAGTTTGATGACATCAAAGGGCAGTGTGTGCAAACGGCTTAAGCTGGATTGGCCCGAACCAAAGTCGTCCATGACGATGCGCACACCGCGTTGGCGTAGGGCGTGCAGGCCGTCAATCACGGTTGGCAATATGCGCTGGAAATAGGTTTCGGTGATTTCAAAATCCAAACGCGCAATGGTGGACTGCGGCAGCGCGTCGAGCCAACCGTTGATGAACGACGAAAAATCCACAGCCGTGATGTGGCGGATGGACAAGTTCACGCCAATCCGAATGTCAGGATGTGCCGCCAACAACTGTGGCAAATCCAGCGCCAATTGTTTGAAGACCAAACGCTCCAGCGGTGCAATCAAACCAATGTGCTCGGCCACGGGAATGAACTGGTCGGGCGTCACATCACCCCAAGGGCCGGGGCCGATGCGGCACAGTGCTTCCATGCCCACGAGTTGCTGGGACGGTAAAGCGTTTTGACCTTGGTACACAAGGTCAATTTTTTGCTGCTCAATGGCGAACAAGAGCGCCTGCTTGATGTGCGGGAGGCTGCTTGTCAAAACATCGGGTTCCATGGGCAGATTTTCCTCTTCAATGTGGGGCATTTCGGTTCAAGCCCCTGCTGAATTGCATAAAAACACGTCGCACGAATTGTCATTGAGTTCTATCGTTTTAATTTTGAGAGGTGCGCGCCATGTGGGTGTCTCGATAATGGACATGCAAACAGACAGAGAGGTTGGCACATGGTTTTGACAGAGCGACGCCGTGCAGACAACGCGCTTTTGCGCGCGAAGATTGATCACATTCAACAGACCAGCCAACAGCTCAAAGACTTGGTCGATCAGGTGCAAGGGCAAGCGGTGGCTTGGGCGCGTGAAGGCAAGGTGGTTGACTTGCCCAGTGCCGAGTTGTCCCGTGCGCTGAGTGCCGCGTTTGCACAGCAACGCCAAGCGGTAACGCACATCCAACAAGACATTCAAGGCGCTGTGGTGCGCGATGTGGCGCCTGTGGCTGCGTTGATCAGTGATGAAGAATTGGCGGCGCTTTTGAAGTGAGGCGCCCGCCTTGATGCTGGCGTTTGTGCGCAGGGCGCACGTTAAAATCAACACATCGTTCAAAGCCAACTCTTGCGGTTGGCTTTTTTATTTCGGCACATGCCGATGAGCAAAGGTAGCCTGTGTTTAAAAGTGTGATGGTGTATCGCGTGGCAGAGGGCTGGAGCCCCAGCCTAGAGCAAATGGAACAGGCCTTAGACGCCGAAAGGTTTGTGCCTTGCGGTGCCAGCCAAGAAAAATCAGTGGGTTGGGTGGAGCCGCGTGGTGAAGCGTTTGGTCCGCTGGTGGAGGCCGTGAACGGCCAGCGCATTTTGAAGCTCAAGATCGAAACCCGCGGTGTGCCCGGCTCGGTGGTGACGCGCAAAACCAAAGAACGTTGTGCCCACATTGAAGCCACCGAAGGCCGCAAGCCCGGTAAAAAAGAAACGAAAGAAATCAAAGAGGACGTGAAGTTGTCTTTGATGCCGATGGCGTTCAGCAAAGAGTCGTCGGTGTGGGTGTGGTTTGACACGGTGGCCAATTTGTTGGTGCTCGATGCGGGCAGCCAAGCCAAAGCAGACGAAGTGGTGACGATGTTGGTCAAGTCGTTGGCGGGTTTGAACCTGACGCTCATCAACACCGAGATGTCGCCGCAGTCCGCAATGGCTTCTTGGCTGATGGGTCAAGAGCCGCCTGCTGGTTTTAGTGTCGACCGTGAGTGTGAGTTGAAGGCCACCGATGAATCGAAGTCGGTGGTGCGCTACGTGCGTCACCCGCTCGACACCGACGAGGTGAAGCAACATGTGGAAGGCGGCAAGCTGCCTACGCGCTTGGCCATGACGTGGGACGGGCGTGTGTCGTTCTCACTCACCGAGGGCATGCAGCTCAAGAAGGTGACCTTCTTGGACGTGGTGTTTGAAGGCGCCTCCGATCAAGACGGCGGCTTTGATGCCGACGTGGCCATTGCCACGGGCGAGTTGCGCAAGCTGTTGCCCGACCTGCTAGAGGCTTTGGGCGGTGAAATGGCGCTGGGCTAAGCGCCTACAGCCCGCAGCTTAGTCGGTGATGAGCGCAGCGTTCAATCGGCGCGCACGGTGGTCCACGTAGTAGCCACCAAACTCGGTGTAGCGCAGCACGTGCTGCTGGCATTGGCTACACGCGTGCACATCGCAACGGTTGTACGGGAAAAATTTCAAAGCCACAGGCGCATCGGCTGATTCGTATCGGGTGCCGTTTGGGTGGTGTTCTTCAAACGTGGGTTCATAGGCCTCAGGGTCACGCAGCGTGGCCACCAAGGTCATTTGCTGTGCAGGCCATGCGGTGTCGTTGACGCTCTCCCAGCCTGCGCAGTGTTGCAGGGCGCATTGGCAAGGTGTGTGTGTTGGTTTAACCAACTGGCGCAGGGCGTCGGGTGTATTTAAAAACGGAACAGAACTCATAGCGGCAGAGCCTACCACTGCCTGCAATTGCGCTGCACCCAGACGTGAAAAAGCCCCGAAGTTCACAAGGAAGCAGCGGGGCTTGGTGTTGCCGCGCACGAAGCGCGGCAAGCCGTGTGCCATTACTTGCGCTTGGCCAATGCCTCGACGTTGCGGTGAGCAGCGCCTGTGAACAACTGACGTGGGCGGCCGATTTTGTACTCGGGGTCGCCAATCATTTCGTTCAACTGAGCAATCCAGCCCACGGTACGTGCCAAGGCGAAGATGCCGGTGAACAAGTTCACTGGAATGCCGATGGCGCGTTGCACAATGCCAGAGTAGAAGTCGACGTTGGGGTAGAGCTTGCGGCTGACGAAGTATTCGTCTTCCAAAGCGATCTTTTCCAAAGCCTTGGCCAGCTTGAACAAAGGATCGTTCTCGAGGCCGAGTTCTTTCAACACTTCGTCGCAAGTTTCTTGCATCAACTTGGCGCGTGGGTCGTAGTTTTTGTAAACGCGGTGACCGAAGCCCATGAGCTTGACGCCAGAGTTCTTGTCTTTGACCTTTTCCATGAACTCGCCCACTTTAGAGACGCCGCCCATGGCTTGGATTTCTTCGAGCATGTTCAAGCAAGCTTCGTTGGCGCCGCCGTGTGCGGGGCCCCACAAGCAAGCCACACCCGCAGCGATGGCTGCGAAGGGGTTGGTGCCTGACGAACCGCACAAACGCACAGTCGATGTCGACGCGTTTTGCTCGTGGTCTGCGTGCAAGGTGAAGATGCGGTCCATGGCGCGCTCGAGCACGGGGTTGACCACGTACTCTTCGCAAGGTGTGCCGAACATCATGCGCAAGAAGTTGCCTGCGTAAGACAAGTCGTTACGTGGGTACATGTAAGGCTGACCCACGCCGTATTTGTAAGCCATGGCAACGAGTGTTGGCATCTTGGCGATCAAGCGGATCGCTGCGATTTCGCGGTGCTCTGGGTTGTTGATGTCCGTGCTGTCGTGGTAGAACGCAGACAAAGCGCCGACCAAGCCAGTCAACACGGCCATGGGGTGAGCGTCACGGCGGAAGCCGCGCAAGAAGAATTGCATTTGCTCGTTGACCATGGTGTGGTTGGTCACGGTCTTTTCGAATTCGGCTTTTTGTGTGGCGTTGGGCAATTCGCCCTTCAACAACAAGTAGCAAGTTTCGAGGTAGTCGCAGTTGGTCGCGAGTTGTTCGATGGGGTAGCCGCGGTACAGCAATTCGCCCTTGTCGCCGTCGATGTAGGTGATGCCTGATTGGCAAGATGCGGTCGACAAGAAGCCGGGGTCGTACGTGAACATGCCGGTCTGGCCGTACAACTTACGGATGTCGATGACGTCAGGACCGACGCTGCCGCTGTACACGGGCATCTCGATGCTGGGGCTGCCGTTGCTGAACGACAGGGTGGCTTTGTTATCTGCAAGTTTCATGGTTTTTCCTAAATGTCTTTTTAAAGCGGTACTCGGTTCAGTGTCTCAACATGCGCAGCACTTCAAGTGCTTCTTCTGATAAAGGCTTGTCTGGCAATGCTTTGCGCTCCAACAGAATGTCGAGCAAATCGTTGTCAGACAGATCCATCAATTCATACATCCCTCGGGCATGTCCCACGGTTAAGCGAGATTCATGCCGCTCGAAAAACGTTTGGATGAACAAATCGTTTTCGAGCAGGCCGCGCCGGCTACGCCAGTGCAGTTTGCTCAAGGCTCGTTCGTTCAGCGCAAGCTTCCCGTCTAAGCCATCGAGCGATGGATCACCCACTGAGGTGTCGCGAAATGGTGCGGCCACGTCCATGTTGGTGCTCCGTGTGATGTTTTGTCGTGCCTTAGATGGCGCGACGAACCATCAATTCTTTGATCTTGCCGATGGCCTTGGTGGGGTTCAAACCCTTGGGGCACACATCGACGCAGTTCATGATGGTGTGGCAACGGAAGAGGCGGTAAGGGTCTTCCAAGTTGTCCAAACGCTCGCCTGTGGCTTGGTCGCGGCTATCGGCAATGAAGCGATAGGCTTGCAACAAACCAGCGGGGCCCACGAACTTGTCGGGGTTCCACCAGAACGAGGGGCAGCTGGTAGAGCAGCTGGCGCACAAAATACATTCGTACAAGCCGTTCAACTCTTCGCGCTCTTCAGGCGATTGCAAACGCTCGCGCTCAGGCGCAGGCGTGTTGTTGATGAGGTAAGGCTTGATGGAGTGGTATTGCTTGAAGAACTGGGTCATGTCCACGATCAAGTCGCGGATGACGGGCAGACCTGGCAGAGGCTTCAACACAATGTCGCCGCTCAAAGACTTCAAGTTGGTCAAACAAGCTAAACCGTTTTTGCCGTTGATGTTCATGGCATCAGAGCCACACACACCTTCGCGGCAAGAGCGACGGAAAGACAAGGTTGGGTCAACCGCTTTGAGTTTGATCAAGGCGTCGAGCAACATGCGCTCCGAGCCATCGAGTTCGATCTCGATGGATTGCATGTACGGCTTAGCATCGGTGTCAGGATCGTAACGGTAGATCTTGAAAGTACGTTTGGTCATTTTTCAAATTCCTTTAATCGTGCTGATCCGACGCTTAGAACGTGCGGGGCTTAGGTGGCACGGTCTCAGCCGTCAATGGCTTCATGCGGACAGGCTTGTAAGTCAAGCTGTTGTCGGCGCTGTGCCACAAGGTGTGCTTCATCCACTCGGCGTCGTTGCGGCCCAATGGGCAAGTGGGGTGCGTCACATCGTGTTCGTAGTCACGGACCAAGTGGGCGCCACGGCACTCTTGACGAGCGGCAGCCGACTCCATGGTGGCCTGTGCGGCTTCCATGAGGTTGTCTACTTCCAAGGCTTCGATGCGTGCGGTGTTGAAGACTTTGGAGTTGTCTTTGAGGCCGATGTTGGCCACGCGTGCGCGCAACTCAGCGATCTTGCGAACGCCTTCGTCCATCGTCTCTTGGCTACGGAACACGCCAGCGTGCGCTTGCATGATGGCGCGCATGTCGTTGGCGATGTCTTGGGCGTATTCGCCGTTCTTGTTGTTTTCCAAGCGGGCCAAGCGGGCCAGCGTGAAGTCAGATGCGTTGGCTGGCAAGTCAGCTTGTGTTGCGCCAGCCACGGTGTTGGCGATGATGTGGTCGCCAGCAGCTTTGCCGAATACCAACAAGTCGAGCAAGGAGTTGGTGCCCAAGCGGTTCGCGCCGTGCACGGACACGCATGAGCACTCGCCCACAGCGTAGAGGCCCTTGACGGGTTTGTCTTCGCCGTTGACTTGTTCCACCACTTGACCGTGGATGTTGGTGGGGATACCGCCCATCTGGTAGTGGATGGTGGGCACCACTGGGATTGGCTCTTTGGTGATGTCGACGTTGGCAAAGTTGTGGCCAATTTCTTCCACCGAAGGCAAACGCTTGCGGATGGTGTCGGCGCCCAAGTGATCCAACTTCATGTGGATGTAGTCTTTGTTAGGACCGCAGCCGCGACCTTCCAAGATTTCTTGACCCATGCAGCGTGACACGAAGTCACGAGGTGCCAAGTCTTTCAGCGTTGGGGCATAACGCTCCATGAAGCGCTCGCCTTCGCTGTTGAGCAAAATCGCACCTTCGCCACGGCAACCTTCGGTCAACAACACGCCAGCACCGGCCACGCCAGTGGGGTGGAATTGCCAGAATTCCATGTCTTGCAAAGCGATGCCTGCACGAGCCGCCATACCCAAGCCGTCACCGGTGTTGATGAACGCGTTGGTGGACGATTGGAAAATACGGCCAGCGCCGCCTGTTGCAAACAACACAGTTTGTGCTTGCAGTTCGTAGACTTCGCCGGTTTCCATTTCGAGGGCTGTGACGCCCACCACATCGCCGTCGGCGTTGCGGATCAAGTCGAGGGCCATCCACTCCACGAAGAAGGTGGTGCGGGCTGCCACGTTGGCTTGGTACAAGGTGTGCAACATGGCGTGACCGGTACGGTCAGCCGCCGCGCAAGCGCGTTGCACAGGCTTCTCGCCATAGTTGGCGGTGTGGCCGCCGAAGGGGCGTTGGTAAATGGTGCCGTCGGCGTTGCGGTCGAAAGGCATGCCCATGTGCTCGAGTTCGTAAACGACTTTCGGCGCTTCACGGCACATGTATTCAATCGCGTCTTGGTCGCCGAGCCAGTCGGAGCCTTTGACGGTGTCGTAGAAGTGGTATTCCCAGTTGTCTTCAGACATGTTGCCCAACGAGGCAGACACGCCGCCTTGTGCCGCCACAGTGTGTGAGCGGGTGGGGAACACTTTGGACAAAACAGCCACATTCAAACCCGCGCGAGCGAGTTGCAACGATGCGCGCATGCCAGAGCCACCGGCACCGACGATGACCACATCAAACTTGCGACGTGGGATAGAGCTTTTAACTGTCATGACTTAGAGCCTCCAGAGAACCTGAATGGCCCAGCCGAGACAAGACACCAGCCAGACCAAAGTGAATACTTGTAGAACCAAACGCAGGCCAACGGCCTTGACGTAGTCCATCCAAATGTCGCGAACGCCCACCCACACGTGGATGGCCAAAGCGATAAAGACTGAGAAGGTCAAAGCCTTCATGAATTGGGTGCTGAAAATGCCAGCCCATTTGTCATAGCTGATGTCGCCGCTGGTCAACAGCACTTGGCCCAACACGGCCAAGGTGAATAAAACCATCAAAACACCGGTGACGCGCTGGGCGATCCAGTCGCGCAGACCGTAGTGAGCGCCGACGACGACGCGCTTGGAACCGTAATTCACGGACATGTTGTAGCTCCTCGAGAATTAGTAAAGGCCAAACAGCTTGGCACCCAAAGCGGCGGTCAGGCCGAGGCTCACCACCAAGGTGAACACAGCGGACGACTTGCCGAACTCTTTGGTCACTGCGTGGCAAACGTCCATGTAGACGTGGCGCACACCAGCGATCAAGTGGTGCAAGTAAGCCCAGATCAGGCCCAACACCACGACTTTGACCAACACAGCAGGCACAAAGCCCAAACCGACGTTGAACGCGGCGCTGAATTTGGCGAAAGAAATTTCGGACGACACAGAGGTGTCAAACATCCAAACGAGCAAAGGCAACAACAAGAACATGATCAAACCGCTGATGCGGTGCAAGATCGACACGATGCCGGCCGCTGGAAGGCGGTAAGAAGGCAGATCGGTCAGGGCGTTGATGTTGCGGAACTCAGGCCGCTTTTTGGCAAGCTGGGTCATGTGGGTCTTTCTTCAGGGTTATCTGTAAGTCAAAACAACTTTTCATTCTATTTCACTTCATCAAGCTGACGTGAGGGTTTCACGCCTGTCAGCTCAAAGCATTACGGTAGTGATGGGTGTCGGTGCGGTACAGCCCGCGGCGCAGTTCCATGGGCGTGTCGTTGTAGGTGTAGGCCACCCGTTCCACGCTCAGCAAAGGCGCTGTGGTGGGGACTTTGAGCAGTTCGGCTTGCTCGGCATCGGGGTTGACGGCGCGGATGTTTTCATCGGCGCGCACCATGCGCACGCCGAACTCGGTTTCGAACAAGGCGTACATCGGGCCGCTGTAATTACTTAAGCGTTCGGCGGTGAGGCCTTTGAATGGTGTGCCGGGCAGCCAGATTTCTTCAAGAATGGTGGGCACGCCCGCATAAGCCAGCACGCGGCGCACTTGCAGCACGGGGTCACCGCTGCGCAGGCTCAGGGCGCGGGCAATGTCGGCGCTGGCGCGCAGGCGCTTGCAGTCGATGATGGTACGCTCGGCGGGGCCTTCGCTTTGGGTGTCGCCGTTGTCGGGCTGGAGCTTCAAAAAGCGGTACTGGACATGCTGTTCGGCATGGGTAGCCACAAAAGTACCCTTGCCTTGGCGGCGCACCACCAAGTTTTCGGCGGCCAGCTCGTCAATGGCTTTGCGCACTGTGCCTTGGCTGACGCGAAAGCGCGCAGCCAGGTCCATTTCGCTGGGAATGGCCTCGCCCGGTTTCCACTCGCCTGATTGCAGGCTTTGCAGGATGAGGCCTTTGATTTGTTGGTACAGCGGACTGAACGCAGGCGTCAGGCCGGGCGCGCCCAATGCGTCGCCGCCCGCATGTGACGGGATGGCGCTGGCGGCAAAAGAGGGCGCAGAGGAGGTGGCCATGTTTAGATTGAGAACGCGTGGGCGTCAGTTCTTTGTCAAGCTCGTATCATATCTTCTATAAGACATAAGACAGCCCGTTTACTTGAATTCGCGGGTAAACTCTGTCCATCCTCTTTTTTTCATCACTTATTTGGAGTTCTCCCATGAGCAAGAAGCCTGTTCGCGTGGCCGTCACTGGTGCCGCTGGTCAAATTGGTTACGCCCTGTTGTTCCGTATCGCCTCTGGCGAAATGTTGGGCAAAGATCAGCCCGTGATCTTGCAATTGTTGGAAATCCCTGACGAGAAAGCACAAAAAGCGCTCAAGGGCGTGATGATGGAACTCGAAGATTGCGCGTTCCCCTTGTTGGCTGGCATGGAAGCCCATGGCGACCCTATGACTGCCTTCAAAGACGTCGACTACGCATTGTTGGTTGGTTCACGTCCACGCGGCCCAGGCATGGAGCGCGCTGAGTTGCTCGCCATCAACGGCGCCATCTTCACAGCTCAAGGCAAGGCTTTGAACGCTGTCGCTTCACGCGACGTGAAAGTTTTGGTCGTCGGCAACCCTGCCAACACCAACGCTTACATCGCCATGAAGGCCGCGCCTGACCTCAAGCCAGGCAACTTCACCGCCATGCTGCGTTTGGACCACAACCGCGCTGCGTCTCAAATCGCTGCCAAGACTGGCAAAGCCGTGGCTGACATCGAGAAATTGTGCGTGTGGGGCAACCACTCGCCAACGATGTACGCCGACTACCGCTTCGCCACCATCAAGGGCGAGTCTGTCAAGGCCATGATCAACGACCAAGAGTGGAACGCCAACGTGTTCTTGCCAACCGTGGGCAAGCGCGGCGCTGCCATCATTGACGCACGTGGTTTGTCTTCGGCTGCTTCTGCTGCCAACGCCGCCATCGACCACATGCGCGATTGGGCTTTGGGCACCAACGGCAAGTGGGTGACCATGGGCATCCCATCACAAGGCTGGTACGGCATTCCTAAAGACGTCATGTTCGGTTTCCCCGTGACCTGCGAAAACGGCCAATACAAAGTGGTCGAAGGTTTGGAAATCGACGCGTTCAGCCAAGGCTGCATCGACAAGACTCTGAAAGAGTTGACCGACGAGCAAGCTGGCGTTGCCCACTTGATCTAATTCTCAACAGAGAACTAGAGTGAGCCATCCGCGCGACGTTCTGTTGGGTTCGCAAGCCGGTAGCGTTCAGCTACCTGTTTGTGACCACTACAGCGGTGTCGAAGCGCGGATGCGCAAAAGCTTGCAGTTGCAAGCTGAGATGACGCAAGAGTTTGGCACCTGCGTTTTCGATGTAACCCTTGATTGTGAAGACGGTGCCCCCGTCGGTGGCGAGGCAGAGCATGCCGCGTTGGTCACCGAGTTGGCGCTGAGTGCCGCACCCCAAGCCCGCGTGGCTGTGCGTGTGCACCCCGTCGATCACCCCAGTTTTCAAGCAGACATGGCCACCATTGCGGGCCAAGCTGCGAACCGCTTGACGCACATCATGGTGCCTAAGGTCGAGTCAGTGGCCGATGTGCAACTGGCCGAGCAAGCCTTGATTCAAGCGGGTGCCAAAGATTTGGCCCTCCACGTATTGATTGAGTCGCCCGCTGCAGTGCACCGCGCGTTTGACATTGCGGCGCACCCTCGCGTGCAGTCGCTCAGCTTTGGCTTGATGGACTTCGTGTCCGCCCACGGTGGTGCGATTCCTGCGCACGGTATGTCTGGCCAGGGCCAGTTCACCCACCCGTTGGTGGTGCGCGCCAAGCTCGACATCGCCAGCGCCTGTCACGCCCACGGCAAAGTGCCGTCGCATTGTGTGGTGACCGAGTTCAACGACACCGTGGCCATGCGTGCGGCTGCTCAACGTGCGGCCAACGAGTTTGGCTACACGCGCATGTGGAGCATTCACCCCGCGCAAATTCGCCCTATTCTTGAGGCGATGGCCCCAGATGCTGCAGCCATCGAAGTGGCCAGCGAAATTGTGTTGGCGGCGCGTGCCGCCCAGTGGGCGCCCATCAGCCACAAAGGTCAGTTGCATGATCGCGCCAGTTATCGCTTCTTTTGGCAAGTGTTGGAACGTGCGCACCGCACGGGCTGTGGCTTGCCAGCCGAAGTCCAGTTATTCTTCAAGGATTGACCGGAGATGACCATGTACAAACTAATTGCGATGTGGGTGTTTGCTGTGGCAAGCGCGGCTTGGGCCGCTGAGCCTGCCAAGGTGCAAGAGAACGCCGCAGCCAAGGCGCCCGTTAAAACGCAAACTGCCAAGCCCATTGCAGCGAAGCATGCAACAGCCAAACCCAAGACAGCAGCGCCCAAATACTATTACGTCAGAGCCACGCCTCTGGTGGCTGCCCCCCTTGCTGCAGCGGCTCTCTCAACGACTGCAACCCCGCAAGCGCAGGCCACTGCACCTGCTGCGGGTGAGGTGCACACGGGCCACATGGTGTGTGAGCTGGGCAATTCAGTCACCGTCACGCCAGACCCGCAGCAAGCCGCAGGTTTCATCGTGCAGATGAAAAAGAACACGTATCACATGAGCCCGGTGGCCACCACCACTGGTGCCGTGCGTTTAGAAGATGCCCAAGCTGGCGCCATGTGGCTGCAGCTGCCGCACAAATCCATGTTGATGAACAGCAAACTCGGCCAGCGCATGGCCGACGAATGCCAAAGCGAACACCAAACCGCCGTCGCGCAGCGCATGAAGCTAGACCCACCGCCTAGCTTGCTTGATGACCCCGCATTGGCTAAGAAATAAAACCACCATTTTTTGATTTGATAGACAGGAGAAAACCATGTTGAAAGCCTACCGTGACCACGTAGCCGAGCGCGCAGCGCTGGGCATCCCGCCACTGCCTTTGGATGCCAAGCAAACGGCTGAATTGATCGAGTTGATCAAGAACCCACCCGCAGGCGAAGATGCAGCGTTGATGGACCTGTTGACCCACCGCGTGCCACCCGGCGTGGACGATGCAGCCAAGGTCAAGGCCTCTTTCTTGGCCGCTGTGGCTCACGGCGAAGTCAAGGTGGGTTTGATCTCCAAAGCCAAGGCCACCGAGTTGCTGGGCACCATGGTGGGTGGCTACAACGTGCACCCCTTGATCGAGTTGCTCGACGACGCTGACGTGGCTGCTGTGGCCGCTGAAGCTTTGAAGAAAACTTTGTTGATGTTCGACTTCTTCAACGACGTCGCCGACAAAGCCAAGGCCGGTAACGCCAAAGCCAAAGAAGTCATGCAAAGCTGGGCCGACGGCGAGTGGTTCACCACACGTCCTGAAGTCGAAAAGAAAATCACCGTCACCGTGTTCAAGGTGCCAGGCGAGACCAACACCGACGACTTGTCTCCAGCGCCTGACGCTTGGAGCCGTCCTGACATTCCATTGCACTACTTGGCGATGTTGAAAAACACCCGCGATGGCGCAGCGTTCAAGCCTGAAGAAGACGGCAAGCGCGGTCCCATGCAGTTCATCGAAGACCTGAAGAAAAAAGGCCATTTGGTGGCTTACGTCGGTGACGTGGTCGGTACAGGTTCTAGCCGCAAGTCGGCAACCAACAGCGTGATCTGGGCCACAGGCCAAGACATCCCCTTCGTGCCTAACAAGCGTTTCGGTGGCGTGACGTTGGGCGGCAAGATTGCCCCCATCTTCTTCAACACCCAAGAAGACTCTGGCGCATTGCCCATCGAAGTCGACGTGACCCAACTCGAAATGGGTGACGTCATCGACATCTTGCCCTACGACGGCAAGATCGTGAAAAACGGCGCCACCGTGACTGAGTTCAAACTCAAGAGCGATGTGTTGTTTGACGAAGTGCGCGCCG
>Ga0213920_1000617_pt1 | contig 25312 bp, 21 predicted proteins | sample McNCre1117MG_FD_161054 | JGI IMG/M metagenome (GOLD analysis project Ga0213920, IMG submission 161054) | Freshwater microbial communities from McNutts Creek, Athens, Georgia, United States - 11-17 MG | ecosystem: Environmental > Aquatic > Freshwater > Creek | place: USA: Georgia | collected...
GGACACGGCAAAAAGATTGGCGTCACGCTGCACAGCGATGGCTCGGTCAGCATCGAAGACGATGGCCGTGGCATTCCGTTTGGCATGCACCCCGAAGAAAAAGCGCCCGTCATTGAACTGGTGTTCACCCGCTTGCACGCAGGTGGCAAGTTTGACAAAGGCTCCGGCGGCGCATACAGCTTCTCCGGCGGTTTGCACGGCGTGGGTGTGAGCGTGACCAACGCGCTTGCCAAACGCATGGAAGCCACCTCGCACCGCGAAGGCCAAGTGGCCCGCTTGGTGTTCTCAGGTGGCGATGTGGTGGAAAAACTCACCACCCGCAAACAAGAATCAGGCGACCGCAAGCAAGGTACTACCGTGCGTGTGTGGCCCGATGCCAAATACTTTGAATCCTCGGCCTTGCCGATGAATGAGCTGGTGCATTTGTTGCGCAGCAAAGCCGTGCTTATGCCCGGCGTGAGCGTGACGCTCATCAATGAGAAAACCAAAGACACGCAAAACTGGCTCTACAAAGGCGGTCTGCGCGACTACTTGATGCAGACTTTGAATGGCGACCCCGTCATTCCTTTGTTTGAAGGCGATGGCTATGCCGACAGCAACCACGACAGCTTTGCCGAAGGCGAGGGCGCAGCATGGGCTGTGGCCTTCACCGAAGACGGCCAGCCCGTGCGCGAAAGCTATGTGAACCTGATTCCCACCAGCGCCGGCGGCACGCATGACAGCGGCTTGCGTGATGGTTTGTTCAACGCGGTCAAGAGCTTTATTGAGCTGCACGCTCTGCTTCCCAAGGGCGTGAAGCTCTTGCCCGAAGACGTGTTTGCCCGAGCCAGCTATGTGCTGAGCGCTAAGGTGCTCGACCCGCAGTTCCAAGGCCAAATCAAAGAGCGCCTCAACTCACGCGATGCCGTGCGTTTGGTGTCGAGCTATGTGCGGCCCACCATGGAGCTGTGGCTCAACCAGCACGTCGAGTACGGCAAAAAGCTGGCCGAGTTGGCCATCAAGGCCGCACAAACGCGCCAAAAAGCGGGCCAAAAAGTCGAGAAGCGCAAGGGCTCAGGCGTGGCCGTGTTGCCAGGCAAGCTGACCGATTGCGAAAGCAAAGACATTGCGCATAACGAAGTGTTCTTGGTCGAGGGTGACTCTGCGGGCGGCAGCGCCAAGATGGGCCGCGACAAAGAAAGCCAAGCCATCTTGCCTTTGCGCGGCAAGGTTTTGAACACGTGGGAAGTCGAGCGCGACCGCTTGTTTGCCAACAACGAAATTCACGACATTTCGGTGGCCATTGGCGTGGACCCACACGGCCCCAACGACACACCTGATTTGAGCGGGCTGCGCTACGGTAAGGTGTGTATCTTGTCGGACGCGGACGTGGACGGCTCGCACATCCAAGTGCTGTTGCTCACGTTGTTCTTCCGTCACTTTCCAAAGCTCATCGAAGCGGGCCATGTGTTTGTGGCGCGTCCACCGCTGTTCCGTGTGGATGCACCAGCGCGTGGCAAAAAGCCAGCCACCAAGGTGTATGCCTTGGACGAAGGCGAACTTACCGCCATCCTCGACAAGCTGCGCAAAGACGGCGTGGCCGAGGGCAAGTGGAGCATCAGCCGCTTCAAAGGTTTGGGCGAAATGAGCGCCGAACAACTGTGGGATACCACCCTCAACCCCGACACCCGTCGCCTCATGCCCGTGCAACTGGGCTTGCTGGACTTTGCAACCACCGAAGGTTTGATCACACAACTCATGGGCAAAGGCGAAGCCGCCGCGCGCCGTGAGCTGATGGAACTGCATGGCGATTCGATTGAGATTGACGTATGACCGATTTGTTAACCCCCGAACTGCCCACCGCTGATAACGACGGCGACATCGCGCTTGGGCACTACGCCCAACGCGCTTATCTTGAATACGCACTCAGCGTGGTTAAAGGCCGCGCTTTACCCGACGTGTGCGACGGCCAAAAGCCGGTGCAGCGCCGCATTTTGTATTCGATGTCCCGCATGGGCCTCGGTTACAGCGGCCCTAACAACAACACAGGCGCCAAGCCCGTCAAGTGTGCCCGCGTGGTCGGTGACGTGCTGGGCCGTTACCACCCGCACGGTGACAGCGCAGCCTACGAAGCCCTCGTGCGCATGGCGCAAGACTTTGCGCAACGCTACCCACTGATCGACGGCCAAGGCAACTTTGGCTCACGCGACGGTGATGGCGCTGCGGCCATGCGATACACCGAAGCACGCTTGGCCAAAATTACCACGCTGTTGCTGGACGAGATTGACGAAGGCACGGTTGACTTCCAGCCCAACTACGACGGCTCGACCGAAGAGCCCAAGCAGTTGCCCGCCCGTTTGCCATTTGCCTTGCTTAACGGCGCAAGCGGCATTGCGGTGGGTATGGCCACTGAAATTCCAAGCCACAACCTGCGCGAAGTGGCCGATGCGTGCGTGGCACTCATCAAGACACCAAAGATCAGCGACGACGAACTGTTGCAAATCTTGCCTGGCCCCGATTACCCCGGCGGCGGCCAAATCATCAGCAGCGCGTCTGACATTGCCGATGCGTACCGCACAGGCCGTGGTTCACTCAAGGTGCGCGCACGTTGGGTCATTGAAGACTTGGCCCGTGGTCAATGGCAATTGGTGGTCAACGAACTGCCACCTGGCGTGAGCAGCCAACGCGTGTTGGAAGAGATTGAAGAGCTCACCAACCCCAAGGTCAAAACAGGCAAGAAGGCCCTGAGCGCCGAGCAAACCCAACTCAAAGCCACCGTGCTGGCCGTGTTGGACGTGGTGCGCGATGAGTCGAGCAAAGACGCCCCCGTGCGTTTGGTGTTTGAGCCCAAGACCCGCACCATTGAGCAACAAGAACTCATCACCACCTTGCTGGCGCACACGAGCTTAGAAACTTCGTCGTCCATCAACCTCACCATGGTGGGTATCGATGGTCGCCCTGTGCCTAAGTCGCTGCGCGACATGTTGACAGAGTGGATTGAGTTCCGCTCGGCCACCATCCTGCGTCGCTCGCAGCACCGCTTGAACAAAGTGCTAGACCGTATTCATATTTTGGAAGGTCGCCAGTTGGTGTTGCTCAACATCGACGAGGTGATTGCCATCATCCGTCAGAGCGATGAGCCCAAGCAGGCGCTGATGGCGCGTTTCAAACTCAGCGAGCGACAAGCCGAAGACATCCTAGAAATTCGCCTGCGTCAGCTGGCGCGTTTGGAAGCCATCAAGATTGAGCAAGAGCTCAAAGAACTGCGCGACGAACAAGCCAAGCTCGAAGACATCGTGGGCAACCCATCGGCATTGCGCCGCTTGATGGTCAAAGAAATTGAAGCCGACGCCAAAACCTTTGCCGACCCACGCCGCACGCTCATTCAAGAAGAGAAAAAAGCAGTGGCCGAAGTCAAGGTGGTGGACGAGCCCGTGACCGTGGTCGTCTCTGAAAAAGGCTGGGTGCGTGCACGCACTGGCCACGGCCACGAAGCCAGTGCCTTTGCCTTCAAGTCGGGCGACGGCTTGTACGGCACGTTTGAGTGCCGCACGGTGGACACCTTCATCGCGTTTGGCTCCAACGGCCGCATCTACTCGGTGCCCGTGTCTGCCTTGCCTGGCGCGCGTGGTGATGGCCAACCTGTGACCACGTTGGTTGATTTGGAATCAGGCACTCAGTTGCTGCACTACGTGGCTGGCCCTGCAGGTGCCACGTACTTGCTCAGCAGCTCGGGCGGCTATGGTTTCATGGCCAACATCGAGCACATGATCTCGCGCAACAAAGGCGGAAAAGCCTTCATCACCGTGGGTGAGGGTGAAACCGTGTGCCGCCCATCGCCTGCCAGCGGTGGCTCGGGCGCGCAGCCGTTTGCACCTGCCACGCATGTGGCTTGTGCGTCTACGGGCGGGCGCTTCTTGACCTTTGAGTTGTCTGAACTCAAAGCCATGGAAAAGGGCGGTCGTGGCTTGATGCTGATCGACCTAGAAGCCAAAGACACCTTGGCCGGTGCTGCTGCCTACACACGCAGCGTGCGCATCGAAGGCATTGGCCGTGGCGGCAAAGTGCGCGAGGAAACGCTGGAAATTCGCAGCTTGAACAACGCCAAAGCGGCACGCGCCAAGAAGGGCAAAGTGGCTGACTTGGGCTTTAAGCCTAATGCTGTGGTGCGAGTGGAATAACTCGCCGCACTGGCTAGCCAAACAAACGGCCCTTGCTTGCAAGGGCCGTTTTCAATTGTTGGGTCGTTTGAGGCAATAAAAAAGCGGCTCAACGAGCCGCTTTTTTGTGGGTACCAAGAATTAAGCTTTGGCTTTTTCTTTGGTGGCTGCCGCTGGTGTCGCGCCGTCTGCAGGTGCTGCCTCTTTCTTGGGAGGGCTGCAATCGAAGCACACAAACATGGAGGAACCCAAGATGCGCTTGAATGAACCATTGTTGCGAGGCTTGTGAACGCCGCACTTGATGCAGCTCATGGTGTCGCCAGTACGGCCAAGGCCTTCGAAGGGGGAACCGCCTTTTTTCGACTTGTAGCGCAAACCATCGTTAGAGATTTCTGTTTTTTCTGGGCGTGACATTCGTTTTAGTTCTCGAGGCAAAGACGCTATTTTCGCAAATTTATCAACCGTTCTGACAACCGGCCCTCAAAAACCTCAAAATTCACCGCAAAAAGCGCTTAGAAAACTTCAAAACGCTGGGCCCAATGCGTTTGGAGATGGCTTGGCGATGTTTGGCAAACAGCACATAGGCCGGTTGCAGCACCGGCATGAGCCACTTTCGCGACAAAAGCCACGCCAAAACAGGTAGTTTGGCCAGCCGATAGGCGCTGGCAAACACGGGCACACCCACCAGTACTTGGCCGTCGGCCGTGCGGCCATGAATCTGCGCCATGGCGGCTTCGCACGAGATGTTGTGGCCTGAGCCCTCAAAGCCCGTTTGGGTAACGTCCACGAAGGCCAGCTGGCCCTGTGCGTTGCGGCTTTGCAAAAACTCGATTTCGGCCACGCACAGCGGGCACTGGCCGTCGTAGTAAAGCGTGAGTTCGGGCGCGTGAGTGACAGTGGTGTTTTGCATCGGGACATAGGCTAGCATGCCCACCAAGTGCGGGTGGCGAAAAGGGTAATCGGGCAGAATTGATCACATGACCCAAGCTTGCTTTGACACATCTAGCACCGCCACACAACGCGTGGCCCACGCACTAGAGGGCGCAGCCAGCCCAGCCGCACAACATGTGTTCACCCAGCTCTATGCCGATGCCGCACGCGCCACCGCAGAGCACTGCGATGCACAGGCGCAAGCTGGCCGCAGCCTAGGTGCGTTGCACGGCGTGTGCATCACGATCAAAGACAACATCGATGTGGTAGGCGAGACCACGATGGCCGGTGGCGTGGTGTGCGCTGGCGAAGCGACTGCGCAGCAAGACGCACCCGTGCTGCAACGCTTGCGCCAAGCTGGCGCGGTAGTGCTGGGTAAAACTAATATGAGCGAGTTTGCTTTTTCAGGCGTGGGCATCAACCCACACCACGGCACGCCTGCCAACCCTGCTGACGCAGCGCACGCCCGCGTGCCCGGTGGTTCGTCCTCGGGCGCGGCGGTGTCGGTGGCTTTGGGTCTGGCCGAGGTGGGCATTGGTACAGACACAGGTGGTTCGATTCGCATTCCCGCCGCACTGTGTGGCTTGGTGGGCTACAAGAGCACGCAGGCGCGCAATCCGTGCACGGGCGTGATGGAGCTGTCGCGCACGCTGGACACCGTGGGCAGCATCACCCGCTCAGTGCGTGCTTGCTTGGCGGTGGATGCGGTGCTGTCTCAGCAGCCGTTGCCCACCGATGCAGCCAACTTGCGAGGCCTGCGTTTTGCCGTGCCGCAAACCTTGATGATGGACGATGTGGATGCCACCGTGGCCCAAGCTTTTGCGCGCACGCTGCAACGCATCAGCGAGGCGGGCGCACAGGTGGTGGAGATACCTTTTGCAGCGTTGGGCGACATTGCCGCACTCAGCATGCCCGGTGGCTTTTCGCCCATCGAGAGCTATGCCGCGCACCATGCCCGACTAGAGCGTGGTGCAAACCAAATTGACCACCGTGTGGTGGCCCGCATGATGCTGGGCAAAGGCATCAGCGCCCAAGACTACCTAGAGTTGCACAACCGCCGTCGCGCATGGATTGCAGCCGCTGAGCAAACGCTGCAAGGCTTTGATGCCATGTTGTGCCCCACAGTGCCGATGGTCGCGCCATTGACCGAGCCCTTACTCAAAGAAGATGACGCGTTTTTCAAGGTGAACCGCTTGTTGCTGCGCAACCCCTCAGCCATCAACTACATGAACGGCTGTGCGTGGAGTCTGCCGTGCCACCAAGCAGGAGACCTGCCTGTGGGTTTGATGGTGTCGGGTCTCGCTGGGCAAGATGCACATTTGGCGCGAGTGGCTTTGGCTTTAGAAAACTTAATCAATTCTTTACATGCTTAGACCACAATGGTGACATTGAGAGAAAGAGAGCGAGCTATGAGTATCAAATTTCGCACATTGGCATTGAGTGTTTTATTGGCTGCCACAGGCAGCGCAGCCATGGCGCATGGCCCACATGGTGGCTATCGCGGTGGTTATTACCGAGGCGATTATTTTTGGGGCCCAGCTTTGGTGGGCGGCGCGATTGTGGGCACGTCGATCTATTTGTCACGCCCTGTTCAGCCATCGACCGTCATCATCACCAGTCCACCGGCTGTGGTGATGAACAACCCCCAGCCCACTCAGTGGGTGAATGGGCAACCCGTGCAGCAACCTGTTGAAGCGTATTACTGTCGGGACTCGGGGCAATACTTCCCTATGGTGCAAACCTGCCCCACACCTTGGATGGTGGTGATGCGATGAACAAAGCTTTTGCGTGTGTGTTGATCGCGGGCTTGTTGCCCTATGTGTGTGCGATGGTGGCAAAGTGGGGATTTCAAAACTTTGACAACCACAACCCCCGTCAATGGTTGGCACAGCAAACGGGGTTTCGTTCACGCGGCAACGCTGCGCAGGCGAATAGCTTTGAAGCCTTTCCTTTCTTTGCCGCTGGCGTGATCATCGCCACCTTGGCTCAGGTGGATGCGGCGCGCATTGATTTGTATGCCATGGTGTTTGTCGCTGCTCGTGTGGGTTTTATTGTTTGTTACGTGGCTGATAAGGCTAGCCTGCGTTCTTTGTGCTGGTTAGTTGGCTTGTTGAGCGTGCTTGGTTTGTTTGCGGCGGCCTTGGGTTTTTAAAAATCTGTCATCCAATTTTGCGCGCCACGCGTTGTAGAGCTACCCTTTCACAAAGTGAGTTTTCTATGAAACGCGCATCCATTCTCTTAGCTTGTTTGTTGTCTGCCGTGTTGGCTGTGCCGGCACAAGCACATGGCTTCGGCCATGGCGGTGGTGGATATGGCGGTCATCACGGTGGCTACGGTTACCGTGGTGGTTGGGGTCATAACTGGGTTGGTCCTGCGTTGGGTGCAGCGATTGTGGGGGGCGCTATCTATGCCGCCAGCACACCAAGCTACGCCATGCCTCAAACCGTGGTGGTGCAACAGCAATATGCGCCGCCTAGCCGTGTGGCGTATTTCTGCCCAACCTCGCAGCAGTTCTACCCGAACGTGCCGACTTGCCAAGTGCCTTGGCAACCCACCAATTACTAAAACAAAAAGCCGGGCTTGCCCGGCTTTTTGTTGTGCGCAGAGTTGGCTTAAATCGTGATCATTTCTTTTTGACCCACACGGTTTGAGTGGCGTACGGTGCCCCCTGTGGTTTCAACCTCAACACGGGCGCTGCGTTGGCCATATACATGGTTTTTGAGCCAATCGAGTTCTTGTTGCTTTTCAGTTTCGCCAGACACCACACGACTCCAGCAGCGCAGCTCTGCTGACCAACGGTAGTTGCGAGCTTTGAGTTTGTCTTTGGTTTCAAAGGGTGAGTTCAGCGCGTAAATTTTTTGCTGCGGCTGATTGAGCGACAGCAGCAAAGTCAGCAACGCGGTTTGTTGGCTTTGAGGCAGCACCATGTTGAGCAACTCCAACAAAGCCCAGCAGTCGGTCTCTGCGCGATGGGCTTCGTAAAAGTAGCCTTGCAAGCCCACCAAATATTCAAGCTTGGCTGAGCCAAAGCCTTCTTTGCGCCAGTCGATGTCTTTGATGCTGCAGCCCCAGTTCAGGCGCTCAAAAATTGGCCATCGGGCCTCGACAAATGGACGATCAAATGCCGCGTTGTGCGCGATGACCACTTGCACATCTTTCAGTGCGGCCGTGACGCGTGCATCGTCAATGCGTTTGCCACGCACCATCTCGTTGGTGATGTGGTGGACCGCCATGGACTCGGGGGGGATTTCAAAGCCTGGGTCTTCGAGTTCATCAAATACATCGGTCACGCGAAATAGCATGCCGGTGACGGGGTCAAACTCAAAGGTCAGCATGCCCAGTTCAATCACGCGGTCACTCTCAATGTTGAGTCCGGTGGTTTCGGTATCCAATACAACGCCTTTGGCAATGCTTTGGCCCGGCGCAGGCGTGTTAAAAACGCGACCAGGAATCAGACGGCGCATGACGCGGTAGTCGGGGTGTTGTTCGAGTTGTTGGGCGAGTTGTTCGATGGTTTGAGTCATAAGGCTAATGTTAAGCGTGGTCTGCCTGTGTGGCGTTGCGTTTGGCTATGGCACGTGACAAAAATAGCCCCATGGCACAAACCACCAAAGCATCAGCACCTAAGACCAAAGGGGAGTTGAAGTAGCTCAAAAGCTCCGCCAACACCAAAACACCGAGTGATTGGCCTAAAAACAAAAAACCTGCAAACAACGTGACGCCTGTGCCGCGTGCCGCTGGCAACATTTGCGTGGCCTTGGCTTGCATGGTGTTGTGGAACATGGCAAAGCCAAAACCCGCCACAAAGCAAGAGGGGAGCGCGAGCCACCACCACGGGGCAAATGCAATGACCAAAAATGCGGCACCAAAGCTCATGCCACCGTAACGCGTCAGACCTACTTCGCCGAAACGAGGGATGGTAATTTTGGCCGTGGCCATGTAAGCCATACCACCCAGTCCAAACATGGCGGTGGTGCCACCCGCTAGCGTGAGTGAAATTTGATGCACATGATGCAAATGCGCCGCCGTGACAGCCAACACGCCAAACACGGTAGCACCCTCAATCAAAGTGATGCTCAGAAAAGTGCGCGCCCATGGGTTGCCAGCGACTTGTTGTAGTTGTTTGAAAAATCCGGTCGCTGCGTGTGTTGAGTGCGTTGTCGCTTCTAAATGCTTGAGTTGTTGCCCAAGCAAAAAACTCACAGTTGCAAAAGCCGCTGCCATCAATCCAAAAGCCCAACGCCAACCCAAGGTATCGGTCAGCAAACCGCCAAACAACTGACCCGCTGTGATGCCCAGCATCGTGCCTAAGCCAACGCGTGCCAAAGTTTCTTGTCGTTGCTCGTAATGCACCACATCACCGACCCAAGCCAAAGACAGAGGAATGATGGCGGCTGCGGCCAATGCAGTGCCTACGCGTGCAGCGATGAGCAAAGACAAATTTGCACTGAGTGCTGACAGCGCACTGCCAACGCTGCAACCGATGGTGGCCAGCATGACGACACGGTATTTGCCGTAGCGGTCGCCGACCGGGCCATAAAACAGCTGCATCAAACCGTAGGCGATGGCAAAGAACGAAATCACTTGTGAAGCTTCGCTGATGGGCACAGCGAAGACATTCGACAGTTCGGGAAGCATAGGGTCACAGATACGTTGCAAAGCCATGCTGCAAAACGTGGCCAAAGACAACAAAAAAATCGCCCGACGGGTGGTGAGCGATAGAGTGTGTGAGGGGTGTGTTTGGGTTGTCAAAGCAATGCAACTTTACCTGCTAACCGCGACAAGCTGTGTCGCATGTAAGTCAATGTCGAGAATTTGTTGGTTTGCGGTTTAGCATTGCCACTATGAAATTTTTTGTGATTTTGTGTATCTGTTCACTTGGTTTTGCTTCGTTGCCTGTTTTATCGCAAGCCAATACCAGTGCCATCACTGCAGAGGTGCTCGGCGTGTACTTCACGCCACCTGCCAATGCCGCAGCTGCCATTGTCAAAGCCATTGATGCCAGCGAACGTGAGGTATTGGTGCAGGCCTACGGCTTTACCCACAACGGCATTGCGCAGGCTTTGGTCAGGGCGCATCAGCGTGGTGTGTCGGTGCGTGTGCTGCTCGATCAAAAAAGCGACACATCCAACCGTTATGTCATAGCGGTTCTGAACGACGCTCAAATTCAACTGCGCGAAGATGACAAGCACGCCATTGCACATAACAAGGTGATGGTGATTGATCAGACCATTGTGATCACAGGCAGTTTCAACTTCACCAACTCAGCGGCGACGCGCAATGCTGAAAATTTCTTGGTTCTTAAATCACCAGATTTAGCGGATCAATACAGAGCCCAGTGGCACAACCACTGGGCTCATGGTGTTGAATAACTGAGCGAAAGCTCAGATTTAGTCTGTCGGCTCTAAAAACGCACCATTTCGGCGCAAACCCCTTGTGTGCCGATCACAAGTCCTTAAAATACGTCCTATGCTGCACTGCAACATAACTTCAGCCCCTTTGGCAGGTTTCGGAGCAGTCTAAACATCCTTTTTTAAATTTTGGAGATATGAAATGACTTTGACACCTGAACAAGTGATCGCCGCGAACAAAGCTAATTTGGAAACTTTGGTGGGTTTGACCAACAAAGCTTTCTCTGGCGTTGAGCAACTGATCGAGTTGAACTTGGCTGCTGCCAAAACAACTTTGGCTGATTCACAAAAACAAACCAACGCGGCTTTGAGCGTGAAAGACGCACAAGAGTTGTTGGCTTTGCAAGCTAGCCTGTTCCAACCTTTGGCTGAAAAAGCTGTTGCTTACAACCGTCACTTGGTTGAAATCGCAACAGGTACAGGTTCTCATTTCACCGGTCACGTTGAAAGCCAAGTGGCTGAAGCTCAAAAAGCTTTCCACGCCATGGTGGACAACGCTGCTAAAAACGCACCTGCTGGCTCTGAAGCTGCAGTGGCCGCATTCAAAACTGCCGTTGCCGCTGGTAACAACGCTTTGGAATCTGTGCAAAAAGCGGTCAAGCAAGCCACCGATGTTGCTGAAGCCAACTACAAAAACTTGACTGAAACTGCTTTGAAGACAGCCAAGCCTGCTGCTAAGAAGCGTTAATTTTTAAGGTTTTCCAAGACCTCTGAAAACGGCTCCCTCGGGAGCCGTTTTTTTTTGGCTGACGTGTTCAGTTCTAATATCGCATCAGAACATGAGGAGGTCCTGTGGACAAAGTGGACGGTGTGATCATTGGTGCGGGAGTAGTGGGCTTGGCCGTAGCACGCGCGCTGATCCATTCAGCATCCCCCTCAGGCGAATGGCTGGTTTTAGAAGCGGCTGACGCCATCGGAACGAAAACAAGTGCACGCAACAGCGAAGTGATACACGCCGGTATTTACTACCCGCAGGGCTCTTACAAAGCGCAGTTGTGTGTGCAGGGACGCGACATGCTTTATGCCTATGCAGCAGAACGTGGCGTGTCTCACAAGCGCTGCGGCAAGCTGATTGTTGCAACAGATGAGACTCAGCTAGCTACGCTTGAAGCCATTTTGCAAAAAGCACACGCCAATGGTGTGTGCGATATGGTCATGCTCAACGCACAGCAGGCGAAGGCCATGGAGCCTGCCTTGCACTGTGTCGCAGCCTTGCATTCACCGAGCACCGGCATTGTGGATAGCCACGGTTTGATGCTGAGCATGCAAGGCGATTTTGAAAACGCAGGCGGCATTGTGGCGTTGAACGCAGAGGTCATTTCGGCAGATTGCCGTGACGATGGCATTGCACTTTTGATGGCCGATGGCACGCAATTGCTTGCGCAAACTGTTGTGAACGCTGCAGGTTTAACAGCCCCTCGATTGGCTCAAAAATTTAAGGGCTTGTCTGAGGCTCATGTGCCACAGGCATTTTTTGCCAAGGGCAACTATTTCACGCTGTCAGGTCAATCACCTTTTTCTCATTTGATTTATCCCGTGCCACAAGCCGCCGGTTTGGGTGTGCATTTGACCTTGGATTTAGGGGGGCAAGCGAAGTTTGGACCGGATGTTCAGTGGGTCGATGACGCGGATGATTTGCAGGTATCAACGGCGCATGAGTCTTCGTTTTATAACGAGGTTCGACGGTACTGGCCTGCCTTGCCTGATGGCGCATTGCAAGCGGGTTACGCAGGCATACGTCCCAAAATTTCAGGCCCTCATGAGGCGGCAGCAGACTTCTGCATTCAAGGCCCCGCTGTGCATGGGGTGAGAGGTTTGGTGAATTTGTTTGGCATCGAATCCCCAGGCTTGACCAGTTCACTGGCCATTGCGCAAGCCGTGGTGAAAGCCTTGCAGTAAAGTCTCGCCCATGAATAAACGCTTGTTCCTCAGCGCATGCATGACGCCATTTTTGGTGGCGTGCTCGTCGCTGTCGCGCAAGCCTACAGCGACGTCGCAAAGCTATCCCAACAATCCCGCCAAGCGCCAAGACATCGTCATGCAAGCCATGGCCATGCTCGACCGTGGCTACACCTATGGCGGGAAAAAGCTTCACACAGGCTTTGATTGCTCAGGCTTGGTGAGCTTTGTTTACAAAGAATCTGCGGGTATTTCGCTCAAAGGCAGCGCCGCACAAATGGCGGCTGCGACGCGCTCGGTTGAGGCGTCGCAGGCGCATCCCGGCGATTTGGTGTTTTTCAACACGCTCGGACCATCGTTCTCACATGTGGGCATCTACATTGGTGATGGCAAATTTGTACATGCCGCCAATGAAAGAACTGGCGTCAAAACCGAGCGTATGAGCAATGGCTATTGGTCAAAGCGCTTTGAGGGTTACCGCACTGTGTTTGCGTGATCGCGAATCGCTTGAGCAGCCTCTTTAACGAGTGCGGGGCCTTTGTAAATCAAGCCGGTGTAAATCTGCACCACATCCGCACCCGCTTTGATTTTGGCCACGGCATCGTCGCCGCTCAAAATGCCGCCTACGCCGATGATGGGGAAGTTAGGGCCCATCGCTGCACGCAGTTGTCGAATCACTTCATTGCTTTTCTCAAACACGGGCGCGCCTGAGAGGCCGCCAGTTTCTTCGGCATGCGCCATGCCTTGCACGGCATCGCGTGCAATGGTGGTGTTGGTGGCGATCACGCCCCACGATGGCGTGCCTTCATGCACACAGTGGCGCTTCAAGGTGGCCGCAATCACCGCGATTTGGTCGCTGTCCAAATCGGGCGCAATTTTGATGAACACCGGCACTTGTTTGTTGTGTTGTTGAGCCAGCTCTGCGCGGCGTTTGGCCAGCGTGCCGATCAGTGCATCCAGTGCCTCATCGCTTTGCAGTTCGCGCAGGTTTTTGGTGTTGGGGCTGGAGATGTTTACTGTCACGTAGTCGGCGTGCGGGTACACGCCGTCTAGGCAAATCAGGTAGTCGTCGGCTGCATTCTCAATGGGCGTGGCGGCGTTCTTGCCGATGTTCAGGCCCAAGAGCATGGGCGTGCCGGCACTTTTCTTGCATGATTCACTGCGGAACTTCGCCAGCTTCACATTGGCCAAGAAAGCATCGAGGCCTTCGTTGTTAAAGCCAAGGCGGTTGATCAGCGCATTGGCTTGGGGCAAACGGAACATACGGGGTTTGGGGTTGCCGGGCTGGCCCTTGGGCGTGACCGTGCCCACTTCCACAAATCCAAAGCCCATGGCGGCCAAGCCGTCGATGCAGTGCGCGTTTTTGTCCAAACCTGCGGCCAAGCCCACACGGTTAGGAAAGGTCAAGCCTGCCAGTTGCACTGGGTCTTGTACGCGCTCTTGGCAATAGGCCCACGCCAGCGGCGTGTTTTGCGTGCGGGCCAGCATAGCCAGCGTGTGCTCATGGGCGGTTTCGGCGTCCATTGAAAACAGAAAAGGACGGGCAAGTGAATAAGGCAACAACGACATGGATAATCTCAAGCTTTGGTCAATACAACTCGGATTTTCGCCCATGAGCACCCCACAAAACGCAACCCCCCTGACGCAAGATGAATTAAAGACTTTGGTGGGCCAAGCCGCCTTGCAATACGTGGTGCCCGGCGAAGTGGTGGGCGTGGGCACAGGCTCAACGGTGAACAAGTTCATCGACGCCTTGGCCACGATGAAAGACCAAATCAAAGGCGCGGTGTCTAGCTCGGTCGCATCCACTGAACGCTTGCAAGCTTTGGGCATCCAAGTGTTTGAAGCGGCAGAGGTCGAAAGCCTGTCGGTCTACATCGACGGCGCAGACGAAATCGACCACCAAGGCCACATGGTCAAAGGCGGCGGCGCTGCGTTGACCCGCGAAAAAATTGTGGCGGCTCAATCCAAAATGTTTGTGTGTATTGCCGACGAAAGCAAACTGGTTGATGCACTGGGCGCATTCCCCTTGCCAGTGGAAGTGATTCCCATGGCCACCGCACGCGTGATCCGCCAATTCGCTGCCATGGGCGGCAACGCCAAAGTGCGTTTGAAAGATGGTCAGCCACTGGTGACCGACAACGGCCAACACATCGTGGATGTGACAGGTTTGAAAATCAGCGACCCATTGCAGTTTGAAACTGACGTCAGCCAATGGCCGGGTGTGGTGACCGTGGGCGTGTTTGCCCACCAAAAAGCGCAGGTGTGTTTGCTAGGTACGTCCACTGGCGTGAAGACACTCAAGTTTTGAAAAGCCTAGGCACTTCTTATCGGGCTTTGGTGCTGGGTGCATCAGGTGCGCTAGGCAGTGCTTTTGTTCAGGCCTTGCAGGCAGATGCGGCTTGCTCGCAAGTGGTAGGCCTGTCGCGCAGCTCGCAGCCTGCCTTTCGTTTAGAAGACGAAGCCAGCATGGCCTCTGCGGCTGCATCTTTGCATGGCCCGTTTCACCTCATCATCGACGCCACGGGCGCACTCACGATAGACGGGCAGGGGCCAGAAAAACACATGGGCGCACTCAACGCCGCTCAACTGGCCCGTGCGTTTGAAGTTAACACCATTGGCCCCGCGTTGCTACTCAAACACTTCGTGCCCTTGCTCGCCAACGATCAGCGCAGCATCTACGCCAAGCTGTCGGCACGTGTGGGCAGCATCAGCGACAACGGAAAAGGTGGTTGGTATGGCTACCGTGCAGCCAAAGCAGCATTGAACATGGTGCTGCAAACCGCAGCGATTGAAGCCGCCCGCAAACGTCCACAACTCGTAGTGGCCGCCATGCAGCCGGGCACAGTGGCATCCAATTTGTCAGAGCCGTTCGTGCCTGCACAAGACTGCCTCACACCCGCGCAATCGGTGGCGGGTTTGCTCAGTGCTTTAGATGATTTGCCAGCGAAAGCCGCTGCGCACTTTGTAGATTACAAAGGCGCAGCGATTCCTTGGTGATGCTCAATGCGCAGCGCTCATGCCTTGGTGGCGCAGCAGCGCATCCAGCTGAGGCTCGCGACCACGGAAGGCTTTGAACGATTCCATTGCAGGGCGGCTGCCGCCGACCTCTAGGATGGTTTCGCGATAGCGGCGGCCTGTGTCAATGCTAGGTTCGCCATCTGCGCCTGCAGTTTCTTCAAACGCGGCGTAGGCATCGGCGCTCAGCACTTCGGCCCATTTGTAGCTGTAGTAGCCAGCCGCATAGCCGCCTGCAAAGATGTGGCTGAAGGTGTGCAGCGTGCGGCCCCATGCAGGGCTTTGCAACACAGCCACTTCGGCGCGTACATCGCGCAGCACTTGCATGAAGTCTTGCGCTTTTTCGCCGTCAGAGTGCAGCAGCATATCGACGAGCGAGAACTCGATTTGGCGCAGCGTTTGCAAACCGCTTTGGAAGTTCTTGGCCGCCAGCATTTTGTCGAACAACGCGCGTGGCAAAGGTTCATCTGTCTCAACGTGAGCCGTCATGTGGCGCAACACGCTCCACTCCCAGCAGAAGTTTTCCATGAACTGGCTAGGCAGCTCGACCGCATCCCACTCCACACCGCTGATGCCCGACACATCGCGCTCGTTCACTTGTGTGAGCATGTGGTGTAAGCCGTGGCCGCATTCGTGGAAGAGGGTGATCACGTCGTCATGCGTGAGCAGTGGTGGTTTGCTGCCCACAGCCTCGGAGAAGTTGCACACGAGGTGCGCCACGGGCGTTTGCAACGCACCGGTGTCGGGGCGCAACCAACGTGCGCGCACATCGTCCATCCACGCACCGCCGCGCTTGCCTGCGCGTGCGCCTGGGTCGAGGTAGAACTGGCCGACCAGTTGTCCTGCGCGCTCAATGCGATAGAACTCAACAGCGGGGTGCCACACCGGCGCGTCGTCGCGGCGAATGCTCACCTCAAACAAGGTTTCCACAATCTTGAACAAACCTGCCAACACCTTCGGCGCGGTGAAGTACGGTTTGACTTCTTGTTCGCTGAAGGCATAGCGCGCTTCTTTGAGCTTCTCGCCGATGTACGGCCAGTCCCATGGTTGTGGGTCTTGCAGGTTCAAGTGCTCAGCAGCAAAGGCGCGCATCTCGGCCACGTCTTTTTCGGCATAGGGGCGGGCGCGTTTGGCGAGGTCGCGCAAGAAGGCCATCACCTCGGTGGGCGACTGCGCCATCTTGGCAGCCAACGATACCTCGGCGTAGTTGGCGTAACCCAAGAGCTGCGCTTCTTCTTGACGCAGGGCCAAGATTTCTTTCACCCAAGGTGTGTTGTCTTGTTCGGCTTTGCCGTTTTGCACCGCTTCCGATTGGTCAGAGGCGCGTGTGGCATAAGCGCGGTACAGCTTTTCGCGCAGGGCCGAGCTGTGTGCAAACTGCATGATGGGCAGGTAGCACGGCATTTTCAAATTCAGCTTGTGTCCAGCAACACCGTCTTTTTCGGCAGCAGCACGCGTGCTTTGCACCACATCGTCTGGCACACCGGCCAACTCTTCTGTGGTGACGATGGCCGACCATTGGTCAGTCGCGTCCAACACGTTCTCGCTGAATTTTTGGCTCACCTCGGCTTGGCGCTCTTGAATGGCAGCAAAGCGTTCTTTGGCCGCACCCACCAGCTCAGCACCCGACAACACAAAGTTGCGCATGGTCAAGGTATGGGCGTGTTTCTGTTCGGTGTTCAAACTCCCCACATCGATGGCTTTGTACTTGGCATACAAGCGCTCGTCTGCACCAAGGCGTGTGTAGAACTCGGTCACGCGTGGCAGCGCTTCGGTGTACGCAGCACGTAACTCGGGCGTGTCGGCCACAGAGTGCAAATGGCTCACCGCGCCCCATGCACGGCTGAGTTTTTCGGTCGACACATCCAGCACCGATGCAATCGCTTTCCACTCGGCTGGGAAGTCGGCTGCCGTGACTTGCTCTAACGCAGCATCGGCCGCAGGCAAAAGTTGATCAAGTGCAGGTGCAATGTGCTCTGGCTTGATGGCGTCGAACAGCGGGTGGTTCGAGAAATCGAGAAGTGGATTGGTGGCGTGCGTCATAAGAAAACTTTCAATGCTTCTCAGATAAGGCCCGTTGCGCCGATTCCAAGGTGTTGACCAACAGCATGGTGATGGTCATCGGTCCAACCCCACCCGGCACAGGGGTGATGTAGCCGGCTACTTCTTTCACGCCGTCAAAGTCCACATCGCCGCAAAGCTTGCCTTCATCGTTGCGGTTCATGCCCACGTCTAGCACCACCGCACCAGGCTTGACCATGTCAGCCGTCAACACATTGCGCTTGCCCACAGCAGCCACGATCACGTCGGCTTGCAGGGTGAGTGCTTTGAGGTTTTGAGTGCGCGAGTGCGCCACCGTCACGGTGGCATCTTTTTGTAAGAGCATCAAAGCCATGGGCTTGCCCACGATGTTGCTGCGGCCAATCACCACGGCGTGTTTGCCCTTCAGGTCGTAGCCAATGCTCTCCAGCATCTTCATGCAGCCATACGGCGTGCAAGGCCAAAAGCCTGGCATGCCGGTCATCAGTGCACCTGCGCTGGCGATGTGAAAACCATCTACGTCTTTGGCGGGGCTGATGGCTTCGATCACTTTTTGCGCATCGATGTGGGCAGGCAAGGGCAGTTGCACCAAGATGCCGTGAATCGATGCATCGTTGTTCAACGCTTCCACGCGGGCCAACAAGTCCGCTTCGGTCATGGTGGCTTCGTATTTCTCGAGGACTGAGTGCAGACCCGCGTCTTCGCAAGCCTTCACTTTGTTACGCACATACACCTGGCTGGCTTGGTTGTCGCCCACCAATACCACGGCGAGGCCTGGTGTCAGGCCTTTGGCTTTGAGTGCTGCAGTGTCTGCTGCTACTTGTGCGCGCAGTTGTTTGGAGAGGGCGTTGCCGTCAATGAGTTGTGCAGTCATGGTCTTGTGTATACAGATGTGAAATTGAATTGAAAACGCCCGTGAGACACGGGCGTTGAAGGGGTGTGCAAACGTGCGGCCTGATTAGGCTTTGGCTGCGTTTTGCCCGAGTGCAGTTTTCAGCAAGTCGGCCACGGTGTTGGCGTTGAGCTTTTCCATGATGTTGGCGCGGTGCGCTTCTACAGTTTTGATGCTGATGCCGAGGTCGTCTGCAATTTGCTTGTTCAAGCGGCCGGCCACGATGCGCTCAAGCACTTGGGCTTCGCGTGTGGTCAGCTTGGCCATCAGCGCGTCGCGGCTAGCAGCTTGCTGTGATTCGGCAAACGATGTGTTGGCTTGGGCCAGCATGCGTTCCACCAAGTTCACTAGGGCAGTTTCGTCAAAAGGCTTTTGGATGAAGTCCATCGCGCCTTTTTTCATGGTGTCCACCGCCATCGGTACATCGCCGTGACCGGTGATGAAAACGATTGGCAAAGGTGACTTGCGTTCGACCAAGCGGTCTTGCAATTCGAGGCCTGTCATGCCACCCATACGGATGTCTACGATCAGACAAGCCACTTCGCGTTGGTCGTAACGGCTCAGGAAAGTTTCAGCAGAATCGAAGCAGCGAACGCGGTAATCTTTGCCCTCTAACAACCATTGCAGCGAATCACGAACTGCCTCGTCGTCGTCGACAACGTAGACCGTACCTTTTTTGGGAATCAAACTCATCTAAAAACTCCAACCTAACGGACCGGTATCCAGAAGGAAAAGCGGCAGCCCGTTATTTCCTCGCCATTGTAGAGGTTCTCAGCCTTCATCCGGCCTTGGTGCGACTCGACGATGGAGCGGCACAAATTCAGGCCAATGCCCATACCGTCAGGCTTGGTCGAGAAGAAGGCTTCGAACAAACGTTCCAGCACTTCGGGCGGTAAGCCACGCCCCGTGTCTGTGACTGAAAACTCAATCACAGGTTGGCCTTCTTCGCTGCGTGGTAATACCTTTAGCTCTACATCGCGGCGTGTCAGGGGGCGCTGTGCGAGGTCAATCGACTCAGCAGCATTGCGCATCAAATTCACCAGCACTTGCTCAATCAAAATTGGGTCTACATTGAGTTCGGGCAGTCGTGCTGCCACGACTTGTGTCAAGCGCACCTGTCGCCGACGCATCTCAATACCTGCCAATTCCACCGCTTCAGCCACCATCGCGGCCACATCGGAGGGGGTGCGGTTGGGTTCACTGCGCTTCACAAAAGTGCGAATGCGCTGAATGATTTGGCCTGCACGTTGCGCTTGGTGTGCTGTTTTTTCCAAAGCTTTGAGCAACTCTTCTTCGTTCAAGTTATTCGCTTTGATGCGCGACACCATGCCACTGCAATAGTTGTTGATGGCGGTCAGTGGTTGGTTCAATTCGTGCGCCACGCTAGACGCCATTTCACCCATGGTGATGAGTCGACTGGCTGACTGCGCACGTTCGGCTTGCACCTGCGCTTGTTCTTCAGCTTGGCGACGCGGTGTGATGTCTGAGGCAATCACCATTTGCGCCAAGCGACCGTCCACCCAATTGAGGTAGCGTGAACGCACTTCTAGCCATTTGCCTAATTCGGGCACATAGATCTCGGCGTTTTCAGCTTTGGTTTCTGTGATGCCCTCTGTGGGTAAGCCCATCAAACCATCGTCTTGGTCTTGGCTGTCATCGTCAGAGGCTTCTGACTTTGCGAGCGTGCGAGGCTGGCCCGCTTGCGACACCAAGCTCAAGTGACCTTGTGTGGTGCTGGCAAACCATTGTCGATACAGCTTGTTGGCAAACAAGAGCTCTTTGCTGCCGAGCGGTGCCACAGAGACTGATGCATCCAAACCCTCGAGAACGGTGGTGAAGCGGTCATGCGCTGCAGACAGCTGCTCGCGCACGCGGTTAGGTTCGGTGATGTCGGTCATCGACGTCATCCAACCGGTTTGTTGGCCACGCGCATCCACGAGCGGTGACACATACAAACGGGCATCAAACACTTCGCCGCTTTTGCGTTTCACGCGCACTTGAAAACCGCTGCTGGTGGTTTCGCCTTGCAGCTCTTGGTTCAGTTTTTGTTCCAAGGTGTCGCGGTCTTCATCGGGCCAATAAGGGAAGGGGGGAACACGACCGACGAGCTCGTCTTCCGTCCACCCCGTCATTTGGCAAAACGCGGCATTCACATAGGTGATGCGACCTTTGAGGTCCATTGCACGCATGCCCGTGAGGATGGAGTTTTCCATCGCACGGCGAAAGTTGGTTTCAGCCACCAAGGCTTGTTGTGCTTGCACGCGACGGCGTGTGTGACGCCAAGTGCCAATCAACATCCAAGCGGTCATGGCACTGAGTACGGCCACCAACCAAAACACACCATTGCCAATCAAGCCTTGTGAGGTGCGGTAAGCCTGCGCATACAGCGAGAGCGCATAGCCCACGGGGGTGATGGGTACTTCGTACTCGTTGGTTTGAAACAACCAAGGCAGTACCTCTGTGACTTTGGGGCGCGCTTTGTTGGCTTGGCCTGCAAGCACGTTATTGTTTGCGTCACGCAATGACACGGCGTAGCGATTGGCAATTTCGTTTGGCACTGCAAAGCGCAACATGCCATCTAAGGTGTACTCCGCCAAAAGCACCCCCTCAAATTTGCCGTGGGCAATGATGGGTACGTGCAATTGCAAGTGTGTGTACGGTGCGGCAGAGGCACGTGTCTCGGTGATAGGTTTTGAGTAAACGGGCTGTTGCAAATCACGAGACAGCTGAAATGTACTCAGCGTCTCTGTGTGGCTCACCACGCTGCCCTTTGTGAAGCTCAATGTGGAGTTGTTGCTGGCACTGGCATAGCTGCCCACCACACGTTGCCGCGTATCAATCCAAGTCAGACTGGCCAGTTCTGGACTTTGGTTTAACAGGTTTTGCGCATCGCTATAAAACGCTTTGCTATCGGTTTCCCTGTTGGCGATGTCACGCGCCATGCGCATCATTTGCTCTTGTTTGTCCAGCAAACGCAGGCGCAATCGCTGCTGCGCGTACTCCACATCGCGACGAACCACTTCTTGCTCGCGCACGATTTCTTCGTAGCGCAGATACCAAAAAGCGGTGGTGATCGCAGCCATGAACAGCACCACAGCGGCCAGTGGGGCCATGAAGGCAAAGCGGTCTTGACGGTTCGGGGTTTGCTTGCGCCACCAAGTACGCCAAAGTGTGATCAGTGGCTGGAGCAGCGGGACGGTCGATGTTTTTTGCATGTGTGGTGAGTTTATGCGGGAGGGAAAACACCAGTTTTCAATAATTACTGAATTTCATAATAAGAAATCAATGATCGCTATTTGAAATTTTCAATTTTTGTGAGAAACTTCGTACATTCGAGTCAAAACAGTGCAACAAGAGGAGACAAGCATGTCAGCACAACCGAACGATCTGCGCACCGACGTGGACAGCCAAGAAACGCGTGAATGGATGGACGCTTTGTCCGCCGTCATCAATGCAGAAGGGCCTGAGCGCGCGCACTTCTTGTTAGAGCAACTGCTCGAACACGCACGCGAGAGCAGCATCGATATGCCGTTCTCTGCCACCACGGGTTACGTCAACACGATCGAACCCGATCAAGAAGCCCATTGCCCGGGCAACATCGAAATTGAAGAACGCCTTCGCGCCTACATGCGCTGGAACGCGATGGCGATGGTGGTCAAAGCCAACCGCCACAACCCAGAAGACGGTGGCGACCTCGGCGGTCACATCGGTTCGTTCGCTTCACTCGCCCACATGTTTGGTGCAGGCTTTAACCACTTCTGGCACGCTGAAAACGAAAACCACGGTGGCGATTGCTTGTACATCCAAGGCCACGTGTCTCCCGGCGTTTATGCCCGCGCTTACCTTGAAGGCCGCTTGACCGAAGAGCAATTGCTCAACTTCCGTCAAGAAGTCGATGGCAAAGGTTTGTCCAGCTACCCACACCCCAAACTCATGCCTGAGTTTTGGCAGTTCCCAACCGTGTCAATGGGTCTTGGCCCATTGATGGCCATTTACCAAGCGCGCTTCTTGAAGTACTTGCACGCACGCGGCATTGCCAACACCGAAAACCGCAAGGTGTGGGTGTTCTGCGGCGACGGCGAGATGGACGAAGTTGAATCATTGGGCGCGATCGGTTTGGCCGCTCGCGAAAAACTCGACAACTTGATCTTCGTGGTCAACTGCAACTTGCAACGCTTGGATGGCCCAGTGCGCGGCAACGGCAAGATCGTGCAAGAACTCGAAGGCGAATTCCGTGGCTCAGGCTGGAACGTCATCAAGCTCTTGTGGGGCAGCGAGTGGGACAAACTCTTGGCCCGCGACAAAGACGGCGCATTGCGCAAAGTCATGATGGAAACTTTGGACGGCGACTACCAAGCGTTCAAAGCCAACGACGGCGCTTATGTGCGCAAGCATTTCTTCGGTCGCGATCCACGCACGCTCGAAATGGTCTCGCACATGAGCGACGACGAAATTTGGGCTTTGAAGCGCGGCGGCCACGACCCACAAAAGGTGTACGCGGCTTACCACGAAGCGGTCAATCACAAAGGTCAGCCCACTGTGTTGCTCATCAAAACCGTCAAAGGTTTTGGTATGGGCAAAGCAGGCGAGGGCAAGAACAACGTTCACCAAACCAAGAAGCTCACGGATGAAGACATCAAGTACATGCGTGACCGCTTCAACATCCCAATCCCAGATAGCGAGCTGTCCAAGATTCCTTTCTACAAGCCCGCAGACGACACACCCGAAATGCGTTACCTGCACGAGCGCCGTAAGGCCTTGGGCGGCTACTTGCCACACCGTCGCACGAAAGCTGAAGAAAGCTTCACCGTGCCATCGTTGGACATCTTCAAATCGGTGATGGAGCCCACAGCCGAAGGCCGTGAAATTTCAACCACCCAAGCCTATGTGCGCTTCCTCACGCAGCTCTTGCGCGATCAAGCTTTGGGCCCACGCGTGGTGCCTATTTTGGTGGACGAAGCCCGTACCTTTGGTATGGAAGGTTTGTTCCGTCAAATCGGTATTTACAACCCTGCAGGTCAGCAATACACACCGGTCGATAAAGACCAAGTGATGTATTACAAAGAAGACGTTGCTGGCCAAATCTTGCAAGAAGGCATTAACGAAGCCGGCGGCATGTCCAGCTGGATTGCTGCAGCGACTAGCTACTCCACCAGCAACCGCATCATGGTGCCGTTCTACGTGTACTACTCGATGTTTGGTTTCCAACGCATTGGCGACTTGGCTTGGGCTGCTGGCGATATGCAGGCACGCGGCTTCTTGTTGGGCGGCACATCGGGCCGTACCACTTTGAACGGCGAAGGCTTGCAGCACGAAGACGGTCACAGCCACATCATGGCCAACACTATCCCGAACTGCGTGTCGTATGACCCCACCTTCGCACACGAAGTCGGCGTCATCTTGCACCACGGTTTGAAGCGCATGGTCGAGAAGCAAGACAACGTCTTCTACTACCTCACCTTGTTGAACGAAAACTACGCGATGCCAGGCCTCAAAGCGGGCACAGAAGAGCAAATCATCAAAGGCATGTACTTGCTGCAACAAGGCGAGGGCAAGAAGACTGCACCACGCGTGAACTTGTTGGGCTCGGGCACGATCTTGCGCGAATCCATCGCTGCACGCGATTTGCTCGCTGCTGATTGGGGCATCGCTGCCAACGTGTGGAGCTGCCCAAGCTTCAACGAACTCACACGCGACGGCCAAGACGCAGAGCGTTACAACCTGTTGCACCCCACCGACACGCCTAAGAAGTCGTTTGTCGAATCGCAGTTGGAACCCTATGTGGGCCCTGTGATTGCATCGACCGACTACATGAAAGCCTACGCAGAACAGATTCGTCCGTTCATCCCCAAAGGCCGCACCTACAAAGTGTTGGGCACAGACGGCTTCGGTCGTTCCGACTTCCGCAGCAAACTGCGCGAGCACTTTGAAGTCAACCGTCACTACATCGTGGTGGCCGCACTCAAGGCCCTCAGCGAAGAAGGCACCGTGCCAGTTGCACAAGTGGCTGAAGCCATCAAAAAGTACGGCATCAAAGTCGACAAGATCAACCCGCTGTACGCATAAAAATTCGGGAGACACAACATGGCATTGGTAGAAGTAAAAGTACCGGATATTGGCGACTTCGACGAAGTCGCAGTCATTGAGTTGCTGGTCAAAGTGGGCGACACCGTGAAAGCGGAACAGTCCCTCATCACCGTCGAATCAGACAAAGCCTCGATGGAAATTCCATCGAGCACAGCGGGTGTGGTCAAAGAGCTCAAAGTGGCTTTGGGCGACAAAGTCAAAGAAGGCTCTGTGGTGTTGGTGGTGGAAGCCGCTGGTGCTGCCGCAGCCCCTGCAGCCGCACCCGCAGCAGCTGCTCCTGTAGCCGCCGCTGCGCCTGCACCCGTTGCAGCTGCAGCCCCCGTGGCCGCTGCATCAGGCCCCATCGAAATTCACGTGCCAGACATTGGCGACTTCAAAGACGTGGCCGTCATCGAAGTGTTTGTGAAGCCTGGCGACAGCATCAAGGTCGAGCAATCGCTCATCACCGTTGAGTCTGACAAAGCGTCGATGGAAATCCCATCCTCACACGCTGGCGTGCTCAAAGAGCTGAAAGTCAAAGTGGGCGACACCGTCAACATTGGTGACTTGCTGGCCATTTTGGAAGGCACTGTGTCTGCCGCTGCTGCACCTGTGGCTGCTGCCGCATCTGCAGTTGCAGCCGTAGCGCCTGCCGCTGTTGCTGCACCTACAGCCGTTGCCGCAGCAGTTGCTGCCGTGGCAGCACCAGCACACGCACCAGGCGCACCCACATTGGGCTTGCCACATGCATCTCCCTCTGTGCGCAAGTTCGCACGCGAACTCGGTGTGCCGTTGGAAGAGCTCAAAGGTTCTGGCCACAAAGGCCGCATCACGCAAGACGACGTGCAAGCCTTCACCAAGGCTGTCATGTCGGGCACCACACAAACCAAAGCGCAAGCAGCCAAGGGCGGCGCATC
>Ga0213920_1000619_pt1 | contig 25249 bp, 36 predicted proteins | sample McNCre1117MG_FD_161054 | JGI IMG/M metagenome (GOLD analysis project Ga0213920, IMG submission 161054) | Freshwater microbial communities from McNutts Creek, Athens, Georgia, United States - 11-17 MG | ecosystem: Environmental > Aquatic > Freshwater > Creek | place: USA: Georgia | collected...
CAGAACCAGTCCCAGGAACTTCAGTTAGATTAGTAAAAGAAGGACTCCATGTTCCAACTGTACTAGATGTTAAGTTAGACAATCCGGTATGTTCCGCAGAAGTAAAATGATAATACTCATCAGTAGTACCACCTTGTATGCTAGTTAAACTATTATGTGTTGGAGATACACCTAAAGCAGTATGTTGTGCTGCAGTTAAATGATATCTCTCTCCAGCAGATCCACCTTGTATTCCTTGTAAAGTATTATGTAATCTTATTGCTATATCAGTTAGAGTAGAACCAGCAAAGTTTATAACATACCAAGGTACAGAACCAGATGTAGATACATAAGCTCTTAATTGTCTATACCATTCAAGCCATGTATAAGATCCAGGTTTATCTTGAATAGGAGGTGGTGGTAAAGATCCTACAGGCATTATGAATTATCCTCAGTATAGACTAACTCTAAAGCCTCGAATCTAATTGTATAATCTGTAGTGCAATCTAATTGGAAAGCCCTTCGTCTAAAAGAACCTAATTGATATAATATAGGAAAATCTTTATTTAATTCCATTTGACGAGAAGTAGAAAAAGACTTATAATCATCATCTGTATAAGAAATTCTTAAATCAGTTGTTCCATACATTATTTCATAATCTGAAACAAGTCTAAGAGAATGAAGTCTTTTCCTATTTATCGTATCCATATCATATTTATTAGTTCTTATTAACATATTAATAGGATAGTATGTAACATGTGGAATTGGATATAAAAAATAAAAAGCATCATCATTTACAGTAGGAGAAAGAAAACTAATACAAGGACTATAAGCACTTTGAAAATATATATTAGAGGATGGTCCTGAAGCAGCATAATTATAACAGAAATTACTCTCAAATGTATCTACTTCTTCTGTAAGAATACCATAGGACATCGTAGTTGTCCATTCATGCCATAATTTTTCTTCTATATCGTATAAAAGAGTTCTATTTGAATCTAATAAATTTATTAAAAAGAAGAAGTGTCCCATAGATCTAAAACCATACCCAACAATAGTAGATAATAGTGTTACAGGGTCTGCCCCAGTCTCTTGATCTATTATACGTTCTATAAACTCATCTGATATTTTTTTAGGTTGAAACCCATCAATCATCCAAACACTTCGCCCTCCTGTTTCAGATTGACCTACAAAGAAACAATACCTTTCACCTTGAAAAATACAAGAAGGAGCAAAACAACCTATCTGTATTACAGCGGAATCATTCTTATTTAAAGGAGAACCACTAGCATTAGAAGCATCATAAAAAAATTCTATAGAGATAGAATTAAAAGCAACTATTTGATTATTTTGTCTAGCTAAAGCTCTAATAGGATCTGGAAAACTCTCTGAGGATATAAAATTACTAACATCCCATGTATAAGGATCATCTAGATCACAATTATATATATCAGAACCAACAGCAAGAAATATATAACCATCTAAAAACGTAGGTGAGGCTAGATGAGGAGTTGGGGGAGAACCAGCACCTATAATTTCATTAACTGTATAATCACTTTCTATTACAAAAGCAGAAACACCATCAGTAAAAAATAAATAATCTCCTATAGTAGCCGAATTTCCAAAAACAAAACCTACTTTTCTAGTATCTGTAGTTAAAGACGCTTTTAATATTGGATCTATGCCAGGATCTTCAGGATCTTCATCTACCCATAATTCATTTCCCCACACACTATAGACATAACCATTAAAATATGCTAACCCACGAGCTTCTTTATAATCTACCGGGGTTTCCCCTTCTGTAAAACTATATGTTTTCTGAATGTCAACTCCAGGTCTTTTCTTTAAATAAACTCTCATTTGATCTAATTGATCTACTTTTCTAGATTCAGGAAAAACATTAATAAATCTTTGATCCTTATCAGGATCGGAATTACGATTAGAATATGCTCCAAATAAAGGAACTTTAACCTTTTGTACTGAACCTTGTTGTAATTTTTGAGGCATTATTTTTTCCTTTTTATTCTAGAACTAGCAACATTGATTATAGTTTTTCCAAGGTTATCATAAGATTTTTGGCGATTTGTATCAAGATTATTTCCTGTATTTGTTAATGAACCTAAGAAAGAACCTAAACCAGAACTAATAGCCTGTTGAGCCATAGATTCTAAAGGATTACTTTTACTAAATAAACTTTGTATTCCTCCACCAACTCCACTACCTAGAATCTTTGAGCCTGTTTGTCCTAAAGTATTATTTAGATTTGAAGATACTAAATCACTACCAGCAGCACCTAAACCTGCACCAAGGCCACTTAATAAAGCACCAGAACCACCTTTACCTAAAGATGATATAGCACCTAATCCACCCTTAACAAAATATTTACCAGCTTCAGCACCTAATCCTGTAGCATCTCCTAAAGCTTTACCAGCATCACTAAAAGCTCCAGTATTACCCAATACATTTGCTAATGCTCCAAGATGATTCCCGGATTGCAATGATCCTAAAGTAGACATTGCTGCCCCTAAAGGAGCTAAAGGTGTAAAAGATAAAACTGCTCCCAAACCTTGTGCAACTTTATTAAAAACACCTGAATCTTGATGCATATATTGATTATTATCTTTATTAGTCCATCCAGGCAATTGAGCAGCATTTTCAACAGGTACATACATACTGTTTTCATCTATACCTTTAACTAATTTATTCCAAGTGTCTAAATCATTATATTCTCTTAATAAAGATTGATCAAATCTCGTAGCACCTTTATTATCAGTTCTAGAAATCATATTAGGATTTACATAACCTAAAGTATTTTTATCTGCTAATGCTGTATTTACTTTATACCCTAAAACTTTACCATTATTAATAAGAGGTGTAGAACCAAACAAAGTATTTAAACCTTTGATTTCTTCAGATTGGTTATTTCCAGGAAGATCATAAGTTCTACCTTGATTTTGGGCTAATCCCCCACCACTAAGAAGTTGTCCTAAAACTTCCCATTTTTCTAAATCACCTCCAGAGTTTTGAGAGGTTCTATAAGATGTAGGTTGAGGAAGATTCATAGCTCCATCTTCATTAACAATAGGCTGTGAATTTGAGTTTTGATACTTAGTTGTTAATTCCCTAATGGTATCATCTAAACTTTTATAACCAATACCAATATTCTTACCAGTTTGATCTAATATATTATAAGTACCATCACCTATATCTTGTGTATTATATCCTTCAGTCCCCCATTGACCTTTAGTATAATCAAACATCTTTGAATTGTCTTGAGAACTTTGTATACCTAATTGAGAATCTTGTGTGCTTTTAGGACCAGCAAAAGCCCATCCAGATTTTGTTAATAAATTATTAGGATCAGTAGGATCAAAAGCCCCATAATAAAATCGCTCCTGTCCAGATGTAGGTAATACATTTCCAGAAAAATCATATAAATCTTTATTAGGTGTTTGGTCATAAGTTAATCTTCTACCAGCTCCTAAAAACTCTGAGGGTGCTTCTTGTTCTTGTAATTGTTTTTTAAAGTTCATTTGAAATGATGTAGGATCACTTGTACCTAATCTCATCATTTCATTTTTATTTCTTTGACTTCCTAGTTTAGCTCTATTTACAACATCAGCAATCTGCTCTTGACTTAATACTTGCGTAGGATCATTTGTTGCCATTACCAGTTCCTAAAATCCCTCTGGAAAAACATAGAACCTTCTTCCAAACCAAAGTTTAAAGCTTCCTGTTTAATAATAGTCATCTCTTGCCATAACTGTTTTCTATCTTGTAAAGATAAACCATACTCAGGAGCTAATCTACAAGCAAGACCATATGCCAAAGCATCAAACCATTCTTGAGGGAAATCTGGTTCATCTGTATTAGAAACAAAATCTTCAAAAGGTCTTTGATAATTTATAACAATAGTATTATTACTAGCCTCTACAGAAGAAGGGGTAGGAAATATATATAAATCCCCATATATTCTTTGAGGATCATAAAAATATTGTATTGGGTTTCCACTTACACTTTTACGCATAGGGATATCAATAAGAGATGTAGTATTCCTATTAAAAGCTTGAGTAATTTTTAAGGGTTTCGGAGTATTTACAGCTTGACCATCACCTATACGATAAGAATTAGTACCATCAACTAAAGTTATAGTATACGATTTTATTGCCCATAAAGGCATACCATCAGCCATCCATGCTTTTACCAAAGAATTTAAAGCATAAGACGCATCATTTGTTTGATCAGTACTAGGAGTACCTCCAGATGGAATAACTCCTAATAGTCTAAGAGCCCTACTAATAAGTAAAGCTCTTGATGTTGCGTAATCAGAAGAACCACTTGTACTCATGGCTTTGTTCCTTTAAGTAATGCTATAAAAGCTATAAAAGCACCTGCAATAATACCAACCCATTTAACAAGATTAATTAACCAGTGAGCAGCTTCCCAAGTTTTTACTAATTCTTTAATAACTGGAGTTAATTCTTTTTCATCTCTAATATGATTTTCAATGATAGATTTTAATTCTATTAATATTGCATCTTGTTTGCTAAGACGTTCTTCAATATCTAAATAGTTTGCTCTTTTTTCTATATGAGGTTGTATCATGTAGTTTCTCCTACAGCTATCCAAGTAACAGCATAATTAACTAATGATATAATTGTCCCATTAAATTGTTTTTTTACTAGAGTAAAACCAGTATTACTTATAGTATTTATTTCTATTGTTTGTATATTAGTAGCACCACTTGATGTATTAGAAACACAGGTAATATAAGGAGTTGTTGCTGTTTTAAATGGTGTGCTAAAAGTTATAACAGCAGTAGATGCTGTACTATCAGTCCCTACTTGAATTAATGATTTTGACATTCCACTAACATAACTTGCTTTATCTGCAGTAGTTTTTAAATTAGTAAAATTAGCATCAGCCTCATTCCAAGTTAAAGGAGCCCCTTTAGAAGCCCGTGTTACAATAGTTGTCATTTTTTATCCTTAATATAAAACACTTTCTGTATAATTTAAAGGGCTCCAATAACCGTCATCAATATATGTAAGATAACCAACAGTTACAAAAGTATCTGAAGGAGGTCTTATATAAGGAACTGTTATCTTATCCTGTTTTGTTTTTATAAAATCTTGTGGATGTCTTTGTTCATAACAATTTGGACATACTATAAAACCATCCCATCTTTGTTTTGATCTATTTGCTTTATATTTTATAGAACAAACATCACAAATTAAATTCCATTCACCAGATACAAAATAATTTTTTACCATACTACCAACCAGCAAATGTATGTGGTGAAGGTTCTGGTAATTCCTTTATAATAGTACCATCTTCTAATTGTTCATGTAATACAGTACCATCAGTATCCCACTTATCTTCAATTAAAACATCAATTACAGACTGTCCAACTATAGGTAAAGTAAAACTATAAGCACCATCAGGTATCTTTTCATCTACACCAGGAGTATAAATTACTCTTTTCATTTTTTACTCCCTTCAACTTTAGGTGGTTTTTCTTTAGGCGGTTTAGACTCAAGCTTTCCTTCTTTACGGAGTTCTGCGGAAGTCTTGAGGGTTTCCCCAGGTTTAACAAACGTAACAGTTCCATCAGTTTTAGCCTCCTTTAGTTTTTCCTTAATAGGAGGACGCTGACCTATAGGAAGGGTATCATCCACAACATAGTCAATCTTCAATTCCTTACCGCTATTCCCACGATAGATTGATCCTGGAGGAATATGGCAATGGTTCTGAAGAATTGCCAAGATATTTACAATGCTCATGATGTCACCTGTGCGTGTTGTTCGTTGGTTAATGCGGTTGGCCAGACGAAGACTTCTTTGATACTACCCCCAACTTGACTAGAACCTGTAGAATCATGACCAATAGATAAAGTGGTGCTAGCTCCCATGCCACCATCAAACGGAGCGGTTGTTCCCAATATCCCATCAGCACTAACCATGAGATCAGATCCCCATCGAACAGCCCGTTTTCTTCTTCCTGTGGTAAAATCTAAACCTGTAGCAGTCGCGCTGTTAGTTCCATCATTAGATCTGGTCAGGCTCCTAGAATCTGTAGAATCTACGCGAAGTAATACACCAGACACATCCCCTCGTAGAATACCAGCTGCTCGCCCAGAATTTATAGGAATGTCACTTTTAACTGAACAGAGTGCGGTACCCTGTGTCACATTAAAGGCATTGGCATAACTAAGCACATCAGCATTCCTAGTAACCGCAGCAGTCGTTGTGAGAATAGGAGTAGAAGCCCAAGCAAGAGGCTCATCCTGGAAACAATCCACATCAATTACATCACCAGAAGTTCCCATCTTTATACCAATAGTAGGGTTAGCCCCTACATCACTGGTAACTTGAACTCTTGCAAATCCGCTTGAGTTAATCTGGCTGGTTACATCTGTCCAAGAGCTGCCATTATTTCTAGTAATGCTGATGGTTCCAGTTCCGGTAATTCGCTTGAGATAAACACTGGTTGTTCTGGTTCCCGTTGCTGCTGTAAGAAGCTGAAGGATTGTTGCGTCTGTTGCTGCGCAGGTAAGACGACTTGCGGAATTTGCTACGTTATCAATTCCTGTGGTGGGAACTACACCAATACCACAAGGCGTGCAAGTGAAGTCGTCAAATACGGCACTTCCAGTTGCTCCCGTATCAGAACCAAATCTAATGTAGCTTGTAGTAGTAGTTGCAGTGAAGTATGCAGTTTGTGCGCCAGTCGTAGTTCGATAGGCAGGATCAGTAAATACATCTTGAAGCCCAGCCGCTGTCCCGACATTAAACACCATTCGATTCGAGGCAACACTTACAGTAGTAACCAAGGCGTAGCGTGCGCCGATTACCGTCGCAATAGCTTGCTCAACAGAACTAGATGTTGGTGCGGTTGCTGCCCCTGCTGCTATTGTTGCCGTTCCACGTTTTGTCCAGTCAGTGTCGGCAGCAAATCCGCTATTTACTGTTAAGTTCGATCCGTAGGTCGAGCCAGCCCACTGAATCTTTCGCATATCCCTACCCCACAAGCAATTATTCGTACTGGCAGGTTCAGCCAAGTATCCCTGCAAACTAGAGTTATCAATAGAAGTACCATCTTTATTGGTATTAAACCATTTACATCCATCAACTCCTGCACCGTGGAATGGAGCTGAGAGAACTCCTACTGACACATATTCACTAGCGGTTTGATCAGTTTGACCGGAGACATTTTCCGCCTGAACTCGTAATAAACTTATTGACTTTATACCATCTCCCACAAAAGCTTCTTTACGAGTGGAACTAAGAGAATTGACCAGAGCAAATCCCATTGTAACATTAGAAGCAGCAAGTGTTGCTGTTGCCAACACACTTAAATCCCACACCCCACTAGACACAGAAGTAATTGTTGCTGTACATCCAGTAGCTTGCACTGTACCTGCTACAAGATCAAAATTCGCAAAACAGTTAGTTCCAAAAGAAAAACTGTGTGCAAACAGTTGAACATATCTTATATTAATATAAGATACCCTTTTAACGAATATGTAATTATTACCAATTATTGAAGTAGGTAACGTGGCACCCTCATTTGTAATACTCTGACCTGTAGTTGAGTTAGCACATACCAACAGGTTAGTACCACTTACAGTAAGTCCTACTGGAACCCACGCAGCGTTAGAAAAATCCTCACTTTTAACTTGTACAAGATTCCTGACAAGCCTAGCCCCACCAAACCTAGCGCATGTTGCAGGCACAGAAATAAGTTTATTCTCGTTGTCAAAACTCCAGGCCGCTGTTACTCTTGTAAAGGTAGGATTACCAGCACCTTTAGTCAGGATAAGAGAGTTAGTGAGTGGAGCATAAAAAGTAGAGGTATCAGTGATACCTCCAAGACCTAAATAGGTTCTATAAGGTACTCCTATCCCTATTCCAGTTATTCTAGACATACTACCAACCTAATGATACAATAGACGATGCCGTAGTTCCTGTACTCATTAAACGACCATCTTTAACCTCAACAGGTAAAAATGTTCCAGATGATACACCAACAAAAGTAACAGCACTACCTGCAGCGGAAGGAGCTATAGCAACATCACCCCCACTACCGATATATAAAGCTTTAAAACTAACTACTGCACTATCACTCTTAGTAATACTTGCAAAATTACAAGCAGATGAAAAAACTTTTGTGCCCATGAAAACCTCACTAAATAAAAAATGGGATTAAGAGTATTAATCCTAATCCCATCTTTGGGTTGTTACCAAGTCATACCTTGTTGTGGGAAGTAATATTGGATATAAACATAAACAATATTTGTAAGGGTGGCAGAAGCTTTAGCATATACAGGAGTATCAGCAGCTAATTGTGTCCCTACATAAGTACCCGCTGCAGCAGCAACAGAATCATAACCTGTGGAGTTCGGTGCATAAGCATTTACAAATTCCGCACCTCCAAGAGTAATACCTACATTAACAGTCTGTGTAGTATTAGCTCCCATAGATAAAACATTAACACCAGTAATAAAAGCAAACTTTGGTATAACTGCTGCAAGAAAACCTGTAGCATCTGCAGCAATAGCACTTAATTTAATAACTTCAGTGTATAGTTCTTTAGCGGGAGGAGTCGTAACAGTAACACCGGCTGGTCCTACATTTGGTAAAGGCATAATAATTCCTTTCTAAAATAGGGGCACAAGGCCCCTATATATTGTTTAACTATTAAGCGCCTTGCGACCCGTAGATACCACGAGGATCAGACCAACCAAACGAATACCGAGCAGTAGCTTTAAACTTAGCGTTTTCAGTATCAAAATCGTTATCCATCTCAAATTGATCACCACGACGTTCAAAGTACTTCATACCATCCTTAACATTAGTAAGAATAAACCAGTCATCATTACCAGTACTATTAAGGTAGTGGTTAACAATAACTTGACTAAAGATACCTGATTGTTTAAGTACGTTCGGATCATTAAGATCAGTACCAACACGACCATCAGAACCTAAGATACGCTTCACTTCAAACTGCAGTTGATACGGAATAACCAGTTTCTCAGGTTTGGCCGCAATCAGAAGACCACGATCATCACGATAACCAGCAATATCAATTACTGCTTGTTCAAGAGCCGCTTCACTAATATCTGCATCAGTAGCAATCTTATTGCTATAAGTACCACCAGCCACATTTAAGTGTCCAGTAGAACAAAGAATAATACCATCACCACCAGTATAACCAGAAGTAAATGCACGATTATAAATATTAGCAGCAACAAGTTCTTTGGTTTGACGTAAAGAACGTGCAAGAGCTTTTGCTTTTTGAGCCCCTACTTTACCATATTGATCATCTTCATAGATTTCACGAGTAATAATGAAACCTAATGCATAAACAAGATGGCTGTAACGAGACGTAAAACCTTGACGTTCTGTATCATACGAGATTGAAGATCCTTCAGTCTTAACCGTAGCAAGACCAAAAGAACTAAGACCTACATCTTCTTCATATGCTTTATCAGAAGTATTTTTTTCAAACAGTTTATCCCATTCTACAGGATAATCCTGATATTCCTTACCATAAATTGCATTGAGGCCCGGCCACAACAGTTTGGCAAAGGAGGAGGAAGTAATAACACCACTCATAATTTATCTCCTTTAAAATTAGACGCCGGCCACGCCAACGTTACCATAGGTATGGACGTTAATGCGAACGAGAACTTTACTATTAGCCCCAATTTCATTATCAGGACGATTAACAATACCAATAATCTGCAGAGGACGAGTTGAGGTCGTATCTGGAGCAGTGGTAGAGTATACATACATTGGGGAACAACCAGTCAGAAGCGGGTTGGTGTGAGCTGAAGCTCCAACACCCACATTAAGACCAATAGAAGCAGCAGCCACAGAGGCATCAGCTTCAGCTTCAAAGATAATATCATCTGAGTCGGCAACCAAAACAAATTGTTTGGTAGAGGCAGGACGATAAACAGGAGTATCAAGAGAGATACTACCATTAGACATAATACCAGTAGTAGGATCAGTCTTTACATTGACAATACCAACAACAGCCCCAAGAATAGGACCAGCAGCGATTTGAGACGAAGCTGCAACAACAGACTCAACTACAGGATATAATGAGGTAGCAGCAGAATCTGAGAGTTTAACTAAATCCCCAATAAATACAGGGACAGCTTCACCAGCAGGTACTTCATATAAACGAGCTTGGCCATTATAAGGCGACCCATTTAAATGCCGAACAGGTTTAAAACCATTAATTTTAGACGTATTAGCCATAAAATCTCCATAAAAAATTAGAAATTCTATAACTAGGTTATGAAATCTTTACAGAACCATAATCTCCAGCTACAGAATTGTTTTGTTTCATGGCCTTTTCTTGCTCATCGACAGCAGCAGCTTTTTTAGCTTGATCTTCTTCAAACCATTCTTTCTTTATTTTCATAAGTACTGAAACGGTTCCCCCATCACCAACTACACGATGGGCTGATCCAAGATTTGAGGCATCAGAAACACGAGAATCACCGACAACTAAACCATCATCGGCTACAAGCTCATAACCAGCTTGTTGAAAATTATAAACACGGCTACCAACATCATTCACAAACCTATAGTGAAAATTGGGATCTTTTTCCCCGAAGATTGATTGTGGGCCTTGTTGTGAAAGCGATTTACGAACTACTCGTTTTGGGGTTTCTTTTGCGGTCATCTCAGACTCCTCTTGTTTTTTTAATCTCTGCGATGTAATCATCTTTTGTCATTACACCTGCACGAATGAATGTATTCATAACACGACGTTCATCTTCTGTTAATTGAAAAGAACCTCGGCTTTCTGTATTAGTATCAGATGTACCTACTGCACTTGGTTTATTACGATTAGGATTTATAAACTTATCTCTAAATCGTTCTTTAACTTGTTTAGTAACATACCTTAACACTTCTTCTGGATCTTGGTTAGGATGTGTTTGTGCATATCCCATACCGATCGAATCAGCAAATTGACGCATTTCATCGTCCTTTTGATACCACCTATTTTCATCAACCCAATTGAGAAATCGTGGATCTTGTTGCTGTGGAGTAACTTCTTTTACAACTTCTCTAGCTTTTTGTTCAGCTTTTAAATCTGTAAGTAATTCTGTAGTTTCTAGATAACCATCTGAATTACCTTCTTCAAGATGTTTCTTCTGAAGTGTTTTTAATTCTGTTAAGGCTTTACTATACTCAACTTCACGTACTTTAGAATGATGTTCTTGGAGCATTGCAAGAGCTTTCTTAGTCTCTTTTAATTCTTTGCCCATAGTATCAATCTTAGAGAATAATTCTCCACGATCTACAAACTCTTTAGCAGGACGCCATTTTGAAGGATCACCTTGATATTCTTCTTTTGGTTTCCAACCTTGTTCCCGAGCTTGGTCTTCATATACATCAGTACTTTGAGTACTACCCTCTGTATCACCTGTATCTGCTACAGATTGAATGTCTTCATCCATTTTTTATCCTTTAATTAACGTGCAATTTCTAGCTTACAAAGAACATCATCATCATTTAGAATGAGATATTTATTTTCATCTGTGTCAGTAACTTCTTTACCTGAATAACGAATAAAACAAACTTTATCTCCAACATTTAATATAGTAGAATCACGACCATGAGCTTCATAAGCTGTTGGTCCTACTTGTAAGACTGTACCATATTCCACAGCCTTCCGTTCTTTCTCTATAATTTGTTCTGGTATTACAATACCACCTGGAGAAACTGTTTCTTTTTTATCTGGATCAATAAGGATATGATGTAAAAGTAAAGTAATCATTTAGTCTTCCACTCGAAAGTCTTGCATTTCACGATAAGCATGAATCATACCTACAAGAAATCTATCTTGTAAAGTATCAACTCCAGCACTATTTGCTAGCATATCTTTACAATCTTCTACTCGTTGTTCTGCCGCATAGAAGAAAGCTTTAGTAACTTTATTTGATTTCCAATCATCAAAGTCACCCTTAGTAATTTCTATCATTTCTTAATAGTCCCCTTTGGAATTTGTTTCTGTTGTTGTTTATGTTGTTCTGCTTGTTGCTGCATAGTTTGTTGATGACTCATTGCTTGAGTAGCCATATTAAGATGTGCTTGTTGGGCTTGCTGTCCCATCTTAGCTTGAGCAGCTTGTTGCTCCATTTGAATCTTAGAACCTTGTGTAGCCTGTGCTAAATGTGCATCAAGAACTGCTTGCATTTTCTTAGCTTCTAGTTCTTGTTGTATCTGCGCCGCTCTCATTTGCATCTCTTGTTCTTTTGTTGCTTGTTCTAATTGCATCCTATGCTGTGCAACCTGCATATCAATTTGTGCTTTTTGCTGATCTACTTGTGCTTTAGCTTTAATTGCTTCCATCTTTGGATCAGGTTGTGGCTGAGGTTGCTTCATAAGTTTTTGTGGATTAGGAATTTCATGAGCCTCAAGATATAACATAGTTACAGCCATAGGATCAATAGTACCTAATTGAAGAAGTTGCATTACAGCTTGGATCTTCGCTTGCTTCTCTTGTGAAGAAACAGCAGTAGGGTCAGCACCAGGATAAATGTCATTTTCCGGTCCCTTATAGTCTTCCTGTTGTACAGGTTCGTCAAGGACTGCAATATATTCTTCATTATTCATATACTCACGGTTAAGTTTATAAATTTTTTTAAATTCTGAAGCTAATGAACGATAGACTCTTTTATAAACAGAAGTAAATACTTTCATACCCTGTTCAATAGTAGCCATTGTAGTTGTAGCAGGTGTATTTTGACCTGGCATTTTACCAACAAAGATTTCTGCTACTGAAGCTAACTCTTTACCTGATTTTAATAAAAGATCTAAAAGCTTAAATAAAACATCACTAGGTTCGCGGACAGGTAGTGGGAAGAGTTGTTTCTTAATATCATCACCTGTTGCATTAACTGCTTTCCATTCACCAGGAATAAACCTAGTCTCACCCATTTTAATTCTAAGACCTTTTCCTATAAAACCAGATTGAAGATTGGATAAAGATCCTGCATCTACAAGTTGATTGATAATAGTATTAGCCGAATTATTAAGAGGGCCTAAAAGTCGTCCAAAACCTAAGTCGTAAAAACCACCATCAGGATTAGGAATAAAAGAATACTTTGTATAATATTGAGTAGCATCAATAGAAATAACTTTTGATTTTTCATTTACAATAACACTATCTGCATTAAATCTTGGAAGAATCCTTAAAACTTTATGAGAATCTAATTCTACTGTAACAATATAAGGTTCTGAGTATCCGTCATGATCCAAATCTAGAAATGTATGTTGTTCTAATATAAAGTAAGGAGTTGTAATGTCTTCCGTAGTAGTACTTTGAAAAGTCTCATTAACAGATTTAGTAAGATCATCAAGACCTACAGAAGGATCACTTAATTCTACATCAAGATACAAACCTTGATTCTGAAGTTCTTTAATCTTTCGTTTTGTTTGTGTTAATACTTCTGTGATACGTTCTGCTTCTTCTAATCTACGACAAAAGTAGTTAACAACTAAAGTCTTTGGTAAGACTAATTGAGAACAATTACGTTGTTTAGTTGGATTCCAATAAGTTTTCTTAAAACAAGTACCAGCAATAGGAAGACAAATAAGGAGTTTATCCATATCTTCTTCCCAATCATCCATTTCCTCTAATACTTGATACGACATATGAGCAGATATACGTTCTGCACGTTTTGTTTTTTCACCATCAGGATCAGAACCAATTACTCTACATTTAACAATCTCACCATTACTAGGAACAAGAGTAGGATAAGCTCTTGCTGCAAACTGCATAGCAGCAGTGGCTAGTAATGGGTATTTAATATTAGCTGCATTAGGCCAAGGATATGTTTTATTCCCTGAAATTTGAAGAGCTAACTCTGTCCAAGTTTTTAAATCCCTTTCCCAAGGTTCCCTAGAAGCTTTATCTGTTTCATAACCTTCAACTACATCATTACCTATAGAGATAAGAGTATCTTCATCAAGGTCTTCAGCTAAGTTTTTAGTATTATTTATAATTGTTTCTAATTTTAGTTTAGTACCCTGTGACTTCATCTCTTCCCTCATCGTTAAATCCTGCCTCTTCTTTTTCTGTTTCATATTGTTCAAGATCTAATTCTTCTTTAGTTAAACCTTCAGACATTAAATCAATTAATATACCCTGATAAGATAATGCATCCACAGTATCATCATGTTTAGCTCGTGGGAATGACATACATTCATCTTCAAACATGAGCCACCATTCTGCAGATTTATCAAACTTAACCATACCCGCTCTCATACGTGCTTGTATAGATCTAGCTCTTTGTATTTTATCTTGTCTATGTGGTTTTAACATAAGAAGATTCATATAAGTACCAGATTCTTGCATTGCTCTATTTAAATAGGGACCAATAGCTTTTGTAATCTGTGTATCTTCAATACCAACAGCAATAGGATTATATATCTTTTGTAAAGTTAATAGAGTAGTTACAATATCATTAGCTTCTAGTCTATCACGAATACACTGAACAATATGTAATTGTCCATTTGAATCCATCCCACCCACAATAATTGCTGTATAGTCTGCTCTTTCTTTTTGAGAAATAGCTAAGTCAGCAGTAATATAAAAAGTTTTATTTTTCTTTCTATCCTCTTCAGTCATAGAAAGAAAATCACCCTTACGAAAATACCTTATAGAATCATCTACAGGATTACATAAATATTCACAAGAATAAACTTCTGGAATACCCTGATCATGAAAGTCTTGTCTAAGTTCCTCAAAGAATTGCTTTGTATTTCTAGCTGGCCAAAGTAGTTTAGAATAATCAGGATTGTGTGCTCTATATTTAACAGATTTCCACATACCTACTTTTCGCTTTGACCATATCTTTAAATCTTCTACAACAGTATTCTTAGAGTTTTCTTTAGGCATTAAAGATTCTAAAGGATCATCAAGATTCATTGGTGTACCTACAAATCTAATGATGCCATCTCTAGAACGACAGGGAATTAAAGAACCATAAACCCATCTGCGTAATTTATCCCTACGATCTTTATTAGCAACAAGTTCTTCATTAAGAAGATCATCAATAATAACAAGATCAGGTCGTTTGCCATAACCTGCTAACATACCACGTAACTTTTGTTCTGCACCTTTAGCTATAATTCTAAATTTAGTCATATCACTAAATTGAATTATAAAGTCTGTATCAGTATCCTTCTCATAAACTAAACCTTTATCCCCAAGTTTTAAACCGAAGAGTTCTTGTATATGTTTTGAGTCTTCCAGTATTTGTTTAATCTGTCCTAAGAACAAAGCAGCTTGTGATTCAGTATCAGCAACAATAACAACAAACTCACGTTCTCTGAATAGTACAGCAGCAAGTGTATAAACAATAGTAATAATCGTTGATTTAGCATGACCTCGTGGAGCGCAGATAGCTACAAATTTATCGGTAGAGCAACATAATTCCCAAAGTTCTTTATGGAAATCCGCAAAGGCTGAAGCATCATCAAAGTATGGAGTAAGACAAGAAGAAGCAAAACCTTCTATAATTTCCTTTGTAAGTTTAGGCCATACAGGTCTTTTACCGCTCTCGTTTACTCCGCTCACTAATCATTGCTCCTTTAGCATTCCTCTTAAAACTTCGGTTAGTTGCAGGAGACTGGACAAAGAGATTAGCTAATGAGTTAGTACCACCCTTAGATACAGCTTTCTTATGACCCACATCTCCAATAAGAGCTGTAGGAGTAGTCCCCTTTTTCTTAGCTATAATTGACCTAGCTTTATTTCTCATCGCTCTGTCCTTTATTCTTTTACCATTTTTGTGCTCATGATCCCAGATTTTTTCAGCTTGATAATCACGTTTTCCGTTTTTCATGAATGGAATGATAGTTCTCCTCTAGGTAATTAGCAGCATTTCTTAAAATATCTGGATTATCGTGATAATATCCCAAACCACGATTACATGCATTACACAAAATACCCCTTATGTGTCCTTTGGTGTGGCAATGATCAACTACAGGAGCATTAGGCCCCCATGTTTTTGAGAATTCTTTATTGCATATTAAACAAGAGTTATTTTGATGTAGTAACCTAGATAAGAATTCATTTTCAGATATACCATATTGTCTTTGTAAATATCTTTCACGAGCAGTTTCTTTATTTTTCTCATTCCAATCTTTAGTATCTTTTGCACAACAAGTTTTACATCTACATTGATATCCTGGTTTTCTATTTGTAGGTCTTTTAAAACTAAATTCACTTATTAGTTTTTCTTCTTTACATTTCGTACAAACTTTCAGCATTATTTTAGATACTTTAATTTGTAGATTGTACGGAGATAATGAGAAAGAAGTTCATCAAGAATATTCTTTAGGGGAGTTACAGAATGACAAAGAGCTTCATAGTTCTTGTCAATCCAAACTACATCATCTTGTAATTGTTCTATAGGATCTTTACATTCACAATCAAATTCTACATCAGTAATTTTTTTATAATTACCCTGATAAACTTCAACAAAATTATCTAATATATCTATAATCTCTTCATAGAAGTCACCAAGAGCAGTATGTTCAGCATATGAATCTGATTGCCAATGGGCAATATGTGCACAGTTTCTAGTACAAAAAACTCTAGTAATTAATTCTTCAATCATTCTTTTATTCCCCAAGAACCATCTTCAAGTTGAACCACATTCTCACCTTCAATACAATCTTTAACAAGATCTTTAACATGTTCTTCATTTAATTTACCAGTAACAAACTTAGTAAATTGATCAGCAAGATTTTGTAATTGTGCTGCTGTGGATTGTTGTTCAACTATCTTTGTAGGTTGTTTTCTAATTAGTTGTCGTTTGTCTAATAACTGTGTAAAGGTAGTATTAATGTCTCTAAGTTTAGCTGGTATTCTTTTTACCTTACCAGTCCTAACATCAAACATATACTCACCATTTTCGATTCTATCCATGACTGCATCAAGAGCTTTATCTATTCCTTTACCAAGTCTAGTATCAAGTCTATCATAATCATCTTTTTGTATCTCTTGTACTTTCTCTTTCCACCAAGGAGAATTTCTCCATTTGTTTAATGTATGAGTTGGTACATTTACTTGTTCTGATGTTAATGTGATAGATCCTGTAGCAAGGAATACTCCTATAGCTTCATTCTTTTTTTTATCTGACCAAAGCCCAGGTACTCCCGGTACATTCTTTCTTGGGGCTTTAACGTATCTCCACGACCCAGGCATAACTCTCCTTAATTTAAAGTTACAGTATATAATGCTATTATAACATATTTTTTTACCTTTGTCAAGTGTTTTTTACAAAAATATAAAAATAAATTAAAAATAATTAAATAATTAAAAAAAGACTTGACTTTTGGATTTATTTATGGTATAATACTATTATCTACAGTGAAATATTATTCACTAAAGTTTCAACGGGCTACTCATAACTTCTTATCAGAAGGAAAGAGTGTGCGGCACATACCATACTGATGAGTACAAGGTATGCAACAATTTTCTTTTCTGTTTTTTTCTTTTTTCCTGCATACCGACAGGTATCTTGTGACAGGTAATTCCCAACACTATTGTGGGGGGTAAGGGGGGTTTGCTCTTTTTTTAGGTTTTCTTTACTTTGATAAATAATATATATAACTAAGGTAATGTGGATTCCGTAAGGAAGACACAAATAGTATATACGTAGTAGTGAATATCCAATATATCCAATAGAGCATTATTAAAAAATAGTATAAATTATAGCAGTGTGTGATCTGTAAATAATCATAGTGGGTAGGTTTTCCCCCCCCACCCCCTCTAAAATATTCATATACCCTCCCTCTATCAAATGAGAACCATTCTCATTTCCATAATAATAAAAGTGTTCTTTTCACCAATTTATCTTTTCAATTAGTTGGCTTCAGAATTACACTACCTTCTTTAGCTTTACTCTTGGCATGATTCTTGCATGTACTCTTTATTACAAAAGCCCTCTTCTTACATTCAGTATTATAATAGTACCAGTGCATGTCTGGCAAAACGCTGATTGTCACCTCCAGTCCTGTCAATATCAACAACTTTCTATCACTCCCTGTTATACACTGTACTACGTATATACAGCCGCCCGCTTGACCTGTCTTCGGAGAAGAAAGTTATTGACATTGCCACTCCTTACAGTGCCAATTCAGCAGCCAGACAAGCTCTGGTGCTATTTTTTTTTATTTAGGAGATAGAGATGATTAAGTATGCTCGCTATGGAGGATATGAATGCTCCTCCAAAGGTGATCGGCGATTTAGTGCCTTTTATGCTATCCTTCCTGATGGTAAGAGCATTGAATGGCATTACCAGTGCTCCGTTAAAGGGTATTCCTCGATTAAAGAGGGGAAAGGTAAACCTCCTCTTAAACCTTGTGATACTCAGCAAGCCTACATCGACTTATGGGCACTATGGGCCAAAAACAACCCTGAATTGATGTATGAGTTATTTGTATTGGTAGGACCTAATGGTACGCTTAGTGATATGTTCGCTAAGACCCCGATCAACCAAGCAAGAACCCTCGCTTACTTACTGAATAACCCTAAATTATGGAGAACATAATGATTCGCCTGATCGACAACACCCTAATGCTGATCTTCATCTTGATCTGCTTGGTTCTTCCTCGTTACTTGGAGTCACTGCTATGAATGCTGAAACCACCGCTGCTCTACATGTAATTGGTAATCAACTTAGTAACCAGTTCCTAGATGCTCTGTTTAAGGGCAGCGCCTACGACTGGAGAATGAACAAATACAAAGTAGAATTGCTTGATCTTGATATCATGTATCTCAACTTCCCATTCTTGTACTAATAGGAGATTCACATGACTAAGAAATCCCTCACACTGTTAATTGTTGAATCAGCTCTTCGTACAGCAGCAAACCATGTCTTACGGTTGAACACAATCAACCAACTAGCCGACAAAGGATGTTTGCCTATGCACTTTATCAACACCAACAACAAATCCTTTTGGATGTTCACAGTAGCCGGCTTCGACTTCCACTACGAAGAGACTGAAGCCAACAAGTTCTTTGTGAAAATCGCAGAGAACAACTACAAGGATCTACCAAAGCAAAACCTTGAACTTAGTTAGTATCTCCTCTATGGTCGGTCATCACTATTGACTGGCCATGTGGGAGCACCTAGCTCCATTCAACCACTTCCTTGAAAGGTAACTCAAATGCTTAACGCTATCCGTTCCGCTCTCATCAACATGCTTGGTGGTAAAATCATCCAGAAGCAGATCACCGAAGCTGCACCTGTTCATAACTTCGGTCATGGTCGTACTTCTGGTCGGCCTGTCTATAACACTCAGCCGACTGAAGTTATCAAGGGCCATATGACCCCTGCTGACCTCAGCGACTTAGTTAGTGAGTGGTCAAAGTCCTCAATTGCCAATCAAGCTTCTTGGATTGCGCTTGCAGGTGCATGGCAACTCTTCGACAAGGAAATGAACAAGACTCCCGATCGTAGGAACTTGCAAGCTGTTGAAGCATCCTTGGATAAATTCCATGCTTGGAATGCTGTTAGCCCTCGTCCTTACGATGAGTCTGGTATCGAAGAGCAAGTAATCAAAATGTCAATGAAAAACGTCAGCAAGGGAAACAAAGAAACGGATGCCATTCGTGCTCGCATCCGTGGTGTCTCGATCCAAATGTTCCAGCAAGAACGGGAACGGTTGGAGAGGTTGCGTCAAGCTACCTCAGTTGAACGGATCAAGTCGTTCCTCTCGATGTGCAACAACTGCCCAAGCTGTGATGGTAACTACCATATCTCAGTGCAACAAGTTGTCAAGAAGCTTGAAGATACTTGCATGTTTCTTGCTGATCCTGCTCGCCAGTTTGACGACATCTGGGCAACATCGGAAATCTTGTTGATCGAAGGTGACATCGCTACAGTGAAACAAAACTATGGTCGCAACAACGAGAACAACGAACCCTTCGTCAATGGTGTTCTCACCAGCGACCACATGATGCGCAACAGTACTCTGGCAACAGAGAACAATCGGGGAAAGACCGGCGAAGCTAGTAAGAACGCTGAAGTCGTTAGCAATCAGAAAGCCTACGAAGATTGGCTAGCTTCAGAACACGCTGCTTAATGTAACACAAAGGGTCGGTCATTGATCCAAGGATCACTTGGTCATGTGGCTGACCCTTCCATTTACTTAGGAGATTACCATGCTTTACAATTCCAAGCAACAAGTCGTCAATCTTACCAACGCTGAAAAGCACATCTGCAACGAAGGTCTGGCCGAACTCGCGGCGCTAACTTCCAAGAAGCGCTCGCTAGTCAATGCCATCATCCGTGCTCGACAACGCATTCTCAGCCCATTGCGTGAAACCAAGGAACAACCCGATCCTAATGGTCGTAGTTGCAATGGTATGTTCACCATCAAAACCCGTTTGCAGTATGTTTTTTATTCGACACCGGCATACAACGGCCTCAAGAACAGCGGTCGTGAGCGGCATGTTCTCACCAACTAGAAACTAACATGAAAATCTCCTATACTGTCACACGAGACTTCAACATTACCGTCGCTGAAGCACAACTCATCAGAGGTTTATATAGTGTTAATGAAGATGGTTTGGCCAACAAATTTATTAAAGAACAATATGCAGATCTCAGCCTATATGAAAGTAAAAAGATATGTGAAGCCGTAAATAACACCAAGCAGTAACCAAACACAGCTTCTTCCCACGAGGAAGCTGTTACGGCAATCCTGCCCACACATAAAGATAAAAATAAAATGAAACACGCAATTCCCAAACACTGTTCAGGCTGCAAACACCTCTGGACAAAAGGAATAAAAGACGGGACACACGACAGATGGTGCCCCAAATACAATAAATCCGCACCAAAAGCATTAGGCGAATGTAAATTAAAAAAGGGTAAGGAAATATAATGTCCCAAGAAATCCGTGACATGCTCACCCAACGCCAATCTCAGTACGCTTGGGAAGCATATCTCAAGCACCGTGAGCATGGAAAAGAGCAGCCTTCGGCTGAAGAAAAACCAGAACCTACCCAAGTTCTCCCCTCGCTTCGCTCGGGAGAAGCGGAAATGGTCGGTCATAATAAACATAGCTTGTAATAAGAAATTTTAATCATGAACTCAAAAATCAAACGACTCCTATTCCCAAAAAGACAATCTTGGGTAATTAATAAACTAATTCAAGACACTTTAATCCCTTTAAAGATCTTTAAACAAGCCACTGCAGTTTATTTAAAAACCCTCAAGGAAAAATAATGTATACTTATAAAAAAGAAGAACCTACTTTTACTGATGAAGAATACTATTTTGTTATCTATGATCCTAATAATATTCAAATTTGTACTGTTAATTACGTACAAGAAGCAGAAGCATTAATCTCTCACCTTAATCAAGAATAATATGCCTGAAGATCTCAATACTTATTATAGAGGTTATAAAATATTTACACAACCTTTTTTAGAAAAATACCCTGATTAGACAAAATCATTTTATAACCCATTAGATGACATTGATTCTTTCTGTATGTATTGTATGATGTCAATCTAACTTTTAAGCCCGAGTGGTGGAACTGGTATACACAAATAATGCTTGCCACAAGCTCTTAAATAAGTTATAATGTAGTTTCCTGGGGGGTTGTCCAAATAGGTAAAGGAAAGGGATTTAAAATCCCTCGGCATAAGCCTTACGAGTTCGACTCTCGTACCCCCTACCATCACTTTATACTAAGGAAATTACATGAAAATTTAGGATCCCTACAAAAGAAAGGACGGTCGGTCACACATCATAATAATTAATAACAAAAAAAGAATTACCATCTCTTATCCAAGGTTTTTATTGGAACAACATTTACAAAGTCTTAATAAAGGTAAATAAAATAAAACTCTTTTCTTTAATTTTTGTTGCACTTCTCTCTGTTGCTTGTTCAAAAACTGCTGAACAAAAGATCGAAAGTAATATTAATTCATCAATTCATGCACTCACAGAAGACGAGCGACCACTTGCACAAATGAATGCAAAAGCATTCTTTGAAAAAGAATTCCCTGTTGAAAAAAATGGAGAACTCACCAAAGAACGAGGAGCATTCCTCGAATGTCGACCATCTGACAGTAACTTCAATGGTCTGGTTACATGTAAAGGTCTTGTTCCTCAACATAAGGGAGGATTCCGAGAAGTTACACGTTACTGTGGATATAAAAAAGAACTTGTGGGATGTTCAGACGAGGACACTGTATCCAAATAAATAATAGTGGGCGGTTAGCTCAGTAGGTAGAGCTGCGGACTCATAATCCGTAGGTCACTGGTTCAAATCCAGTACCGCCCACCAATCATAATGAGTAATTAATTCAACTGGTAGAACAACAATTCCCGGACTCCAACATAGTTATAAGTTCGAGCCCTGTATCACTCACCAAGGAACATAAATGAGATATCATATCGGTGATGTTGTTGAATATGTAGGTACTGATATATGGAGTAAAAGACATATTATCCATGAAATAAGTCATCATGAAGGAGATTTATCTCCTGTATATTCAACAAATAAAGGAGCATGGTTTACAGGAGAAGATTTTAAACTAATTAGAAGAGCTAATAAAAAATCTCTACGTAAATTAAAAAAAGATATAAGTGCTGAGTATAAGTAATATCTTTATTTTCGGAAGTAATGAAGCTGGTCGTCATGGTAAAGGTGCTGCTCTTTATGCAAGAAAATATTTTAATGCAACCTATGGTCAAGGTTATGGATTACAAGATCGGTCATTCGCTATACCAACAAAAGATTACAACATCCAAACACTCCCCATAACAAAAATAAAAATCTATGTAGATAAATTCATTAAATTTGCAGAAGAAAATCCACAATACACATTTAATCTTACTAGAATAGGTTGTGGATTAACAGAATATAAAGACGAAGAAATCTCTCCTCTCTTTAAAAATACACCTAATAATGTAAATAAACCTCTAGGATGGAACTAAAATGACTAATGAAGAAAAGCTTACTGTATTTAAAACTTGGCTTAACGGTACTCAAATTCTATATAAACTAAAATCTATACCAGATATAGACATTAACTGGCAACAAATTACAGACCCCATTTGGGATTTTGATTTTTATGATTATAAAACACAAATACAACAAAGACCTCAATTTGTTAAATTCATTAATGAATCCGAAATCTTAATTGAAGAGGAAAAATAAAATGACACCACAAGAAATAATTGACGTTATTACAGCATATAATGATGGAAAACAAATTGAATATAGAGGCATTTTAGAGAACACATGGTATCCTGCTGATAAACCAAAATGGAATTTTATTTCTTTTACTTTCAGAATTGCACCAAAACAAACAAAAGTACTTTATCAATTTTTAGTAAAAGAAGGATCATATTTCCATGCTAGCTCTACTTTCTTCTCTACTTTAGAAGAAGCAAAAAACTACTACAACAAACAATATCAAACTATAGTACCTATCCAACGTCTTGACTATACCAAATGTACCATCGAGGAATAATAATGTTCTATATCCTACGTCGTCATGGTCTTGGTAATGGTTCTACCAAAGCAATTCAACAATATTCACAACATCCAATTACAATTCTTCGATCTGACAATTTACCTGTTTTAAATAACAAAGATACTGTATTACGTTGGGGATGTACAACAAGCATACCATGCCATGTTGATGACACACCAAAAGTTCTCAACAATACAAAAAGCATCCACTATAGTAATAATAAAAAAGAATTTCGTCTAATCTTACAAATAAAACATCCAGAAATTACACCTAAAACTTGGCTTGTTTCCGAAGACGAGAAAATTACTTTCCCTTGCATTATTAGACCACAAAATCATGCACAAGGAAAACATCTTTATCTTTGTAGTTCTTATACAGAACTTCTTAACACTTGTAACAAATTCACATTTTTAGATACTGGATATATCTCAAAATATATCCCCAAAGTAGCAGAATATCGTGTTTGTTTTATACAAGGTCTTGTTGCTTGGGTAGCACAAAAAACACCAAAAGACCCACAAGATATCGCTTGGAATGTAGCTCAAGGTAGTAGATTTAATAATCTACGCTGGAAACAATGGCCAATCTCTGTTATTGAAGCTGCTTACAAAGCATACATCCTTAGTGGATTATATCTAGGTGGTGTTGATGTAATGGTAGATAAAGATGGTCGGTCATTTGTATTAGAAATTAATTCCGCACCATCACATACAAGTCCATATCGCCAACAATGCACTACAAAATGTATTGATTATGGAATTACCAATAATAATTTTAAACATTTACAACCAAATGAAGAATTCAAAAAATACGGCAAATGGCTCCATCCAGCCCTTAAATAAAAGAATAAGAGTTAAAGAAATTTTCTTAAATTATTGTGAAAATAGTGGTGAACCTGACTATTGGGAAAAAAGACTTTCTCCCAAAGATATTCGCTACATCTTAGCCCCAGAGCATAGAAAAACACCTAAGTAATACCTACCTATCACCTATATAAAACAAATGCCTTCTAGGCCCCTTCCTGTTCGTTTTAGAGGTATTCTATGAGTCTCCCAACAGTCAAAATTCTACCTTGTTCTTGTAAAAATGAATTTCAAGACAAAACTTACAATAAAAACCAACGTGTTCATAATAGAGGACAAGAAAAAGGAACACATGATAACCCATATGCTGAATATAAATGTACAGTTTGTCTAAACAAACAACAACATTCTAAATAAAATGATCCAAGACAAAATAGTACTCTATAAAGAAACAAAAAGACCACAACCACAAAAGCAAACACAAAACAAATGGCCTATACCATACAAAACACAACTTACAGAAACTTTAAGACAACTTGCAATAAAAGAAGCTATTACAGAAGGTATTAAACCAAACAAAGTCTTTGTAGATAAAATAAATCCAAATAAAACAATAAAGATTTTAAAATTTTTACCTCTACAAGAATGTCTACTTACTGGGGATGATTCTACAAATTTCAATTTTATTCAAGCTGAAGTAAAAAATAGTACAACACATGTAACATCTATTTATACAATAAATGAAATCTTATGGATCTATGATGTATAAAGTAGCTCATGCTTGGTATCCAGATAACAACCCATTCACATGTTTTGAAAATACTTTCACCAAAATTAATTTAAAAGACCTTACAAAAGAACATGTATTATTTCTTTGGGGTGGTGAAGATATTGCTACTGAAATTTACAATGAAACTCCCTGTAAATTT
>Ga0213920_1000620_pt1 | contig 25227 bp, 25 predicted proteins | sample McNCre1117MG_FD_161054 | JGI IMG/M metagenome (GOLD analysis project Ga0213920, IMG submission 161054) | Freshwater microbial communities from McNutts Creek, Athens, Georgia, United States - 11-17 MG | ecosystem: Environmental > Aquatic > Freshwater > Creek | place: USA: Georgia | collected...
GACCGTGGTGGTCCAGGTATTCGATCTCGGCCGCCGCCTCAAACAGCGCCGGGTGATGGACGTACAGCCAGAAGGCCCGGTGCAGGTCGTTCTTGCAAGCGATGAGTCCCATCAATTCCGTCGGCCGGTCATGCGCAGCCTGAAACATGGCCTGCTTCCCCAAGGGATGGGCCAGCAGCGTGCTGGCGTGCAGTCCGGCCACGATGCGGTCACGCATGGCGGCATTCGGATGCAGCTGAATCAAGCCAAGCAGACTCTTGGAGGCTTGGATCGAGTCATGCCAGACCCAGCCCTCGGGCATAGGCAATTTGTGGCGCTCGATGAAGGTTTTGAGGGTGTCGTCGACAGGCAGGTTCAGCAAGATGTCGGCGTAGGTCTGAGTGCGGCTCATTCTTTGTCTCCTTTGTTGTTGTTTGTTTTGGCAATGAGGCGTCTCAACCCCTGATCTGTTGACCTGGGGCTTGGGATGAGTTTTGCCGGATTGCTGGATAAATATACAGCTTTTTGAAAATCTGTCAAAACCGTCACGGCAGGCCGCATGGTTGCTGGGCAGCCGCGCAAAAAGCCAGGATTCATGCGGCTTTGTGCTCTGTAGCGTGTTGATGGCCCTCTAAAACACAGACTCGAATTTGGGTGTTTTGGCTACGATTTCTGGGGTCAGATTTGATCAATCAAAGCCCCTCAATGGACCACTTCCCAACCCCAGCCCAAGGCAACCCGGCCGAGAAAAGCGGGTACCTCTCCCTTGCGCAAATCGCTCACTTGATCGCACAAGCGGTCGTTGATCAACACCAGTCCCTCACGCAGGCCAACAGCAGTTGGGTATATGCGACTGATCGAGACAAGTTTCTCGACTTCCATGCCTACCAGAGCGTCAATGCAAACCCGTCTACTCATATGGAGTCACAGCCTTGAAAAACACCGCCCCGCCACTGCGCGACATCCTGCGCGCAGGCGAAATTTCTGAAAAACTCCACGCGCTTTCGAACATGAAAATGCCCGAGCTTTGGGCACTGTGGGATCAATTCTTTGTGCGCAGGCCCGCCCGGCCCAATCGCACGCACCTCGAGTCACGCTTGGGCTACAAACTGCAAGAGCAGGCCTATGGTGCGCTGCCCACCGCAACCCGCGACATGCTGGCCGACTACGGCGCCCGCTTCTCGAAAATCAAAACCGCCGCCCCAACCACCCGGACAGTGCTGCCAGGCACCACGCTCTTGCGTGAATTTGACGGCAAGAAATACAAGGTCACGGTGCTGCCCGATGGCGGCTATGAATACGACGGCCATCAATACAAAAGCTTGTCGGCCATTGCCAAGCTGATCACGGGCACGCAATGGTCGGGCCCCGCCTTCTTTGGCTTGAAAGGCAAGAAGGCATGAGCGAGACGCTACAACCCACACCCAAACGATGCGCCGTGTACTGCCGTGTCTCCTCGGACGAGCGGCTGGATCAAACCTTCAACTCCATCGATGCCCAACGGGAAGCTGGGGCTGCTTTTATTGCCAGTCAGCGCTCGGAAGGCTGGGAGCCAGTCGAGGACAGCTACGAGGACCCTGGTTTCACAGGCGGCAATATGGACCGCCCAGGTCTCAAACGCCTGCTCAGAGACATTCAGGACGGCAAGATCGACATCGTGGTGGTCTACAAGATCGACCGTCTCTCACGGTCGCTTGCGGACTTCGCCAAGATGATCCAGCTCTTTGATCGGTACAAGGCAAGCTTCAGCTCGGTCACGCAGCAGATCAATTCGGCCACCTCCATGGGGCGCCTGATGCTGAACGTCCTGCTGTCATTTGCCCAATTTGAGCGAGAGGTGACCGGCGAGCGCATCCGCGACAAGATCGCAGCCTCCAAACGCAAGGGCATGTGGATGGGCGGACAAGTCCCGATGGGTTACTGCGTGGACAACCGCAAGCTGGTCGCGGTACCAGAGGAAGCCCAGGTGGTGCGGCAGATCTTTGGCTCGTTTGTGGCCACACGCTCAACCACATTGATGGTCAAGCAACTCGTGGAGCAAGGGGTCAGGAGCAAGAATGGCAAGCCACTGACCAAGCAGGCCCTCTACACCATCCTGCACAACCGCCTGTACATCGGTGACCTTGGGCACAAGGGCAACTTTTACCCAGGTCAGCACGAAGCACTGATTGATCAGTCGCTGTGGGACCGAGTGCAAGAGATCATGGCCGAAAACAGCCGTGTCCGGGCTCGTGAGACCTTTGGACAGAAATGCAGGCATGGCTTCTTGCTGCGCGGGATGATGTTCACGCCCGATGGAGACCTCTATCTGCCGATGGCCACCCGCAAGACCACCGGCAAGTTGTACCGCTACTACGTGGTCAACAAGAACCAAAAGATGGGGGCTGGCACCGTGGAATTTGCCAATCTGCCTGCAGCGGGCATTGAGAAGTCCGTGCTGGAGAAGGTGCTCGAAGTGCTGCGATCAGGTCAGATGGTCCACAACTGCTGGCAGCAGATTTGCGTGATCAACCCTGATCTGACCGAACCTGAAGCCATGGTGCTGTTCTTCAAAAACACGGCTGGCCTGTGGGACCAGTTGGCCACACAGGCCAAACAAGACATCGTGCGCACACTCATCAAGCGCATCACGGTTGCACCGGAAGGGTTGCATGTCGATTGGCGATTTGAGACCTGGGGAGCACTGATCGGCGTACCGCCCAAGAACCTGGCGGGATATGAAAAACTTGAATATGAACTGCTTGAATTGGAGGCTGCATGAATAACGCACAGTCGTTTGGCAACAGCGTGGCCAACACATCAAACCCTGTGGAGTTCAGTACCTTCATCCCCTTGAAGTTCGTCAAGCGCGGTGGGCGCAGCATGGTTGAGCCACCGGAAAACGCTACGCAGGCGATCAAGGACTTTGCCAAGCTGCCCGACACCAAATTAATTGAAGGGCTTACCCGAGCCTTTTACTGGCAGCGGCTGATCGATGAGGGCATCGTTCGCAGTGGCGTTGAAATTGCCCGGCAGGAAGGCCTGGATCAGGCCACGGTCAATGAGTGCATGCGTTTGACGCTGCTGGATCCCAAAATCATCGACAGCATTCTTCAAGGCACCCACCCCAAGGGGCTGAACCTGCACTGGTTCACCAAGCACCCCATCCCGGTCCTCTGGAATGAGCAGCACGAAAAGTTTCAGGCCATCGCAAACTAAAACGGCCCCGATGGGGCCGCACATCTGAGCAAGTCAGATCACTTCTTTTTGTTCACTGCGGCCTTGAAACTGGCACCTGCGCTGAACTTGGGCACGGTGGCCGCTGCGATCTTCAGCTTCTCACCAGTGCGGGGATTCTTGCCAGTACGGGCAGCGCGCTTGGCCGCCTTGAAGGTGCCAAAACCGATCAGCTGGACGTCTTGCTTCTTGGCCACCGTTTTGACGATGGTGTCGAGCACGGCATTGAGGGCGCGGGCGGCGGCAGCCTTCGACAATTCGGTTTCTTTGACGATGGCTTCAATCAGTTCAGTCTTGTTCATTCAGTTTTTCCTTGGTATTGAATTGGGGTTTTGAAAAATCAAGCTTCAGCAGAATCGCCCAGCTTGGCGGCGACTGCGCGCTTGCCCAATTTTCTCACTGCGGCAATGGCGGCCAACTGGCTGGCTCGGGGCTTGGTTTTTCCCGTTTCCCAGTGATAGACGCTCTGGGCAGAAACGCCCAGCAGCTTGCCCATCTCGGCTGCGCTGATGTTCAGTTTTTTGCGCAGAGCAGCAAAGCCCGCCACGCGGAACCGACGTGAAGTGCCAGATTCTTCATCTGCAGTTTCTGCAGGTTTCGCACGGGCTACGCCCTTGCCCTGCTTCTTGATCTGGACTTCCAATCCAGCGACGCGACGCTTGAGCGCGGCGATTTCACTGCGGTACTGAGCAGCGGCCTTCTTCAAAGCCTGGGTTTCAGCTCGGACCTCTTTCTTGGCAAGTCGGCTGATTTCGCTTTTGAGTTGATTGGCAAAGGTGGACATAGGTGGTTTATTTGACGCGAGAGTAACTGCAGATCAAAGGGCAACTCGAAGCCGCTTGGCACGTTCTCGGAATGCTCGTTCTCCGCCTTCTAGGATAGCGCAGACCGCCAAGCGAATGTTCTGATTCTCAAGACCACCACTCTGATACGAAATTTCTGGTAATTCACCAGGTCGATGGGATCCGCACCGAGCGACGATGACCTGATCCACATCGGTATTGACTACAAGGTTCGCGTTGTGTGTGACGATTATTATCTGGCGGCGCTTCTTAGCTTCACGGAAAACGGGCACTAGCTCGTCGAAAACCGATTGAGGATCAAGGTTCTCTTCAGGCTGATCAATGATTAACGGGCGATCATCGTTGGCGTCAATAGCCAAGTAAAGAAGCAACAAAACTATCCCGCGAGTGCCAGGAGACAAGCGTTCGATATCGACACCATCGTACTGGAGTCCGTATCCCACTTGAATATGATCTGTCCCGTACAACCATGCAACCACTCTTCTAGCCCACTCACGTCGGTTAGCTTGTGCCGGCATGTGCTGCAATAACTTGTCACCGTGGGCAGCCACGAAATCACTCATGGCAGTTGCGACCTGAGCTGCCGTACCCTTACTCCATGCAGCTCCGAGAGAAGCCTCTGCTACTCGTCCGAGTTCTCCTTTCCCACGAAACGGTCCGGTTGTCCTAAGATCAAGCAACTCTTCGCCACGCTGCGTCCATGCATCCATGTTCACCGTTCGGCGAACGGAAAAAGCCAGCTTTGCTACAGCCCCAGCCCCAGTTGCAATGCTCGACTTCAATGGCTGATACAACGCCGCAAGCTCAACCTCCTCTTCAATTACGGCATCAAATATTCCTTGATAGGCTTGATTTCGCTGTACGCGCAGTGTTTTTAGGAGCTCATCTGCTTGACCCGCGCGTTCAATATCGGCTACGACCTTTGCATATCCAGCTTCCGCCTTTGTAATCTTCTCGGATAGCGCACGATAACGGCGTGCGTTCTGCTCATCCACCCCGACCAGGCTCTGCAGACGATGACGTTCGCGCTCAAGAAGGAACAGCGACTGAGACGAAAGATCAGTCTTCTCAGCTATAAGAGGAGTCGCTGGATTAGCTTCTGGGTCCTCCACTGGATCTGTTTCCAACGGGCCTTCAAGCCTTCTAAGTTCCAATTTGGCCATCCGAACGCGCTCTTTAATCAGTGCATCGATGTCACCTGTAAACTGCACTCCTAAGGAGCTCCAATCACTCTCACTCAGATCAGCAGCTGAGCGCCGCTCCTTCAAGTCAGCGACCCAATCCATCACTTGCCGCGTTCTAAAATCTTCCACATCTGAAGCAAGCCCACTTAGTGCCTGCAATCTCAGCTTTACCGCACTAATCGCGCGCTGTTTTCCCTCGACTGCAGTTGTAATCGACTCTAAACGTTTGGCACGTCCCTCCTGTCCTTTGGGGACAAGAAGTTTTCGATCTTCCTTATCCTTGTCGAGGGCTTTCTTTTTTTCATCTCGATCTTTGACCAAGGCTTTCAAGCTGTCCTTACGTAACTGTTCCGCAGTTATCGCATCTGCAGCTCGTTCCAAGGCTTTTTGTTGACGCTCCCGAGCGTCACGCGCCCGCTCAAGCCTCAACGACAACATTGCAGAAAAATCTTCCGCATCCATCCGATCAAGCTCGGGATGAGCATTGAATACGACCCTCTGAATCTCAGCAACAAGGGAGTCGTCAAGTCCCTCAGAAGAACAAAGCTGCTCAACAAACTGCTGGGAGAGATATTGCACATGTGGAGCATCAAGCAGATCCTCCGCATCTACTGCTGCAACGGAATTTTCAGTATCTTCCCCGGCTTCCCAGGTCACCTTGACATTTGATTCCGTCAGGAACTCCGCAGCTCGACGAAGAAACGAACTCTTGCTCAGTTGAGACGAGACTCCAAAAGCACCTGTAGCTATCAAATCGGCTAACGCCGTCTTTCCAGATCCTCGTGCGCCAATGATGGCAAGCATGCCAGAATTGATAGGTAGGTGCGGCGGACTCATCCACGGCGCATGTGTAACTTCCACAGAACGTATGCAATTTCCCGGCAGTGCCCCGAGACGCGGGGAAGTGCCAATGTAAACACGGCGTTCTGGTTCAAGGATGGCCTGACGCAGAGTTTCAAAAGTCAAATCTCCTTTTAACCAACAACGCCTCTGATCGTCGGGTAGTCCGACACGATCAATTTCATGTGCATCCGAACCATGCAAGCAGGGCTTGCAACCACCCCATTTGGTTTCAAGGTCTTCGAGTGTGGCAGCACCCTTTCCAAGATAGAAATCAATTGCCTTTGGATTAGCTGTGAAGATGATGTGCGCAAAAGATTCAATGTTCTTGCGAGTCGCCTCCCACTGCCCCCCATCCCCCTGCAATCCTGCAGTACCGTCTCCGCTGCTGCCAGCTACTGCAATTAGACAGTTGTCTTGAGCCCACTGACTTTTCTTCCAAGCGTCGCGTAGTGAGTCCAAACTGATTTTGAACTGCTTTACTCCCTCGCTGTAAGCAGCAACTTCATTAATTATTTGCGCGTTGTGAACACGACCGAGGCGCGTTAAATCGGCACGATTACATCTAAAAACTTCCCCCAAATATGGAAACGACAGTCCATCAAGGAAGTGCCGAATCCGCTCCACATGATCAACTGCCTCAGGCGAAAATAGCAGATGAATGTTGATTGCTGAACCTTTTTTAGTCTCGATCGAAAGACGAAATTCAACATTCGGGAATATCAATCCGACATTGGATAAACGACCACTATTGCGATGGCCGATTGTCTCGACATAGCTGTCGATGCCACAGTAATCCGTGATGCCAAGAACCCTTATGGGCGGATCACTGTTTTCGACCTTCGTAAGAAAATCGCCCCAAGGATCTTCCCCTGTGTATAGATCATTTAACGCTGTCCCAGGGGCGTGAATATGCGGGTCCCATCGATGCCACATTGAGCCTCGTGTGCTCACTATTTGGAAGTTCTCATCCATAGCGTTCAACGATCCTTACCTTATGCATTTTTACAACTATTCGATTATGCGATGGCCAAGCGTCTTTGCATCATTCCGCCCAGAAAACTAAAGCGCCATCTGTGAACCACGCTTAGACAAGCTCTCAACTGCGCGGCACATCTGAGACTCAAAGACTGTCTTCGGCAGCCGCCGAAGAAATGCAACGGATGGACGACTGTCGAATGCTTCTTGATCGACACAGCCAAAACTTCTATCAAGTCAAATCAAGAAATACTATATTTAGTACAAAAAAAACAATTTTTGATGTTCCACCCCAGAATTCTATTTTTCCAGTCAAGCATGGCAAGCAAAACTCGTATCAAACTCCATCACGCTAGCCCGCATGAATCCTAGCTCTCTCACTTGGATACGACCAAGAGAAAACAGAGAAAGAGAGGGATTTGGACAAAAAAAATGGGCCACTCCTGGTTTCTTGGTCGATCTAGGCCAAGAGACTTTTTCAGAAATGGCGCCATTACAGGGCAACAACGGGATTCATGAACGGAATAGAGAACCGTTCATATGGGATAAATGGTAGGGCGTGACAGACTTGAACTGTCGACCAAAGGATTATGAGTCCTCTGCTCTAACCAACTGAGCTAACGCCCCAACCGAAGCGGTCATTGTAGTTTGTGTATCAAGCTGACATTCAAGTATTCAGCCGTGAAGTCGAAACAACTGTGACGGTGCTAATTCCAGCGCCCAGACCGTTTTTGACTACACCCATGACCTTCGAGATCTTCAGCTCTATGAGCCACATCATTCGCTGGCCACGCCATTTGCTCATGGCTGGTGGGCTTTGCTTGCTCGTCGCATGTGGTGGCGGTGGTGGAGGCGCAGCCGGTGGCACCAGCAGTGGTACCTCCATCGCGGATCCAACGGTAACTTTCACGCGTACAGATACGCTAAGTACCGTCTATCCAAGCAACACCATTTCACTACTTCCCCACTTTTCTTACGGAACGGGGCGTATCACTTGGATCGACAGCACCAATACGGCACATTCAGTCACAGCAACGTCTAACGCGCCATTCACAGACACGCCTCTACAAAGCACCATTTACACATTGACGGTCAGTTTTCAAGATCCCAACTCGATACGCTCGTCCATCAAAACAATAAGCAGCACAAGCTCCGTAACGGTAACCCCTTTGGACGGCTCCTACCCCAGTTGCAGCCTCCTCGCCAATAATGCAACCCCGCTAATCAACAGCACAGTACAACTCACTTCCAGTTGCACTTGGGCCAATGGAAACATTACCGCAAGAAGTGTGACCTCAGCGCTACAAACAGCCAGTATCACAGAGGGTGTTCCCATCGTGATGCAAACACCAGCCACCACAGGTGCATTCAATTACACGCAAAGCGTGACGTACGTTGACACGAGAACCAATCAAACACTCACGCGTACATATACCCCTACGTCTGTCACGGTCACCAATGATTTAACGCAAGTCACCAGTGCCAGCAGCATGTCTAGTGCGCGTGGCGACTTCACCGCTACCTTACTAGGGAACAACCTGGTGCTCGTCACCGGTGGCACCACCGACGGAACCGCAGTTGTGGCAACAGCCGATTTGTATGACCCGAACACAAACACCTGGCGCTCTACTGGAGAAATGACCACCGCACGTCGAGGCCATGCAGCAACTTTGCTAGCCAACGGAAAAGTGTTAGTGACAGGCGGGAGCGGCGGCACTACTGCACTCAAATCAGCTGAAATTTATGACCCATCCACGGGTCAATGGACAGCCACCACAACACAAATGAACTTCAAGCGAAGCGGACACACATCGACTGTGCTAACCGATGGAACCGTGTTGCTAGTGGGTGGAATTGTGAGCACCGAAACCATTGGCGGCGTCTCCACAGATGGAAGTAAAGTTACTGAGTTGTTTGATGGCAGTACTTTTACCGTCATGGCATCACGATTACCCAACGCCGTGCAAGGTCATACAGCAACACGCCTGAGCAATGGCAGTGTGCTGATTGCAGGAAGAAACAATGCCGATGGATTGGCAGGTGCAGAAACCACAGCAATCTACGACTTTGCCAAAGTTCTCAGCACCACGGCTTCTTGGTACAGCGGTCCAGCCATGAGACACGGCCGGTACAACCATGCCACGTCTCAACTCGCAGACGGTAGTGTCATGGTGACTGGAGGCTTTCTTTCCGGCACTACCACAGAGATATTTACGCTTGGCACACCAACTAGTGGTAGCACCTATGGTTCCTGGGCAGATGGCCCCAACCTTATCGACACCCGAGCACAACACACCCTCACGCTACTGAGATCTGGCTCGGTTATGGTAATCGGCGGGTACAACGGAACATCAACGCTGACGTCGATTGAGGTTTTAACCTCGCCCAGTAACGTCGGTAGCACATGGGCAGCCATGCCACACAACTTAGCAACGGGGCGCGCCATGCACCGCAGCATTTTGCTCAGCAACACCGGCATCGATCCAGGTACCCGGGTGTCGATCGACAAGGTGTTGGTGATGGGCACTTACATGAACACGAACACACCCAACACAACAAAAACGGCCGAACTGGTCTGGAGTCCTTAAGTTTGGAACGGATCCGTCGATATATGCTCACACAACTTTTAAAACAACGGTGCCTTATGAAAAAACTGCTCACACTCGCTGCATTGGTAACCATGATTCATCCTGGTTTTGCTCAACCCGCAAAACCCACCTATGCCTATTACGAAGGTGTCAATATCAGTATGGGTATGGCACAAAACACCACCAAAGACGTCACCAATGCAACATCGTTGGGTACCAGCGTGGGGCAAGCCAAGTTGAACTACACGTTCGCATTGGCCTACCCTGCCAAATTGGGTCTGAGCGCCACCTTTGACCTGCGCAACTCTCAAATCAACAGCACCGAAAACCTGGCCACCAGCACCCCCACAGAGTTGACGATTGAGCCAGGCGTTTTGTTGTTAAGCAATTCTTTGCTTTACGGCAAATTCGGCGCCTACAACACGCGTTACGAATCAGGTGCCAGCGCAAGCCGCAACCTCAACGGCACAGCGTTTGGACTGGGCATCAAGCACTACATCTACGGTCAAAACTTCATTCAAGCCGAATGGACGCAACGTAGTGCTGAGAACAACAACGCGGGTTCAACCGGCAAATTCAAACAATCATCAGCCGCTTTGCTGATTGGCTTTAACTTCTAAGCACACGTCATTGTTTGCGCTTCATGAGAGGGATTTATCATCCCTCTCATGAAACTCTCCCCCAAAGCCCTCGGGCTTACCGCTGCGGTGGTGACGGTGCTAATTTGGTCATCGTTCATCGTGGTGGCGCGTGCATCAGCCGCGCACAGCTTGCTCCCTCTCGACATTGCTTTTCTGCGCATCATCGGCGCGGGCTGCGTGCTGTTGCCTTGGGGCTGGTGGCTCATGCGCGCGCAACGCCCATCACACGGCGACATACACCACACAAGCAGCTCTCTCTTTGGCTTATCCCCTCTGCCTTTACGTGTCACGGCTTTGGCGGGGATCTTTGGCAGCGTGCTGTACGCCATGCTGGCGTATTCTGGGTTTTTCTTCGCTCCCGCAGCGCATGCTTCGGTGCTGATGCCCGGTAGCTTGCCCCTGTGGACATCGCTCTTGGCCTTTGTGGTGCTGCACGATCAGCTCACCCGCGCCCGCGTGATGGGGTTGGCCTGCATTGTGTTGGGCGACATGCTGGTGGGTGGTGCGAGTCTGCTCAAAGCCTTTGATGGCGGCGAGGTGTGGAAAGGCGATTTGCTTTTCATGAGCGCCGCTTTTTGCTGGGCTTGTTACACCGTGCTGGTACGCTGCCACGCCCTAGAGCCTGTGCGTGCCACCATCGCCATCACGGCGTTTGCCTGTGTCAGCTTTGTACCCCTCTACGGCGTGGCCGCTTATGCAGGCTGGGCACCTACACATCTAGGCACTGCGCCCATCGAGGAAATGCTGTTTCAAGCCATCTACCAAGGCGTGGGCTCGGTCGTCATTTCGGGCATCACCTTCAATGTGATGATTCGCCACTTTGGCCCTGTGCGCTCCACCATGATCACGGCCTTGGTGCCGGGCCTGTCTGCCTTGGGCGCGGTGGTGTTTTTGAATGAACCCATGAGCCTCAACCTCTTAGGTGGCTTGGCCTTGGTGACCTGCGGTATTTTGTTTGGCGTGCGCTTGCCAAAAACCTAAACGTTACTTGTGGCTGAGCGCGTTGCTCACCAGTTTGGACGTGATGTCCACGATTTGAATCATCCGGTCATAAGCCATGCGCGTAGGGCCAATCACGCCGAGTGTGCCCACCACATGGCCGTCCACTTCGTAGGGTGCGCTCACCACCGATAGCTCTTCCATCGGCACGATTTTGCTTTCACCACCGATGTAAATGCGCACCCCTTCGGCTTGGGCCGAGCTGTCGAGCAAGCGCACCAGTTGCGCTTTTTGCTCAAACAAATCAAAGGCACGGCGCAGGTTGCCCATGTCGCTAGAGAAGTCGCTCACCGACAGCAAGTTGCGTTCGCCGCTGATCACCACATCGTCTTGCGCTTGAGTCAGCGCCTCAGTGCTCACCTGCACCGCGGCCTGCATGAGCGAGGCAATTTCACCGCGCAAGCTCTCCACCTCGGCCAACAGTTTTTCGCGCACTTGCTCAATCGCCATACCGGCGAAATGTTGGTTCAAATAGTTGGATGCCTCGACCAGCTGAGAGGCGGTGTAGTCGGTCTCGGTGAACAACACACGGTTTTGCACATCGCCTTCGGGCGAGACGATGATGACCAACAAGCGGCGGTCTGACAAACGCAAAAACTCAATATGACGAAACACCGAGCTGCGGCGTGGTGCAATGACCACCCCCACAAACTGAGACAAATCCGACAACAAGTGCGCCGCATTGGCGATGACTTTTTGCGGCTGATCTGGGACCAAGGTCGGCGTTTGCAGCTGGCTGCGCTCGGCAGTGAGCATGGTGTCCACAAACAAGCGATAGCCCAGCGCAGTGGGAATGCGCCCTGCAGACGTGTGCGGGCTGGCGATGAGGCCCAGCTCCTCCAAATCCGACATCACATTGCGGATGGTGGCGGGCGAGAGTTCAATGCCTGTGGCGCGAGACAACGTGCGCGAGCCGACGGGTTGCCCGTCGGCGATGTAGCGCTCTACCAGCGCTTTGAGCAATAACTTGGCGCGATCGTCTAGCATGGTCATCCTGTTGTCGAATTTTAGTGATGTAATTTGCCTATGAAATCGAAGTTTCGTCAGATTGCTTTGCTTGGGAAATACCACTTGAACTCGGGTTCAAGCGTTAGCCCATCCTCCCGCCAAACCCTAGAGGAAATTGCGCAGTTTTTGCACACGCTGGGATGCGATGTCGTCCTAGAGCATGACACCGCCGCAGGCTCAGGCTTGAGCGGTTACACCGTCATGACCATCGAAGAGATTGGCGCCTCGTGCGACTTGGCCATTGTGCTCGGCGGCGACGGCACCATGCTGGGCTACGCCCGCCAACTCGCGCCGCACAATGTGCCCTTGATTGGCATCAACCAAGGGCGCTTGGGCTTCATCACCGACATTCCGCTGAACGAAGTCAAAAACACACTCACCGCCATGCTCGGCGGCGGCTACGAAGAAGACCGCCGCGCCCTCATGCGCGCCAAAGTCTGGCGTGATGGCCATTGCGTGTTCAACGCCTTGGCGCTGAACGACGTGGTGGTGAATCGCGGCGCCACCAGCGGCATGCTGGAAGTGCGCGTGGCCGTCGATGGCCGCTTTGTGGCCAACCAACGAGCAGACGGTTTGATCATCGCCACGCCCACGGGCTCTACCGCTTACTCGCTGTCGGTGGGTGGGCCTTTGCTGCACCCTTCGTTGCCCGCATGGGTGCTGGCCCCCATCGCGCCACACACGCTGTCGAACCGCCCCATCGTGCTGGCCGATACCGGCGAGGTGACGATTGACTTGGTGGCAGGCCGCGATGCCAGCGCCAACTTTGACATGCAGTCGCTCGCCTCGCTTTTGATTGGCGACCGCATTACCGTCAAACGGTCCAACTACCACGCCACGTTCTTGCACCCACGCGGCTGGAGCTATTACGACACCTTGCGTCAAAAACTGCACTGGAACGAGGGCGTGGCATGAGTTTGCAGCACATCGTTTTGCGCGACTTCGTGATCGTGCGCGAACTGGACCTCGATCTGTCGAGCGGCTTTTCTGCGCTCACAGGCGAGACCGGTGCTGGCAAATCGATATTGATAGACGCACTGCAACTAGTGCTGGGCGCGCGTGCTGAAAGCACGGTGGTTCGCGAAGGCGCGGCACGCGCCGAAATTTGCGCCGAGTTCGACACCACGCCTGACATTTTGAAATGGCTCGACGACGAAGGCTTTGCGGACATCGCCGCTGACGACCACCTGCTGCTCAAGCGGACGATTGACGCACAAGGCAAAAGCCGGGCATGGATCAACGGCAGTCCTGCCACCGCCACCCAGCTGCGCGCCTTGGGCGACATGGTGCTCGACATTCACGGCCAGCACGCTTGGCAAAGCCTGACCCGCCCCGAGGCTGTGCGCGGCTTGCTCGATGCCTATGCGGGCGTGAACCTGCAAAGCCTCACGCAAACCTGGACGCACTGGCGTCAAGCTACCCAAGCCTTGCACGAGGCACGCACCGCGCAAGCCACTCTGCAAGAAGAGCGCGAACGTTTACTGTGGCAAATCGCCGAGGTCGACAAACTCAACCCCGCCGAAGACGAGTGGGATGAGTTGAACAGCCAACACACCCGCCTCTCGAATGCACAAGCTTTGATGGATGCCGCGCAAGCCGCCATTCAAGCACTAGAAGACGACGACAGCGGCGCACTGCGCCTGTTAGCCAAAGCCCAAGACGCACTGCAAGACCAAACCGATGTGGAGCCTGAGTTCACATCGTGGGTTGACGTGTTGGCCTCTAGCCTTGCACAAGCGGGCGATGTGGCCCACTCGCTCAACGCCTACTTGGGCCGTGCCGAACTCGACCCTGCACGCCTGCAAACGCTAGACGACCGCATGTCGCTATGGATGTCTTTGGCGCGCCGCTTCAAACGCACGCCGCAAGAGCTGCCGACGCTCTACCAAGAGTGGAAAAACCGGTTGACGCAGCTCGACGCAGCCACAGACCTGCAAGCACTTGAGGCGACCGAAAGCACAGCCGCAGCCGCCTACCAAGCCGAAGCCCGCAAGGTCTCGCAAGCGCGTACGCAAGCGGCGCCCAAGCTGGCCACGGCTATTACCCAAGCCATGCAAGGCTTGGGCATGCAAGGCGGCCGCTTTGAGGTGCAGCTCGACAAGACCGAGCAACCCACCGCCAGCGGCTTAGAGAGCATCACCTTCTTGGTAGCTGGCCACCCCGGCAGCACACCGCGCCCGGTGGGCAAAGTGGCCTCGGGCGGCGAGCTATCGCGCATCGCCTTGGCCATTGCCGTGACCACCAGCGAGTTGGGCACAGCGCAAACCCTCATCTTTGACGAGGTGGACTCTGGCGTAGGCGGCGCCGTGGCTGAAACCGTAGGCCGCTTGATGAAGCAGCTAGGCATTGACCGCCAAGTGTTGGCCGTGACCCACTTGCCGCAAGTGGCGGCGTGTGCTGACCACCACTTGGTGGTGTCCAAACACAGCGATGCACAGGGCACCTCCAGTCAAGTCACCGCGCTAAGTGCCGATGCACGTGTGAACGAAATTGCACGCATGTTGGGCGGCGAGAAGGTGTCCGACACCACCCTCACCCACGCGCGTGAAATGCTGCAAACGTCGGCAAAGGCAAGCAAGAAATGAAACAAGAACTGGTGCTGATCACAGGCATGTCTGGCTCGGGCAAGTCCGTGGCTTTGAACGCACTCGAAGACGCAGGCTACTACTGCGTGGACAACCTGCCGCCCGAATTGCTGCTGCCGTTTGTGCAACTCGAAGAGCAACAAAGCATCAGCAAAGTCGCCATCGCGATGGATGTGCGCAGCGCCAACTCACTGCCTTTGGTGCCCGCGCAGCTGGCCCATTTGCGCTTGATGGACGTGGATGTGCGCATGCTGTTTTTAGATGCCACCACCGAAATTTTGGTGCACCGGTTTTCTGAGACCCGCCGTCGCCACCCGCTGTCACGCCAAGATGGCCAAGACGTGGTTCGCGACCAGCAACGCGATTTGGTGGAAGCCATTGAGCACGAACGCGAGTTGCTGTCTGAGTTACGCGAAGAATCCCACATCATCGACACCAGCTTGTTGCGCAGCAGCAAGTTGCAGGGCTACATCAAGTCGCTCATCTCGGCCCCCGCCACGCAGCTGACCTTGATGTTTGAATCCTTCGCTTTCAAGCGCGGCATTCCTGTGCACGCTGACTATGTGTTTGATGTGCGCATGTTGCCCAACCCGCACTACGAACCCGCGTTGCGCCCCTTAACAGGACGCGACAAGCCCGTGGCCGATTGGTTGGCCGAGCACGGCGCGGTGGAAAAAATGGCAAGCCAAATTTCAGACTTCATGAACACGTGGCTGCCTGACCTCAACCAAGACCACCGCAGCTATGTGACGGTCGCCATTGGTTGCACCGGCGGTCAGCACCGCTCGGTGTATTTGGTGGAGTTACTCGCCAAGCGTTTTGCCCAAGAGTGGGTCACGCTCAAGCGCCACCGCGAACTGGACGTGACGCTTTAGGGCGTCAGCAGTTTTCGCACAGGGGCAGGCAAGCCCAGTGCAGGCCAATCAGCGGCACTCACCCACTTGCCATCGCCCATTGCAGCGCCGAGCTTCACCGCATGAGGCACATTCAGCTGCACCGGATGCACATGCAAATCTTTGTGTGTCAGCACATGCTTAAAAACTGCCCCCTCGTGCAGCTGTGTGCGGTACTTTGCAGGCAGCGCCGCCAGCAGAGCCTCAAAACTTTCAAAGACAGGCAAGCAATACAAGCCTGCCCACACGCCCGTTTGCGGGCGTTGCATGAGCCACACCTCCCCCTCAGCCGTGACCGATTGCAGCAACCACAGTTGCTCAGACGTGCGCTTGAGTTTGCGTGTTTTGACGGGATAGGCCTCGGGCTGCCCTTCAGCCTTGGCCACACACGCATTGGCCACAGGGCATTGCGTGCATTGCGGCTTTTTGGGTGTGCACACGGTGGCGCCTAAATCCATCACGCCTTGGGTGTAGCGCGGCATGGCGTTCTTCACATCACGCTGGGGCAACATGGTTTGGGCAATGGCCCACAGAACCTTCTCCACCTTCGATGAAGCTAGGTCTTCTTTGAAACCCAAATAGCGCGTGAGCACACGTTTGACGTTGCCATCCAAGATGGCAATCGGTTCACCAAAGCACAGCGAAGCCACAGCCGCTGCCGTCGAGCGGCCAATGCCAGGCAAGGTTTGCAAGGCTTCGGCGCTGCGCGGAAACGCACCACCGTGCAACGCCACCACGTCTTGTGCTGCTCGGTGCATGTTGCGGGCGCGGCTGTAGTAGCCCAAGCCACTCCACAAACCCATCACCTCGTCTTGGTGCGCAGCAGCCAAATCAGCCACTGTGGGGAAGCGGGACATGAAACGTGCAAAGTACTCGCGCACCGTCACCACTTGTGTTTGTTGCAACATGATTTCCGACAACCACACGGCGTACGGGTCTTGCGTGTTTTGCCACGGCAAATCATGGCGGCCATGTTTTTTTTGCCACGCCACCACGGTGTCGCCAAAGCTCTTTTGTGTCGTCATGGTTTTTGGCAAGTGTTGCAATAAAAGGTCGAGCGCTGGCCTTGTTGAATGCGGCGAATGGCGTTGCCGCACACACGGCAAGGTTCACCCGCGCGGTCGTACACCTGCGCTTCGAGTTGGAAGTAACCGTTTTTGCCATCGGCAGCAGAAAAATCGCGCAAAGTGCTACCGCCTTTTTTCACAGCACGGGCCAGCACATCGATCACCGCCAAACGCAGTTTTTCGGCTCGCGGGCGACTGATGCGGTCTGCACGTGTGGTCGGGCGAATGCCCGCCAAGAACAAGGCCTCTGACGCATAAATATTGCCCACGCCCACCACCAGTTCGCCGCCGAGCAGCACTTGCTTGATGGGGGCTTTGCGCTTGCGCAGGCCTTGGTGAAATGCATCCAACTCAAAACCACCATTCAAGGGCTCAACGCCCAAGTGGCCCAGCAGCTTCACAGCTTCTGCACTTTGCTCGCCGGATGCATACACCACCGCACCAAATCGTCGCGGATCATTCAGGCGCAACAGGCCATGCGTGGTGTCTAAATCGAAATGGTCATGCGCGCCTGGTGTGCTTCGGTCATTGCCAAATAACAAACTGCCCGACATGCCCAAGTGCCACAGCAACAAGCCGTCATCCAAATCGACGAGCAAATACTTGCCACGCCGGCGCACACCCAACACCTGACGCCCCACCAAAGATTGCGGCTCGCAGCCCAAGGGCCAGCGCAAAGGTTTGCCCATGCGCACGCCCGTCACGCGAGCGCCCGCAATGCGGTCGGCAAAGCTCAAACGGGTGACTTCGACTTCGGGTAATTCAGGCATGGTTGGGCTGGGAAATTTAGTCAGCGATTATGATGCGGACATGAAATTCCCCTTGTCAGCAGCCCGTCTTTGGGCTTTGCGCCTTGCGCTTTTAACGGCTGCGTCTTGCACCGTTCCCGCTATCGGTCACGCCAAAGCCGATGAAACAGACAAGATCGAAAACTCAGCCATGACAGGCGAGTTGCTTTACGAAATTTTGCTCGGCGAAATGAACTTACGTCACGGCGAGCCTGTGGCGGGGTTTTCGCTTCTGCTGGATGCCGCTCGCAAATCCAACGATGTGCAGTTATATGACCGCGCCATCGAAATTGCATTGCAAGCTCGCTCTGGTGATGGCGCTCTGATGGCCGCACGCGCGTGGACGCAAGCTTGGCCGCAAGATCGCAAGGCCAATAACCAATTGCTGCAAATTTTGATTGCGGTGAACCAAGTAGCAGAAACCCTAGAGCCTCTCAAAAAAGAAATCGCGCTCGCATCAGAGGCTGAGCGCGATGCGGTCATCAACCTCATTCCGCGTCACTACGCCCGCGTGAGCGACAAAAAACGTGCCGCCCACGTGGTACAGCAAGCACTAGACCCATACCTGAATAAAAGCAACACCACAGGCGCTGTGGCATGGACCAGCTTAGGCCGCATGCGTTTGGCCAGCGACGATGTGACCGGCGCACTCGAAGCCGTCAAAAGAGGACAAGCAGCAGACATCAAAGCCCAAGGCCCCACGCTGTTGGCCATGGAGTTGATGAGCAAAAAGGTCGTCGAGGCAGAGCCCCTCGTTCTACAAGGCTTGCGCAAACAAGACGGCACCGAAATGGCCATGGGCTATGTGCGCGTTTTGATTGAGCTAGAGCGCTACAAAGAGGCAACAGACCAGTTGCAAGCCATCACCCGCAAAGACCCCAAACTCGCTGACGCGTGGTTGGTCTTGGGTTCACTCCAGTTTGAGCAAGGACAAGACAAAGAAGCCGAAGCCTCATTGGCACGCTACGTCAGCTTGGCCAGCAAATCTCCAACAGACACCAGCACCCGCGGCTTGAACCAAGCCCAAACACGCCGCGCCGCGCTGCTGGCACGTCAAGGCAAGATGGGTGAAGCGCGTGAGTTGATTCACCAAATTCCAGCCAACAACGCCGATGAACAGCGCACCCGCGTGCTGGCCGAAGTGCAACTCTTGCGTGAGCATCGCCAATGGCAAGCCGCTTTTGATTTACTCGCAGCCAACTGCGGTGCAGACATCGATTTGATTTACGAGCAAGCCATGTTGGCCGAAAAGCTCAACAAGCTCGATGAGATGGAAAAGCTGCTGCGCCACGTCATCACGCAAAACCCCAGCTACTACAACGCCTACAACGCGCTGGGGTTTTCAATGGCAGACCGCAACATTCGATTGCCTGAAGCCAAGCAACTCATCGTCAAAGCGCTGACCTTTGCCCCCGATGACCCGTTCATCACCGACAGCTTGGGCTGGGTTGAGTTCCGCCTAGGCAACTTGGGTGCAGCCTTGAGCCATTTAGAAAAAGCCTACAAAACCAGAGCGGATGCCGAAATTGCAGCGCACCTCGGCGAAGTGCTGTGGAAGATGAAGCGCCAAGACGAAGCACTCAAGGTTTGGCGCGAAGGTTTGAACACCGCGCCCAACAACGAGACTTTGCAAGAAACCTTGCAACGCCTCAAACCTGCGCTGTAAACATGCAAGGCTTGCGTACGCATGCCAGCGGGCTGGCACTACTCATGGGGCTCATGCTCGCGGGTTGCGCCACACCTAGCCGTACCGCCAAACCTTTCAACGCCGAGCAAGCCAACAGCGCAGAGTGGCAAGGCCGCATCAGCGTGCAGGTGCTGGGCGATTCGCCTTCGTCGATGAGTGCCAGTTTTTTGCTCCGCGGCAACGCCCAAAACGGCGAGTTGGATTTGTACTCCCCCTTGGGCACCACGCTCGGGGCCTTGCAATGGACACCGCAACAGGTACTGCTGAACGATGGCAACAAGCCGCAATACTTCAGCTCATTGGCCGAGTTGACCGAAAAAGCCACAGGTGCAGCACTGCCGATTGACGCTATTTTTGGTTGGCTGCAAGGCCGCCACGATGCAGCGGCTGGATGGCAAGCTGATTTATCCGCTACGTCTCAAGGCTCGCTCTTTGCCCGCCGCACCAGCCCAGCGCCAGAAGTGACGCTGCGCATCAAGCTAGACCAGTAATTCATGCATTCGCTCCACAACGTCCAAGCCCCAGCCAAGCTCAACCTGTTTTTGCACATCACAGGTCGGCGTGACGACGGTTATCACCTGCTGCAATCGGTCTTCATGCTGATTGACTGGTGCGACACGCTGCACTTTGATGTGCGAGATAACGGCGTGATTGCGCGTGAAGACCTCAACGTGGCACTGCCAGCGGACGACTTGGTCATGCGCGCCGCGCAGGCGCTGCAATGCGCCAGCGGCACGTCGTTAGGCGCACACATCGCGATTGAAAAACACATCCCCGCGCAAGCCGGCATGGGCGGCGGCTCCTCCGATGCAGCCACCACACTGCTCGCCCTCAACCGCTTGTGGGAATTGAATTGGCCTTTGTCCAAACTCATGCCTTTGGGCTTGGCGCTAGGTGCAGATGTACCCTTTTTCTTAGGCGGCCACAACGCTTGGGTTGAGGGCATTGGCGAAAAAATCACCCCGATTGACGTACCTCCAGCTCGGTTTGCGGTACTCAAACCCAACGCCGGCTTAGAGACTGCAAAAATTTTTCGCCACCCCGAGTTGGAACGCGCCACAGAAACTGCTACAATGACGGTCTTCGCTGTTGATCCTTACGGTTTTGGCCGTAATGACTTGCAGCCAGTGGCTCAGGCGCTGTGCCCAGAGATCACCGAAGCCCTTCAATGGCTCGGCTCTCACGGACTAAGCCCACGCATGACCGGTTCTGGCAGCGCAGTGTTTGCTCAGTTACCTGATGGCGCGTTGATTCAATCAACCCCACACGACTGGCAAATGCGGATATGCAGCAATCTGGCAGTTCATCCACAAGCGGGTTGGGCAGCTAGCGAAAGTTAACGGTTGGTCGCTGCAAAGCGGTTGACCTGTGTAGGGGATTCGCCAAGTTGGTTAAGGCACCGGATTTTGATTCCGGCATTCCGAGGTTCGAGTCCTCGATCCCCTGCCAAACTCTTTCAAGAGCACTTATGTCGACCCATACCCCCGACTTCATGGTCTTTACCGGCAACGCCAATCCCACTTTGGCTGCCGAAATCGCAACCCACCTCGGCATCGAAGTTGGCGCAGCCCATGTGGGTCGCTTCTCTGACGGCGAAGTCACCGTTGAAATCAACCAAAACGTGCGTGCCCGCGATGTGTTCGTAGTGCAAAGCACTTGCGCCCCCACCAACGAAAGCTTGATGGAATTGCTGATCATGGTCGACGCTTTGAAGCGCGCATCAGCAGAGCGCATCAGCGCGGTCATCCCCTACTTCGGCTACGCCCGTCAAGACCGTCGCCCTCGTTCAAGCCGTGTGCCAATCTCTGCCAAACTGGTGGCCGATTTGTTGCAAACCGCAGGCGTGGCCCGCGTGTTGACGATGGACTTGCACGCCGACCAAATTCAAGGCTTCTTCGACATTCCCGTCGACAACATCTACGCTTCACCCGTCTTATTGGGCGACTTGCGCACCAAGAACTACGACGACTTGATCGTGGTATCGCCCGATGTGGGTGGCGTGGTGCGTGCCCGCGCTTTGGCCAAGCAACTCGGTTGCGATTTGGCCATCATCGACAAGCGTCGCCCCAAAGCCAACGTGTCTGAAGTGATGAACGTCATTGGCGACATCGAAGGCCGCAACTGCGTGATCATGGACGACATGATCGACACCGCAGGCACTTTGGTGAAAGCCGCTGAAGTGTTGAAAACACGTGGTGCCAAAAAGGTTTACGCCTATTGCACACACCCCATCTTCTCTGGCCCTGCGATTGAACGCATTGCCAAAGGCGATGCCCTCGACGAAGTCGTGGTGACCAACACCATTCCTTTGAGCGAAGCGGGCCGCGCCTGCAAGAAAATCCGCCAACTCACTGTGGCGCCGTTGATCGCTGAAACGATCCAACGCATTGCCAGCGGTGAGTCGGTCATGAGTTTGTTCTCCGACCAAGACCAGCTGTTCTAAACAGCGTTCAAGTCGTCGAACATCGACCCCGGGCTGCTTTTGGCGGCCTATTTTTAAAACTGGAGCCACACTGGTCGCGGTGGGTTCTTACTGGAGTTCATTATGAAATTTGTCGCTTTTGAGCGCGCTAAGCAGGGAACGGGTGCGAGCCGCCGTCTGCGTATCACTGGTCGTACACCTGGCATCGTCTACGGTGGCACCACTGAGCCTTCATTGATCGAAATCGATCACAACGCCTTGTGGCACGCTTTGAAGAAAGAAGCTTTCCACGCTTCTGTTTTGCAAATGGAATTGGACGGCAAGACAACCGAAGTGTTGTTGCGCGACGTGCAATACCACCCCTACAAGCAACTCGTGTTGCACATCGACTTCCAACGCATCGATGCCAACACCAAGATGCACAAGAAAGTGCCATTGCACTACAGCGGCCAAGAAGAGTCTCCAGCGTTCAAGCAAGACAATTGCTTGATCACCCACGTGGCCACCGAATTAGAAATCTCTTGCATGCCTAAAGAGTTGCCAGAGTTCATCGCTGTGGACTTGAGCAAGTTGACCAAAGGTCACTCTTTGCACGCCAGCGACATCGCTTTGCCAAAAGGCGTGACTGCTGTGATCCACGGCAAGAACAACCCCGTGTTGGTGTCTGTTGTGGCACCTAAAGCCGAAGCGGAAGCACCTGCTGCAGCGCCTGCTGAAGACGGCAAAAAGAAAAAGTAATCTCTTCGTAGATTGCATCAACGGCCCACCTCGGTGGGCCGTTTTCATTGGTGCCCACTCATTGATAATTCACGCATGATCAAGCTCATTGTTGGCCTGGGCAACCCCGGCACCGAATACGAAGCCACTCGACACAACGCCGGTTTTTGGTGGGTCGACGTGGCCGCACGCGACCTCAAGGTGTCGCTCCAACCCGACCGCTCGTACCACGGCCTGGTGGCGCGCACATCCGTCAAAGGCGAGAACGTGTGGTTGCTCGAGCCCCAAACATTCATGAACCTCTCCGGCAAGTCGGTGGGAGCTTTGGCGCGTTTTTTCAAAATTCAGCCGCAAGAAATTTTGGTGGTGCACGACGAGTTAGACATCACACCCGGCGAAGCCAAACTCAAACTCGGCGGCAGCCATGCGGGCCACAATGGCCTGCGCGACATCCATGCACAGCTCGGCACAGACCAATACTGGCGACTGCGCATTGGCATTGGCCACCCCGGTGTGAAATCAGAAGTTGCGAATTGGGTGCTAAAGAAACCGGCCCCCGACCAACGCACCGCCATTGAAGACTGCATCACCCGCACCAGCTTGGCCTTGCCGCATTTGCTTGCGGGCGACATGGTGAAAGCCACGCAAATGATTCACACCGCCAAGCCGCCTCGGCCCAAACCACCTCGGCCGGCAACGCTGCCTGGCACTGAGACAACGGGGGCTGTTCATGCTGAAACGACAACAACCAAAGGAACTCAAGCCAGTTGAACTTCTAGAGCGCTTGCCTCTACTCGGTAGACGTGTTCGCAATACACCTCTGCGCCCATATCTAGTCATATCGATCGTTGCGTGGCGCCTCCTTCCTGCATACGCCGACACGGTGTACCGCTGCGGCGAGGCTTACAGCACGTCTACCCAATGCGGCAGCACAGCAGCCACCGAAGTCAAACCGACCTCGGTACTCAACACAGGGATAGGCAGAAACACCAGCGCCCATGATTTGCGCGATGCACAAGCCCTCGAAAAGCAACGGTTGCAAGCTCAACGCCAAGCCGTGCAAACCGCACCTGTGCAGATCAACGCACCTCATGCTCAAACACCTGCGGCTGCCAAAAACGAACCGACCATCCACAACAGCAAACGGCAACACACCCGCAGACCAGCCAGCCCCTACTTCACTGCGGTAGACCCCAACGCACCGCACAAAAAGAAAAGCACCGCCAAAGCGGTGCCTGCTGCATCTCCCCCGTAAAGCGCTGTTTGCGCTGAGGGAAAAGACTTGAGTTCCTACGCGCTCTGCTGCAACAACCGAAACTTCGCCAGCAACGCATCGCGCCCCTCGATCCGCTCAGGGTTCACGGGAATACACGCCACGGGGCACACCTGCACGCATTGGGGTTCATCGAAATGGCCCACGCACTCGGTGCATTTGTCGGGGTTGATTTCGTAAATCTCGGGGCCTAAGAAGATGGCTTCGTTCGGGCACTCGGGCTCACACACATCACAGTTGATGCATTCGTCGGTGATCATCAAGGCCATAAAAAATCCGTCAGTGGGCTAAAAAAACCAATTATCCTGCAGCGACTTAGGCCACACCGTTGGCATGTGTTTGCGCACCGCGTGGGTCACGCGCTTCTAGCAAACGCTTTTGGCTGTACACCGGCTGATCGGGCAAATCGGCCAAATGTGCCGCATCAGCCCACACTTGGATATGCAAGGCGCCATCGCGCCAAGCGACTTCGTTCAAACCTGCATTGGGAATGTCACACACACGCGGGCCGCTGAGCGACAAGGCCTGTGCATGACGCCACACCATGTCGAGCACGCCACCGTGCGTGACGACCACCACATGCTCGCCCGCGTATTGCTGTGCCAACTCTTGCAAAGCAGCCATCACACGGTCATGGAATGCACGCGTGGTTTCAGCACCTTCCACCGCGTCATCCGCATCAAAGGCCAGCCAGCGTTGCCAAGCTTCAGGGTATTGCGCTTGAATGTCGGGGCTGCGCATGCCTTCAAACATGCCGTAGCACTGCTCACGCAAACCCGCGTGCAAGAGGCAGTTCTGGCCCAACACCTCGGCCACAGGCTGTGCGGTTTGTTGAGCGCGTAGCAAGTCGCTGCTGATGAGTTGGGTGGGCACGCGGCCCTGCGTTTGCCATTCGGCCAACGCCTGCATCATGCGGGTTTTCAAACGTTGGGCTTGCTCAAAGCCCATGTCGTTGAGAGGCACATCGAGTTGACCTTGAAAACGCAGCTCGCGGTTCCACGCGGTTTCGCCGTGGCGAATGAGCAAGAAGTCAGTCATGGCAACAGATGCAAGGGTTGCGAATCAAGCGAGCGATAGACATGGGAGCGGTTTGATGCACCGCGCTTACTTAGCAGCACGCTTGGCCAGCAAGCGCTTGTAAACCCCAGCTGACACCAAGTTTTGGCCATCGTCACCAGCCCCGAGTAACGAGATTTCACGCACAAACGTGCTGGAGATGAATTGGTATTTCGCGCTTGGCGTAAGGAATACAGTTTCCACCTCGGGCATCAATTCGCGGTTCATGCCGGCGAGTTGAAACTCATAATCAAAGTCGGTCACGGTGCGCACACCGCGCACCATCACGGTGGCGTTGTGGGTACGCACAAAGTCGCGCGCCAAGCCAGTGAAGGGCACCACTTCCACTTGGGGGTGAGCGGCCATCGCCTCGCGCGCCATGTCCATGCGCTCGTCCAAAGTGAACAAGGTTTTTTTGTGGTGCGCCGTGGCCACCGCCAAGATGACTTTGTCAAACATGGCTGCTGCGCGCAGCAGGATGTCTTCATGGCCCAAGCTGATGG
>Ga0213920_1000621_pt1 | contig 25206 bp, 28 predicted proteins | sample McNCre1117MG_FD_161054 | JGI IMG/M metagenome (GOLD analysis project Ga0213920, IMG submission 161054) | Freshwater microbial communities from McNutts Creek, Athens, Georgia, United States - 11-17 MG | ecosystem: Environmental > Aquatic > Freshwater > Creek | place: USA: Georgia | collected...
AAAGCCTTCTCTCCTATTTTGAACGAAAAAGGAATAAGTATTGAAGAAAACAAATTGATTACCATTGTTTCTTTAATCAAAGAACGCGCTCATTTTGTGTATGAATTTTGGGATTTGAGCGATTACTTTTTTGAAGCGCCAACTACTTATGACGAAAAAGCAAGCAAAAACTGGAAAGAGGAAACGCCTGCATTAATGCAAAATTTAATTGCTGTTTTGGAAGGAATTCAAGACTATACTGCTGCAAATATTGAAACCATTGTGAAAGAATGGATGACAACAAACGAAATTGGAATGGGAAAAGTAATGCAGCCATTCCGTTTGAGTTTGGTAGGTGCTTTAAAGGGTCCTCACCTTTTTGATATTGTTGAACTAATTGGCAAAGAAGCAACGATTCAACGAATTCAAAAAGCGATAGCTAGTTTGTAATTTCAAATTTGATATAAAAAGAAAAGAGGCTTAATTGCCTCTTTTTTTATTGATAAGCCAATTAATGGCATACGGAATAGCTATTTGTAAAATCGTCGCATACGATGACGAAACAATGCTTTTACAGGAATCTAGCGCTTCGTGTAATAAATTTTTAGGTTGAAAAGTTTCCTTCGTTTTTTCCAGGTTCAACAAAATGTGCTGTAGATGGATTTCTTTCTCCAACTTTAATATTTCTAACTCAGCGTTAATTTGGTCGTAGGATGAATATTTTTTAGACATAATTAATCATTAAAAAAGATGGCTGAAAATTTCTCTAAAATAGGTCCTTCTACAATTTTGTCTTTCACTAAAAACAACAAAAAGGTCATCACCAAATAAACCCCTCCTACAATTAAAAATCCCAAAGCGGTATTATCTAAATAAGACCCTATAGCAAATGCACCTGCAATAGAACCAAACAAAAGTACCATACTCAAACAAATCGCAATTAAAAGAAATTTTACAATCATGGTAGTCGATTGCATTAAGATTTTAAAACCACGAAGTTTATAATATTCTATATTAGTTTCAAGATACCCTTTAGCGTGTTCTTGAATTTGTTCTGTTTGTTCTTTTAAATCTTCAAAAGCCATAGTTTTTGGTTTTGGGGTACAACTTATTTTTGAAGCTTAGCGTTTTGTTCTTTCAGCTCAGCTAACTTTTGTTCTAAAAACGAAATTAGATCTTCGGTTTTATGACTTACATTGGAAACCATATCTTCAAAAGAATCTTCTAAATTATCTTTTGAATGGGTCAACTTGCTTTTTAGTTGTTCTGAAACTTCATCTAGTTTTTGTTTCAAATCGTCTTTAGCATCCTGAAAACCATCTTTAATTTTCTCTCTGGTTTTTGTTCCCTTATCTGGAGCATACAAAATTCCAATTCCTGCTCCAATCAATGCACCTGTTAAAAGTGCCAACAAAGAATTTCCTGAAGTATTTGACATAATTTCCATTATTTAATGATTACACCATTAAAGATACAACATTTTTTTTCTTTTGTGAGTTAAGAACTCGTTAAAGAACTTTTTTATAAGACAAACTGCTTTTAAGTGCTTTAGAATGGTTTTGTTTTACAAAATGGTGTGTTGGGTTGTAAAAAAGAAAAAATTGCTTTAAAACCAATATATTTAAGCTGTTTTTAATTGATTAAACCGATAAAAAAACAAGAAGCAATAAGAACTATTTATAATAACAAAAACCCACTACAAAGTGGGTTTTCAATTTATAAAATTGATGGGTTGAATTTTTTTAAATTTGGTTCAAAAGAGATAAAACGGTTTCGTTATTTTCTGTTGCTTTTAATTCTAATAACACTGGTTTAAAATTTTCTAAATTAACCGTGTCGTGAATTAAATTTTGTAAAACCGAAATTCGCACCAAAGCCAATTGACTTTTCAAAGACATGGTGTATAATTTTGATAATGCTTCGGATTCAATATCAGATGGATTTACTTTATCCGAATGTTCTAAAATCAAATTAGCAAACAACAATGAATTATTGTCGTTCTTGATGTTTTTTACAATCGTTTGGTTGACCAAACTGTAGTTGTCAATATTTTTGATGTTTTCAACAATAGTTTTTAATACCAATTCCGCTGCTGAAGGATCTTTTTCTTTAACGTATTTATTGATTCCTTTTTGAGTATTCATCAATAAATTTTCTTCTTTCTTGCCCTTTTCTTCCCAAGCATCTTTTAAGCCTACGGTTTTATTGAAAACTAATTTTTCAGTCGTTGAATCTTTATCTACGTTGAAATAACCCAAACGTTGGAACTGAAATTTATCTCCGGCTTGAACAGTTTGTAAACTTGGTTCTACAAATCCAGTGCTAATTTGCAACGAATTGGGATTCATAAAATCCAAGAAATTCTTCTCTTTATGACTATCTGGTGCTTCATCAATAAACAAACGATCGTACAAACGAACTTCGGCCTCAATGGCGTGTGCAATAGATACCCAATGTAAGGTTCCTGAGACTTTTCTTTGACTGGCTTCACTTCCACTTCCGCTTCGGCTATCTTCATCATACGAAACATGAATTTCGGTAATGTTTCCAGCGGCGTCTTTTACAACTGATTCTCCTTTAATGATATAGGCGTTTTTTAAACGCACTTCTTTTCCTAAACTCAAACGGAAAAACTTAGCTGGCGCTTCTTCTAAAAAGTCTTCTCTTTCGATATACAATTCTCTTGAAAAAGGTACTTTTCTAAAACCGGCACTTTCATCTTCTTGATTGTTCTCTGCATCCAACCACTCCTCTTTTCCTTCAGGATAATTGGTAATTACCACTTTTATAGGGTCTAAAACCGCCATAACACGAGGGGCCGTTTTATTCAAATCTTCGCGTAAGCAAAATTCTAAAAGTGAATAATCAATTACATTTTCTCTTTTGGCAACGCCAATAATATCACAGAATTTACGAATTGAATTCGGAGTATAACCTCTTCTTCGTAAACCAGAAATGGTTGGCATTCTTGGGTCGTCCCAACCATCAACAAAATTTTCTTGAACCAATTGCAAGAGTTTTCTCTTACTCATCACGGTGTAATTCAAGTTCAAACGAGCAAATTCGTATTGGTTAGGTCTTACCTTGTTTGTATCATAAATTTGGTCTAAAAACCAATTGTATAATTCACGGTGCATCACAAATTCTAAGGTACAAATAGAATGTGAAATTTGTTCGATATAATCACTTTCTCCGTGTGCATAATCGTACATCGGATAGATTTTCCATTCGTTAGCGGTTCTATGATGATGACGATGTAAAATACGATACATCAAAGGATCACGCATCAACATATTGGTCGAAGCCATATCAATTTTAGCACGTAAAACGTGAGTTCCTTCTGGAAAATCACCGTTTTTCATCGCTTCAAACAGAGCTAAATTTTCTTCTATGGAACGATTTCTGTAAGGTCCATCAACTCCGGGTTGAGTTGGTGTTCCTTTTTGAGCCGCCATTTCTTCTGAAGTTTGGCTATCTACATAGGCTTTTCCGTTTTTAATCATTTGAACAGCCCAGTCGTATAGCTGTTGGAAATAATCAGACGAATACAATTCTTCAGTCCAATTGAATCCCAACCATTTCAAATCTTCTTTGATAGCATCCACATATTCCTGCTCCTCTTTGGCAGGATTAGTGTCGTCAAAACGCAAATTTACAGGCGCATTGTACTTTAATCCTAAACCAAAATTCAAACAAATCGATTTAGCATGACCAATGTGTAAATACCCATTAGGCTCTGGCGGAAAACGAAAACGTAGTTTTTCTTGAGGGAAACCCGACGCTACACTATCTTCTATAATTTGTTCAATGAAATGCAATGATTTTTCTTCTGATGCCATTTTAAAAATTTTGAAAAGCAAAGTTATCAAATTTGTTGGTGATTCGTCGATTTATCAAGTGGTTTATTCGGGTTTGAAACTAAAAAAACAAAAGATTTTGTACTTTTATCCCGGCATACCGATTAAAATTTATCTCTAAAATCATAAAAATGGGAACCATAAAGCTAAAAAATATTCGCACTTTCTCCTATCACGGTTGTTTAGTCGAAGAAGGAAAAATAGGGTCGGATTACAGTGTAGATTTAGAAGTAAAAACAGATTTACGTAAATCCAGTATTTCGGATGATTTAGCTGACACGGTAGATTATGTGCTGTTAAATCAAATTGTGGTAGAAGAAATGGCGATTCGATCTGATTTATTAGAACATGTAGCCCGTCGAATCATTGTTCGCATTTTTGCTGAAGCACCTTCTGTTTCTAGAATTAAAATTGGAGTTTCTAAGCTCAATCCGCCAATTGGTGGCGATGTTGAAGCGGTTACCATTGAAATGGAAGAATATCGAAACTAAATTTGAACGGTATAAGTTTTTGATAATCAAGGTTAAAAATGAGTTTATAGCAAACCATATAAACTTTTCGCTACGCTTGTACCCATCTTTTAAAGATTTTGTTATCTTTGCAACCCAATAAACAATTGGCGTCGTGGCCGAGCGGCTAGGCTGGGCTCTGCAAAAGCTCCTACTCCGGTTCGAATCCGGACGATGCCTCTGAATTAACCTCTCATTTTGAGAGGTTTTTTTATGATTAATTTTTAGAAAAAATTAAGTAAAGTTATAGTTCGAATCCGGACGATACCTCAAAAGAGATACAGTAATGTGTCTCTTTTTTTTTGTTTTATTGCGAGGTACGAAGCAATCTAAAAATTAATTAAATTATATGCTCCTACTCCGGTTCTCCAGAAACGTCGTAACGCACTGAAATATAAGGAGATACCTCTGAAAATTGGAGGTTTTGTGTAATAGTACTGGGTAAAAAACAATTTAAATAAAAGAAGAAGATTTAATTTTCAACCTACTTTTCAATCTTCTCCAAAGCATTTTTAACCATTTCTTTTTCTTTTGGAAACCAACCTTGAGCCATTAAAGCAACTCCAAATACAATTAAAACAATGCTAATTCCTTTTTTAATTTTTAGAATATTAGTGGGTGTTAATTTTGATTTTAATTGTTTAGCTAAGACGATTTTTAAACAGTCAACTAACAAATACGATACAATTACTGAGGTAAAAAAAGTCAACATTCTAGGAGTTTGCATGTCTAATTTTGGTCCTACTGAAATGATAATAGCCAACCAAAATCCTAATACTCCAATATTAATTACGTTTAAGAAAAACCCTTTTGCTAGAAGACTTCCGTAATTTTTTTTAATGATTTCATCATCAATAGCTTCGTACTGAATTTTAGCTTGTTTTTTTAATTTAACAAATGAAATTATACCATAAGCCACCATTACAATACCACCAAAAATAAATAAAGCTGGTTTGTCTTTTAAACTTGCAATCAAACGATAACTACCTAAATAAGCTACTCCAATAAAGAAAATATCACCTAAAACAACGCCTAAATCAAAAGCTAAAGCCGCTCTAAATCCTTTGGTTATACTGGTTTCTATTAAAATAAAAAATACAGGACCTATCATAAAACTGAGGAAAATTCCCCAAGGTAATCCAGTTAAAATATCGTTTATCATTAGTGTAAGATTTGGGTTTTTAAACTAATTACTTTACTATTTCTATATGCCCTCCGGCAACTGTTTTTTGGTTGACTTGTTTTGGTTTACCATAAATCAAAATATCTCCACCTACTCTAACTTTAGCATCTACTAATTCAGTAGCAAAAACAGTAGCTTCGCCACCTGCATTGATACTAATTACAGTTTGTTCAGTGGTTAATTCTTTTCCTTTATACATCCCACCTGTAGAAATAACAATCTCTTGATTTTTAGCAGTTCCTTCAACAGCAACAATACCTCCACTTAGAATTTTTGTATTTAATTTTGATACTTCTAAATGAATATCAATTTTAGCTCCTTCTTTTGCAATAATATTAAAATCAGTTCCTTTAAAAACAGCTTCACTTGAAATTTGAGATCCTTCATTAGCTTCCACAGCATCTAAATATGTGTAATATACTTTGGCGTGAATAGTATTGCCTTTTAATAATTTTGTTAATGGCATTCGTAATTTTAATTCTCCATTTCTATTTACAACTTCAGCTTGATCAGCATTAGTTCCAGAAAGAATTACCTTGTTTTCTTCAGAAGGAATTAATTGAACTTCGATTTGATCAAAAGCAGTTACTTTATGAAAATCACCTACTTTTTTCTCGGTTTGAGAATAGGTTAATGAACTAATTAATAATAAACTAAATACTATTTTTTTCATTATTTTAAAATTTAAATATACTTATTCGTTTCTTCTAATAAAGTGAAAATCCAATTGTTTTTTAACTAAATCAGCGTTTTTTACTTTTACATAAATTTCATCACCTAATTGTAATAAACCATGCGAAGTAGCGCCAACTAAAGCATATTGTTTTTCGTCAAAAGTATAATAATCCTCTTTAATATCTCTAATTCGGACCATTCCTTCGCATTTATTTTCGATAATTTCTACATAAATACCCCATTCTGTTACTCCAGAAATAACTCCTAAAAACTCCTGATCTTGGTGATTTTGCATGTATTTTACCTGCATGTATTTGATAGAATCCCGTTCTGCATTCGTGGCTAAACCTTCCATAGTAGACGAATGTAAACATTTAGTTTCATAGGTTTCTTCATCTACTGATTTTCCACCGTCTAAATAATACTGTAATAAACGATGCACCATCACATCAGGATAACGACGAATAGGTGAAGTAAAATGAGAATAATAATCAAAAGCTAATCCGTAATGACCAATATTATCGGTAGAATATTTAGCTTTACTCATACTTCGAATAGTTAGCGTATCAATTAGATTTTGCTCTTTGGTTCCAACAACTTCGCTTAGTAAATTATTCAACGATTTTGATATATCTCCTTTGTTTCTAAAGTCGATTTTATAACCAAACTTAGCAATAACCGTTTGCATCGCAATTAATTTATCTTCATTTGGCTCATCGTGAATACGATAGATAAATGTTTTCTTTTGTTTACCAATAAATTCAGCTACTTTTCTATTCGCTAAAAGCATGAATTCTTCAATCAAATGATTCGCATCTTTCGATATTTTAAAGTACACTCCGGCAGGTTCTCCTTCTTGATCTAAATTGAATTTTACTTCTACTTTATCAAATGAAATAGCACCTTCATTCATTCTATTTCTACGTAAAATTTTTGCTAATTCATCTAATTTTAAAGTAGCATTAACAATCTCTGGCGAAACTTGATACGGAGCACCTGTAATAGAAACTTCTTGCGGAATGGTATCATCTTTAGTTTCTATAATATATTGCGCTTCTTCGTAAGCAAAACGTTGGTCAGAGAAAATTACTGTTCTTCCAAACCATTGATTAACAACTTGTGCTTTTTCATTAATTTCAAATACAGCAGAGAAAGTATATTTTTCTTCATGAGGTCGTAAAGAACAAGCGTAATTAGACAACACTTCAGGTAACATAGGTACTACTCTATCTACTAAATACACCGAAGTGGCTCTTTGATAAGCTTCATCATCTAAAATAGTTCCTTCTTCTAAATAAAAAGAAACATCAGCAATATGGATTCCAATTTCATAATTTCCATTAGCTAACTTTTTAAAAGATAAGGCATCATCAAAATCTTTCGCATCTTTTGGATCAATAGTAAAAGTCAATGTATCGCGCATATCACGACGCTTGGCTATTTCACTTTCGTGAATAGTAGTATCTATTTTTTGTGCATAAGTTTCTACTTCAATAGGAAATTCAGAAGGTAAACCATATTCAGCTAAAATTGCATGAATTTCAGTATCATGTTCTCCTGGTTTTCCTAATACTTTAATCACTTTTCCAAAAGGACTATCCGCTCTTTTAGGCCAATCTTCAATATGAACTAATACCACATCTCCTTGCTCTGCCTCTCCTATTTTATCTTTTGGAATAAAAATATCGGTGTACATTTTCGGATTGGCGGTTGAAACAAAAGAAAAATTCTTTTGAATATCAATAACTCCAACAAAATCTGTTTTATTTCGTTCGATTACTTCAATCACTTCGCCTTCTGGACGACGACCTTTTCTACGGTTGTACACATACACTTTTACCGTATCTTTATCTAAAGCTCGATTTAAATTATTGGTTGGAATAAAAACATCTTCTTCTAAATCTGGACAAACAAAATAAGCTGTTTTACGACCTGTCATATCAATTTTACCTTCGTAATAATCTTGACTAACCGCTTTAATTAAATATTTTCCAGGTTCTGATTCGATAATTGTTTTTTGAGCCGCTAGTATTTTTAAATCTTTTATAATTTGATTTCTACTTTGAGTATCGTCTAAATCTAATTTAGCAGCTATTTGTTTGTAATTAAATACTTTATTAGCACTTTGAGATAGTATTTTTACAATTTTTTCAGAGTACGTCTTCTCTTTTTTGAGCGGTTTTCTTAAACGCTTTCCCATATTTCTTTTCTTAAAAGTCTAAAATTACAAATAAGAAATCAGAATACTCTTTTAAAGACTCAGATTTATTAAAAATATAACTTTTACTACAGCTTCATTTTTTCTAAAAAAATGTTTTTTAAAATCTTCAAAGTTGTCAACATCTATTTAAAACAACAAAAAGAAAAGGAAATTTAAATTAATTTTTTAATGGTTATTATAGCGTGTTAATAGTTAGTATAAATTTTTTTAAAATGGATTTGAAATGAAGTTACAACTAGTTATTTTTAGTTATTAACATGTTTTTTTATAGCTAAAGAATTAAAAACAAAGCTATTCTTGTTTTTAATTAACAGCTGTTCATAACCTAAAATTTAGTCTTTTTGTAGATAAGTAAATTTTCAAAATCTGTTAATAAACTTCATTTTTCTATTCATAACTTTTCTAAAAATTCAACAAACTAAATTTGGATTTTCAATCTAGGTTTTGGATTACATTTTTTTCTTTTACCACCACAAAAAACTTCTTATTTTCTATCTTGAGTTATTAACAAACTATGTTAATTTAATGTTAGCTGAAAATCAACAGATTGCGTTTTGCTATTAACAATTCAATTTTTTAACACTTTTGTTACAAAAAACCAATTGATTTATAATTGTTTAAAGTCTTTTTAAACCCTATGTTTTTAGTAATGCATTGTTTGTCTGATTCTTACCTTTCATTTAAGATTTATATTTGCATTGGTTAATAAAGAAGCAAAGAAACCAATCAATTCATGAATTCTAACTCAAAATCTTTCCTTATTTTTGAACACGAATTAAACACACTACTAACAATGAACATTTCTATTGGAAACGACCATGCGGGTCCAGAATATAAAAAAGCGATTGTGGCTATGCTTGAAGCAAAAGGTCATCAAATTACTAATTACGGAACTGATTCTTTTGAGGCGGTGGATTATCCAGATTTAGCGCATCCTGTTGCAAAAGATGTGGAAGAGGGAAAAGCTGATTTTGGTATTGTGATTTGTGGCAGTGGGAATGGAATTGCGATGACAGTAAATAAACATCAAAAAGTGCGTGCCGCTTTGTGTTGGATGAAAGAAATTGCTGGCTTGGCACGTTTACATAACGATGCCAATGTGATTAGTATTCCAGCTCGTTATACTTCTATTCCACAGGCGGTAGAAATGGTTGAAACGTTTTTAAACACAGAGTTTGAAGGTGGAAGACACCAAAACCGTGTCAACAAAATAGCTTGTCAATAAACACACCAATACTATCAGTATAAAAGAGCGTTAGCACTACTAAAAACTGTAATATCACAATACTCCAAAACTTCCAAAGGAAACTTCTTTTGGAAGTTTTGTGTTTAAATACCCACATCCCGAAACCAGTTCCTATACTTCCTCCAAATAAAGCCCATAGCAATAAACGGTTTTCGGCAATTCTTCTTTTTTTATTTCGAGCTAGATATTTGTCGTAACCCACTAAAACGAAGCTTACAACAGTAACTACTAAAAAATAATAATATAAAATCAGCATGAGAGTGGGGAATAGGACTCAAATATAAGATTTGTTTTTTACTATTAATTAGAAAAGCCCTCCACCTAAAATAAGACGTAATATTCCAAAAATAATTACTAAAGTACATAGTGATTTTGATTTTGGAGATTCAGTAATACTGCTTATGATAAAACCAATAAAAGCTAATGGTATTACAAGCCAATTTAACCAACCTAATAGCGGTAAAAAAGCCAATACCATTCCTAATAAACAAAGTGTTGAGATAATTGAGGCGATAATTTTCATTTTATTGTAATTTTTAGTTTACTTACTGTTTAGAGTTTGTTTTTCCAATTTTATAGATTTTGAAATGATTTGAACTGTTCTAACAATCCTATTATTTTTATTTTCCCAACAGGATTCATCGAATGACAATAAAATTCAGGACATTTCAATTGATTATTCAAACAATAATCTACAAGCCAAAGAGCGCAGTCATAACCTGTTTTCTCTTGTGTACTTTCAATATCAGATAAATCATGATCAAAAGAGAGGTAGTGAGGCAAACCGTTTTGGATTATCCACTGAACAAATTTGTCATAAGTGCGAATAATTACCCATTCTTTATCTAAAAAAACACGATTGTAGTTGTATTGATAGGCATCGGACGGGATACGTAAATCGTCCAAAAAAAGGAATGTTTTTTCACGAGAGTTGTTCATTTTATTGTTGTTTGATTCCAATAAATCGAAAATTAATTTCCAAAACCAATGACTTTTTTCAACTTGGGCTTGTATTCAACAGTTTCCTCAAAGTTAAATATATCGGATATAGCCATCGGATTTTGCGCCTCATAGTTATGTCCCAATTGTTTTAAAAGTCTATTTGTACGGTCCAATTCTAGCGGTTTGAATTCATAAATACAAGTTAACCTTCCCTTGCGCAAAAGTGCGGAATCAATATTAACAATATCGGTGTTAAACGTAGCAATTATTTGAATTCCTAAACTATCAGCTAATAAACCATCGGTTAGGTTTAATAAAAAAGAGAGTTTTGAATTACTTTTGTCTTCTCTGGAAAGTATTAAATCTTCAGCATCTTCAATAACCAAAACGCAGTTTCTATTTTCGAGAAGTAAATTTGTAAATGAAAAGTTGTCTAAATTTTCAGCCATGTTTGGTGATAAAAAAACTACTTTCTTTTTTTGTTGGTGAATTAAAAAACGGATATAGGTACTCTTACCCGTTCCCGGCGCTCCATGAAAAAGGAATAATCCCTTGGTTTGTTTTTTTCTAAGATTTTGAACAATCGATTGATGAATTGTTTTAAAATCAGAATTATAGTGTATATCCAGGTTTATTTTAGGTTTTTTTAATACGATTTTTTCTAAAGTTAACCCTCTTGGACCCGAAACAATTAAGTTTATTTCAGTAGTTAATTTTTCATTTATTTTAAATTGATTTAATTCATTCTTTAGTTCAATAGCTCGGTTTTCGGATTCTGGCAGAAACGAAATAGAGATTAGCTTATCCTCTATATTAACCATAAAACCATCATTAAACAAATAAAGCACATTTTCATATTCTCCAATTGTTTCTGACCCATTGTAATTCAAATAAAAATGTTTTTTAACAATCTCCTCAGCAAATTTTGTTTCAATCCACTTTTGCGCTTTTTTGTAATCTAAATTTTTAATACAATACACATTAGGCAGCGCATCGTAATAACTTAAAAACATCCTTTTAAAACAGATATAATATCCTCCTCCATCAAAAATGTTGGGTGAATTTTGTTGTAGTTCTAGGCTCTTTTTTTCTTTAATTGTTGGGATCATATACTTTTGTTTTTTTTTATATTTCAAAAGTAGTCACCGATAACGACAAAGAGTGTCGGTGTAAAAAAAATAAAAAAGAGGCTGTTAAGCCTCTTTTTAATATTAAGCGTTAATATAATTAGTAAGCCATTCTTCATAAATATTAACCATTCTTGAAATCACTGCATTGAGAAATATTTCTGTTTTTTCGGGTTCATTATCCTTAATTCTACCAAAATTTTTATCCATTTGATTCCAAAATTTTTTGTCATTGTCTTTTATAAAACTATCATATATTTTTTCATCATTTTCAAAACGTTCTTTTGGCGAAAAGTGGTTGTTTTCACTTCTATTATCATCATAAGAAAGCGCTCTAAAGTTTCCAATACAATTTACCCAAGCGCGAACCAATTTATTAATACCCTCCTTTCTATATACCCAACTATCAGGATATATATGATCCCAGTCCCAAGGTCTATTAGTATCTTCAATACTATCAAATTGATTGAATTCTTTAAATTTTGAATTCATATATTCTTTTTGAGCATATATTAATAGCGACTTGTTCCAATAAATTTTAGAAATTATTAAATCCCAATTTTCATTAAATACACTTAGATTGTTTTCATCATAAAACAATAAATTTTTGATAGAATCTGTAAAAAGATTATGTTTATGAATATCCGTAAAATCGGCATGTTTTAAGTTATTTTTAATGACAATAGTATTTAATTGGTCCTGTATTATTTCAGGATTAACTTTTGGTAATACTTTTTGTGAAGTAATTAATCTCTTTGTGGATTCTTCCCATCCAATTTGTGTTTCATTTGAAAATAACAAGTTGAATAATTCAGCCGGTATTTTTTTAGAATCTTTACTAAACCATAAAATCCAGCAATATGATGAAGCAATTTGTTTTTTTTCTATTTCATTTAAATTTTCAAATCCTACTTTTTTAATATAAGTCAAAAGCACCAAAAACAATTCAAAATTTGTGACAATTAATTGTTTCAATAAGATTTTAGGAAAATTGGATTGACCTCTTTCTATTATTTTTAAAGCATTTTCAATTAGGCTTTTAGCAACACTTTTGTTTTCGTCTCCAATATAGCTTTGTAGTTTTTCTTGAAAATCAGATTCTTTAATTTTGTTTTTAAAATTTTGAATTGAAATGTCTTTTTGAAAAGATGAAAACCCATTTTGCTCTATAATAATTAATCGAGAAAACAAGTTTATTATTTTACTTGGGGCAATGTAAGACGCTCCTACAGATTCTACTAAATTTTTAATTTCAGGAAACTTAGCCTTATAGATGGAATAGATCAATTCCTCTCCAGAAATACGAGTTCCTGCCGAATTTAATCGCAAAAACAAACTTGGATCTTGTCCTTCTTTTTCACCGCCTCTATCTTCTTTTAAAACAATAGCATCAACACAAATTTCAGGGATGGTTAGTTTTTTATAATTACAAAAACCTTTATAAATTAGTTCCAAATCAGAGTCTTTAATAGTATTGTAATCCACAATTTCATTATTTGAATTTTGTGTTTTTAAACTTAGATTAACTGTTTTTTTTAGCAAAATAGTTCTAAAGTTTTCGAAATCATCACATTCAATCTCTAAAACAAACGCCAGCGGAATAGGGAAATAACTGTCCCAAGGACTAATATCTTTTGATGATAAATCTAAATAACTTTCGGATTTAGGTTCAAAATAATCTAAGGCTTTTCTTCTGTTTGACATACTCAAAGTTGAGGTGTTTTCTTTCAATTGATAACCCCAAGGATGGCTTTGGGTCAGGCAACGAAAAACAAATTCTTGACCATTCGTTTTTTCTTTTGGTGCTAAGTCAATCCAGATACTTGGTTTATAATTTTTTAATGAAAGAAATATTTTTTTGTTTTCGACAAAGGGATTAAAATGACCCAGGGCTACAGAAGTACATCGTTGCTGACCATCCAATAAAAATCGATTTTCATCTTCATCAACCGACATCATAATTGCACCTATCGGGTAACCTCTAAATATGGAATCCCACAATGATTCGATTTGGTTGGGTTTCCAAACAAAACCCCTTTGAAGCGAGGGTAAGCTAATCTTGGTAATTTTTGTCGAAACTTCTATTTGCCATTGTGAAATTTCTTTTAAGGTGTAATTTTTCATTTTTCTTTTGTTAATATTGCTAATGTTTTATTTAATACTAAATCGTCAAAATTGATGTTTGAATTTTCTTTTTTTCCTTTGTTGGAATAATATAAATTAACATATAAATCCACATAATTATTAATAAACCGTATGGGCGCTATATTGTTTTCTTTCGAATAATTCCATGCGTTTAAACAGCCTTTTGTCCAGATAAATTCTAAATCATTTTCATGGTTGAAATCCGAAAAAGTACAATAGTTTTCATCCACAAAATCAGCAAAATCATAAGCGAATTTTTGAGAACATTCTTCATTATTTTTTTTGTAATGACTATACTCATATCCTAGAGCATAAGCAATACAATAAATATCTGATTCTGAACTTTCAGACATTAAATCTGCGTATTCATGTGAAAAAACATCGCTTTTACCTTCATTTATTTGTTCTTTATATATTTTAGAATATTCTTTAGCTGTTTCAATTCTACCCTCAATGTCAGCAACTACTTCAAATAGAAATAAATAATGTTTTTCAAAATATTCATCTTCTAAAAAGGATTTTGCTAAGATTTGGATTTCATTTTTTGCTAATTGAGTATCAATTTTCATTAACTCCATATAAGTGTGTGATAGTAGAGACTCACCTTCTTCTGAAGAAGAAGAAATTATTTCAGCCCATTTTTCACCATGTCCTTTTTCTATTTCTACAGACATTTTTTTAATTCTTTCTAAAGCAAGGGTTAACGCCATGGTTTGAATAGAATCTTCTTCTTCAAATTCATTATCTTCCCAATCCTTATATTCTTGGTATAGCTCGTTAAAACATAATTTATAGAAGGATAGAAATATTTGGAAATATTTATCATTAAGATTCTCATTAGAAAAAAAATCTTTTAATTCTTCTTCAGTATGCGGTTTTTTTTTATTCATTTCATTTTATTTATTTCCTACAAAACTCACTATAATTTTCTTATAAAAAGTTGTGATTTTACAAGATTGAAAGTTTTTTAAGTGATTGACTACTTTGTTTTTAGTAAAATAAAAAAACACATACGCCAAACCATGACTTTCTAAATCTCAAAATCAAAAAATGGCGATTTTCTTAATTTGTAATGAAAATCAACCGATGAGGTGTTAATGAATGTGGTTCCCTCCCTTTCGGTAAGTCCATAACCTTCATGAATATGACCGAAAATATGGTACAGGGGATTAATTTGCTCTATTTTTGTTAGTAAACTGACACAGCCTGCATTCAAATTTTGAAATGTTGTATCTAAAATCCCATAAGCTGGACCATGTGTGATTAGAACGTCGGTATCAGACGGAATTAAGTCCCAATGTTTTGAAATTTCTATACCTCTTTTTCTGTTAAAAGCCATATTATGAAATTCGGGAGTTATAGGCGAGCCCCAAAAAGAAATTCCTTCTATAGTTATTCCAGAATCGTTTAAATAATAAACAGAAATAGGGAGCAGCGATTGTATTGTATCATTTTGCTCGTTTTCAAAATAAAAATCATGGTTGCCTGCAATAAAAATTTTGTAGGCGTAATTTTGATTTGAAAACCAATTCATAAAATCTAATGCTTCAGCAGCAGTGCCTCGATTGCAAACATCGCCGGCATGAATCAGGATATCGCCTCCAGGCAAATGGATTTGGTGGTGCAAACCGTGTGTATCGGATATTGTAGTTATTTTCATTGTATTTACTCAATTTGGGATAAACTTTTAAAAAATTACTCATACAACTTTGCTGCGTTTAACAATTTCACACGTATTTTTTCCTTCAAACTTTCAGGCTCAAGTACCTTCACATTAGCTCCCATCGAGAGGAGTTCCATCATAAAATCGTGGGTGGGGCAAACAAAGAGTTCTACTATAACTTCGGTATTGGTTTCTGAAATGATTTTTTGAGAATGGTGGAGGGGCAAGGATTTGATATAATTGCCTTGTTCGCGAGTGAGCCATAATTGTATTTTTTCTGGCGCTTCTTCTCCGCTAATAATTCCAAAAGTGTGTTTGAATTTTTCATCAGCATCAAATGTTGACGGATATTCAAAGTGAGAGGCGCTAATTTCTAAACGAGAAATTCGATCTAAACCAAAGCTTTTGATAGCTCTGTCTTTGGAGTCTTGGGCGATCAAATACCAACGAAAGCGAGCTTCTTTCAACGCTAACGGATAAACAGTTCGGTTGTTTTTTTTGTTATCAAAATCCCAAAACTTTTCATATTGAAAGCTAACCGAAACCCGATGTTGAATAGCGTGAAGTAAGCCATGTAAATTTTCGACACCTAATAATTTTCTTTTTTCCAAAATCAAGTGTTTAGCGATTGATTCCGACATACTCAAGGCGTTATACATCTGGAAAGACTCCATCAATCGATTCGTTTTATTTTCGTCAACGTCATAGGTTATTTCATATACTTTTTCTTTTCGATTGTATTCAATTTCAATATTGTAAATACCGCTAATTTCTTTTACATCACGTTCAAATGTACGTTTCGAAATCTCATAATTTTCTTCATCGTCCAAAGTTTGTGATTTTAAAAATCCTTGTAATTCTTTAAAATTACAAGGGTTTCTTCTCAGCTTTTCGATGATTAATAAGTGACGTTTTATAAATTGTTTTTTAGACATAATTTCTTGTTTTTTAGTTTATTCAAAAATCAATATCATACCAATTTTCAGCAATGCCTTCTAGCAATTCCTCTTTCAACCTTTCTGGGGTTGCCGTTTCATCATACCAAAAGGTTTGTTTGTAAAAAAACAGTAACTCCATCACATCGGGTTTTTGAGTTGCCAAAATTTCGATATATTTCATATTGCGTTCAAAACAAAAATAATCTTCATCATATTCGGGATTGGTCTCAGCCAAAAGCCGTTTTTCAAACGGATAACCCTCTACTTCATATTCCTTGTTTTCACAATAGGAAAACAACATATCCCACACACCACCCTCATACATTTCGGCATATTTGTCATCATCAAAACTTTGTCCATCGTCCAAACTTTGTCCAAGTTTATCCCATTCTTTATGAATGGCTACAATTTCTTTTTTAATTAAATCAATATCCATAAGTGTTTTTTTAATAACTTATAATCACCATCAAACTATATTTTGAAAGGGTTTAAATGAATTTTTCATCAAATTTTCGATGGCATTTATTCCATTCGAATTAATTTTTCGAGCACCAATTCCAGCAAAATCCGAAGAGGTAATTTTTGGATTTTCATTCATAGGTATAAAAATACTTTGGGAATAATCCCAATAAAACCAAGCATTCCATCTTTGTTCAAAAACAAAAACTTCTTTTTTAATATCAATAGCCATTTGTACCGTAATACCTGTTCCTCCTTTTACCAATTGTTGGTTTTCAATTTGAATAAAGCTGCTGATGGCAAAAATTTGTTCCGCATTTTTTACCTGAAACCAATTCCGAGAATAGAGGTTTAAATATGGTTTTAGTCGGTATTTTTTTAGCGTTTCATTAGCTTTAAAAACCGCAAGACATCCTTCTTCAAATTCTTCTTCACTGATTTCATATTTGTTAGGGGAGTTGTGATAGTGCGTTTTGTAACTGTATGCTATGGTTTGAATGCCATATTTTGATCCAATTTCTTCAAAATAACTATCAGCACCTTCGGCACCTCCTGAATGACAGCGAACTATTTTATGTGGGTTTAAAAACATTGTACTTTTCTTAAAAAAATGCCTGTTTCCGCCTTTAAAATCCTAATTGGAACTTGATGTGCCAAATCGTTTTTATCCTAATTTGATAATTGGTTTTAGTGCTAAAATTTGATTTTTCGACAATTAATTTTCTTTTATTTCACTAATAAGATTAGCTATTTCTTCATTAGACCATCCTGCAGCACCACTTAGTTGATTACATAAAATTATTTTTTGAGTGTCATTTTGAAACACATCAATCTTTCTTTCTTTTTTTACCCCCTCTTTGTTTAGTTGCACTTCTTTTACTTTAAAACAGCTAAAAATTTCCTCAATCTGTTCTTTATCAATTGATCCAATTGCACCAATAATTACATGTTTGAAACTTTTATAAAAAGTATGTTGAAGCAATTCTTTTCTTGGGTCAATAGATTTTAAATTTGAGCTATATTTTGATGGAATATGATTGACTTCGGTTGTAAAACAGTGATTAAAAAAGTTGTTTTCTAACACTTCTAATTCCGTTGTAACATCTAGGTTTTCGGTTATTCCTTTAACCAGTTTATGGTATATTCCCCAAGTATAGGTGTGTTTTATTTTGTAATTGTCACCAAAATATTTTTGAGGAAATAATGGATTAAATTCTAAATCCGTATTACGGTTTTCAATCAAATACTCCCATTGTTTGTTGTTATTAATGCTTTCGTGCAAAAAAAGGGCAGGACTATTAGTGATGTCAAATGCCTTTTCTTTTCCTAAAAAAAGAATATCTGAATTTGGATTTCCATAACCAATGTAATATGGATTACTGAGTAAATGTAAATTTTTAATTTCGCTTAATTTTACCTCAAAATCATTCCATTTTTTAATTCTTTCATCTAAGTTTTTTACCTGAAGTAAGCCAATCACTTTTTCGGCTAATTCCTTTTCAGCCAATTCACTTAAATAAGCAACATACTTTTCTTCGCCATTATTTTTAATCAGTTCAATAAATTCATTTTTCATTATCTGATGTTTAAATTTTATAAATATTGTTTTTTAACAGCTAATACAAAACAAAATTCGGTATAAAACAGTCTTTTTTCAAGGCATGGTTTGCTTTCAAACCCTTGATGGAATAGGATATTTATATAAAGTATTTTGATTTGTTGGTAGTTTTTAAAAACAGTAAACCTCAAAGGTTTACGAAACCTTTGAGGTTTATAAGGTGTTTTTTAAATAATCGAAATCAACCCCATTAACTGGTCTTTAGTCAAACTACCGTCAATGTAATAAACCAAATTGCCGTGGCGTTTATCTCTAATTTCAGAACCATCAATGTAATACACTAAATTACCGTGTCTTTTGTCTCTTACTTCATCATTGTCAACATAATACTTAATGCTGCCATGACGGCTGTCTCTTCGTATTTCGTGATTGTCAAAATGAAATTTTACTTTTCCGTGTCGGCTTTTTTCTCGCACTTCGTTACCATCAATGTAGTATAAAGTTGTGCCGTGTTTTTTGTCTTTGATTTCGTCGCCGTCAATAAAGAAATGATTGTTTCCGTGTTTTTTGTTTAAGATTTGGGCCATGATTTTTGGGTTTAAGGGTTAAAGTTATTATTATTTATTTGAAAAAATTGACTTGTTACATAGTTTTATCACTCTTTCGTAAAAGTAAACACGCAACACGACAAGAGATGATACTTATTTAACTTTTTTAAAAAACTGATAATCTACCTTTATTTCCATCCAAAATTCGTCTATGTTATAAATATCAAACCATGTTAATTCATGACAATGATCGTACAAACTATGAAACGTATAGCAATGACTTATTTCGTTAAATTCTTTAAAGGGAGATTTTCTAAATTGCTCGTTGTTTGGTTCGGTATTATACTCAACTTCAAACATTTGCATTACCAAAAAACTATCTGTTGATTGAAAAAATGGATTGCCGTTCATTTCAGGGTCAAATTTTTTATAATATTTATTGTTCCAAAACGCTAATTCAAGGTCTATAATGAAATCGTCTATTTCTTTATTTTTTACCATTAATTTGCACTTTTCCTCAATTTTCTGGTATTGGTAAAAAACCCTTTTTTCTTCTTCTCTCAGTTTTTCATTCAGCAATATTATTTTTTCACAAACCTCAGGTGTAAATTCAAACCGAGCATCTATCAATTCATTTCTTTTTTCGATGCTTTCCTTTTCTGAATTTGTTCTTTCAGAAGCTCTTTTTTGGATGGCTCTTATAAATTTGCGTTCTAATTCTTTGGCTTCTAATTTCCCCTTTATCCGATTTTGTTGTATCATAATCTGTTTTTTTGAATGGCTCTGATAAATTTGATTTCAAATCCTCCTTTTGAAAAAAAATCAAACTAATATCATTTTTAGGTGCTTTGATGAATGTTTTTAATAGCTCATTAGCCCCTGTTCCCTTTAGATTTGTAAAAAGCAAATTGATACGGTCAGGTTCTATATTTAAGGTTAATTTTTTTATATCCCTCACCCAAAATATTTATTATTCATTGTTACGTATGATTTCTTTTACTTGTAAATAACTTTCAGTTACCGTTTTAAAAACAAAACTAAAAAATATTACCTCTGTCACATTTTTAGTTATTAACTTCAAAATATCGGAAACTGTATTATCAAAATCTAAATTATAAGTTTTACAATTATTAATAAATTTTTGGTTTTTTGAACAGTTTAGTTTCGAAATTTCGTAAACTTCCTTTATTTTGTCTGCATTTTTTCTTCCAAAGTCTTTTCTTATAATTCGACATTCGGCGATTGTCAATCCTGTCAAATCTTTAAGTAAATTTTCTATTTGTTCTGTGAAAATAAAAACCCCAAAAGTTTCTTGTAAATGTTTTTCAAGAATTGGGTGGATATATTTTATTTTTTTTACATCAAGACGATTTGACACATAATTTCGTATATTATCTTTGCTTATTGGTCTATTTAAAGCAAAAATTACGCACAATTCATAAAATGAATTCGGTTTAATTTTCAAAAGCAGTTTCTTTGAATTTTTATCTTCAAAATGTTGTACAAAATCTGTTTTTGCATTTTTGAAAATTTCTAAAGTTTCAAAATCATCTATTAAATTATTCATTTATTTGTTGAATTTAAGATTTATAAAGTGATTTAGTCTTTCAAATGAGACTTTATCGATTGCTTTTCATTCTGTTAGCATTGATGTAAAAACACATCTATGTTTTCTAATTTTTTGTCTATTTTCATCTGTTTACATTGTCATTTATTTCAGCCACTCCATCCACACTTTTTGCGTCAAATAGGGCACTTTATTAAGTTCGCAAATATCTATTGTATGCCCTGTACCGCCTTTTTTCGGGTTTTGTTCGTCGTCATAAAAAAACGCAAAAGTGGTAGGAGCCACACCCGATTGAGTTCCCGTAACCTTAACAGTATCCCTTATAATATAAGCTGCTTTAATCGAAAAATGATCTTTTGCACCACCTACGTATTTGTCTATCAACGACTTGGTTTTTTTGTTGTTTTTAGATTGATATATCACCGCTTCTTCATTAACTAGGTTTATTTCATCAAGTGAAATGGTTTCATACGCATTATTTTGCTTCTGCCGGTGGTTGTTATAGGGCGTAATTACCTGTAACCTTTCGGGAGCAATCGCCAAAACACCTTGCGAAAAATAGAAATCTGCACCATCTGCATTGCCACTTCTAAATGTAGCCAAAGGCAGATTTTTCGCTAAAATCTTTCCTAGTTGAATTAATTTATCTTTGTCATTTTCCAAAACATTCCGCTTGCCTTCCAAGAGAATAATGGCGTTTTTGTTTTTAAATTCGTTGCAAAATTGGGCTAAAGTCATCTCCTGTATTTTTATTTTCAGCAAAGTTAAATTCGCACTACGACATACTGTGTCATCGTAAAAAACATTTTGTTTCAAACACTGTTTGGGTCAAGTCTAATAATTTTTCACCAAAAAACGCAAAGTAGTCTCCCAGTCTGGAAAGGTTTCGGTGCCAAAATGAATGTGAAAACCTTGAAATTCACCTGCACCATTTCGGGTGCGGTCGTCCACTAAATAATCACCAAGATGCAAATCTTTTCGGTGCGACAGAATGAGTCTTTTCTTTGCCAAAACCCCAAAATGCTTCTCAATCCAAATACGTTTTCCAATATATGACTCAGGCACGCCCCACATAGGTGAAGACAAAAAATACAAATCATATAAAGGAAATAATTGTTTAACCGCTTCAACAGCACCTTCCATAGGTAATAAATTATGAAAGAAATTTGGTTCTGTAGCACAAATTTGATCAATTTTTGCATCCCTTTTTTTAGAATTATCATAAATAGCTGCGGTATTCAATTCAGGACAAATTTTTAGAACACTTTGTTCAAAATCAGCAACCACACCATCCATATCGAGGTAAAGGATTTTCCTTTTCATTTTTTTCTTTTTCAGCAAAAATATATTCCGTCTCCGACAAACCATGATATAAAATTTTATTTTTCATTCGAATAAAACTCAGGGTATTTTTTCTTTCTTTGCACCTCAAATTACCTACAATGACCAACATTCAATTCATCGCAAAATCGGTACCAACGGCCGCAATCAATATTCAAAAAACGGTTCAATTGCTAAACGAAGATTGTACAATTCCTTTTATTTCTCGGTATCGAAAAGACCAAACCGGAAATTTAGACGAGGTGGTGATTGAGCAAATTGCTAAACTGAACAAACAATACGATGAGATTGTAAAACGCAAAGAAAGCATTCTAAAAACGATAGAAGAGCAAGGGCAACTTTCGCCTGAATTAGCCAAAAAAATCCAAGACAGTTTTGATTTGCAGGAGTTGGAAGATTTGTACTTGCCGTTCAAGAAGAAGAAAAAAACCAAGGCGGATGTCGCGCGCGAAAATGGTTTGGAGCCATTGGCCAAAATCATCATGGCGCAAAACAATGATGATATCGATTTTATTTCGACACAATACATTAATGAAAATGTAATCAACGAAGAAGCTGCTTTACATGGCGCTCGTGAGATTATCGCCGAATGGATTAACGAAAATATTCACGTTCGTCAACAGTTGCGACGTTTGTTTCAACGAAAAGCTACGATTACCACCAAAGTGGTGAAAACCAAAAAAGAGGAGGAAGGTGCTCAAAAATTCTCCCAATATTTTGATTGGTCCGAGCCGTTAAGTAAAACACCGCCTCATCGATTATTAGCCATGTTGCGTGCTGAAAACGAAGGTTTTGTAAAACTAAAAATAGAGGTCGATATTGACGAGGCCTATGATATCATTGACGAACTGATTTTAAAACGTCAAAACGATACCACGCCACACATTCAATTAGCCATCGAAGACAGTTACAAACGATTATTAAATCCAGCTATTTCTAATGAAACTTTGCAAGAGGCTAAAGCCAAAGCAGACGCCAATTCCATTCAAGTTTTTGCAACTAATTTAGGACAACTTTTATTGGCACCACCTTTAGGTGAAAAGCGCGTTTTAGCGATTGATCCAGGCTATCGTTCGGGATGTAAAGTGGTATGTTTGGATGAAAAAGGAGATTTGTTATATAACGAAACCATTTACCCGCACGCGCCTCAAAATGAAGAGGCAATGGCAATGAAAAAAATTCGTTCCATGGTCAATTCCTATAAAATTGATGCTATTTCTATTGGAAACGGAACCGCTTCTCGCGAAACCGAATTTTTTATTAAAAAAATTGCGTTTGATAAGTCGGTACAGGTTTTTGTGGTTTCAGAGGCGGGTGCTTCGGTCTATTCGGCGTCTAAAATTGCTCGTGAAGAATTCCCTAATTATGATGTAACTGTTCGAGGTTCGGTTTCTATCGGACGTAGATTGAGCGACCCATTGGCGGAGTTGGTAAAAATTGATCCCAAAGCCATTGGCGTAGGCCAATACCAGCACGATGTGGATCAAAACAAACTGAAAGAAGAGTTGGACGCTACCGTAATTCGTTGTGTGAACTCGGTGGGAATTAACATTAATACAGCGAGTAAGCATTTGTTGAGTTATGTGAGTGGAATAGGAGAGAAGCTGGCTGAGAATATTGTAAACTACCGATCGGAAAACGGCCCTTTTGAAGACCGCAAACAATTAAAAAAAGTACCTCGCTTGGGCGATAAAGCATTTCAACAAGGAGTTGCTTTTATCCGAATTAAAGAAGGTAAAAACCCTTTGGACAACTCGGCGGTACATCCCGAAGCTTATTCTATAGTAGAAAAAATGGCGAAAGATTTGAAACTTTCGGTGCGCGAATTAATTGGCAACAAAGAAAAAACAGCCTTAATTAAACCAGAGCATTACATTACACCCGAAATCGGTTTACTTGGCTTGAAAGACATTATCAAAGAGTTGGAAAAACCCGGTTTAGACCCAAGAAAATCAGCTAAAGTATTTGAATTCGACCCGAATGTAAAAACGATAAAAGACCTGAAATCAGGTATGATTTTGCCTGGAATTGTCAACAATATTACCAACTTTGGTTGTTTTGTGGATATTGGAATTAAGGAAAGTGGTTTGGTTCACATTTCCCAACTCAAAGCGGGTTTTGTGAGTGATGTCAATGAGGTGGTAAAATTACACCAACACGTTGAGGTAAAAGTAACCGAAGTCGATGAGGATCGTAAACGAATCCAATTAACCATGATAGTATAAAAAACAAAAAACCCAAGTTATCAACTTGGGTTTTTGTTATTAGAATTGACAAAGAATTACTCTTTAGTGTCTTCTTTTTTGTCAGATGAATCGTCTTTAGCAGCGTTTTTAAATTCTTTAATTCCGCTTCCTAAACCTTTCATCAATTCTGGAATTTTTTTACCTCCAAAAAGCAATAATATAAATGCTCCAATAACAAGTAATTCCGTAACACCTAATCTTCCCATAACTAAGATATTTTATATGCCGAAGCAAATTTGTTTAATAATGAAGTACAAATGTATATAGAATTAGTGAATAGCAATTCTTTTTTCATCATTTATTTGGTTTTAAAAGCGTTAAAATTCTATTAAAATGTTATTTAGTAGTCTTTGTACTTCTAAAATTAGCCCACGCTATCAATGCTAATAATTGTTTATATTTGTTCAATAAACCAAAAACAATGTCTAAAAAAGGACTTAAAAGACAACAATTAAAAGAAAATTTATTCAACAAAAGGCGTTTAATTATTTTAAACGAAGATACTTTTGAGGAAACATTTTCTTTAAAATTGACGTTGATGAATGTTTTTGTGGTGGTGAGTTTGAGCGCTATATTCATTATTTTTGTGACTACTTTTATTATCGCTTTTACTCCATTACGCGAATTTATTCCTGGGTATTCGTCTTCCAAATTAAAACGCGATGCCACGGAATTAGCTTTAAAATCGGATTCGTTGACTCAGGCTTTAGAATACAATGAAGCCTATATCCAGTCTTTAAAAAAAGTATTGACAGGCGAATTGGAATTTGCCAAATTCAACAAAGATTCTATTCTTTCTTCGATTGAGAAAGAACCAGTAGAAGGTAATTTATCGGCTTCAAAAGAAGAATTAGAATTAAGAAAACAAGTAGCCAAAGAAGAGCAACAATCACACCCAAAGAACAAATAAAACCAACACAATGTCCATAAAATCTATTGCGGCTCGATTATTTGCACGTCAAGTGGTTAAAAAAACACAAGCTTGGGCGACTCGTCCTGTGG
>Ga0213920_1000622_pt1 | contig 25137 bp, 19 predicted proteins | sample McNCre1117MG_FD_161054 | JGI IMG/M metagenome (GOLD analysis project Ga0213920, IMG submission 161054) | Freshwater microbial communities from McNutts Creek, Athens, Georgia, United States - 11-17 MG | ecosystem: Environmental > Aquatic > Freshwater > Creek | place: USA: Georgia | collected...
TAGGCATTTGCGCGGCCACGCAGGTGGAGCTGCCGTCTGCCAAGCTGTGGCAGATTTACCGCGCCGTGCTGGGCCCCAGCAACGTGCCCGCGCACATGCCGCTGGATAAGTCGCCACTGGTGTGGCGCATCATGCGTTTGCTCCCCAGTTTGTTGGCCAAGCCCAGCTTTGCCCCGCTGAAAAACTACCTAGGTCAAGCAGAGGCTGACGCGTCGCCCATGAACCGCCGAGCGTATCAGCTGGCCGCGCAGCTCGCCGACGTGCTGGACGGTTACCAAAACTACCGCGCTGATTGGCTAGAAGACTGGGCTAATCACAAAGACACACTGCGCACCCAAGCAGGCATAGCCACCCCTCTGCCCGCCGCACAAAGCTGGCAGCCAGAGCTGTGGCGCGATTTGCTAGACGACCTTGCGGCTGATGCCGAAGTCAAGGCAGCTTTAAATACTGATACGCAACACAGCTACAGCTCACGCGCCAAAGTGCACGAGGCCTTCATAGCCAAGATGGCCACTCTCCCCGAAGGCCAACGCCCTGCGGGAGTGCCGCACCGCATCATGGTGTTTGGCGTGACGTCGCTGCCCATGCAAACCGTGCAAGCGCTGGCCGCTTTAGGCCGCGTGTGCCAAGTGCTCATGCTGGTGCAAAACCCCTGTCAGCACTACTGGGGCCATGTGGTGGAAAGCCGTGTGCCATTGGCAAAACTCGCCAAGCAACGCCAAGCGCACAAAGCCGGTTTGCCAGTGCCGCAAGACGATGGCTCGCTGTCCGAGGCCGACCAATACACCCTGCACACCGACACGCACCCCCTGCTGGCCGCATGGGGCAAACATGGCCGCGACTACTTGCACTTGCTCGATGGCTTTGATGATGTGGACCAATACAAAGGCCAGTTCAACCGCGTGGATGTGTTTGTCGACCCCGCAGACACAGCCGCCGACGAAGGCCGCGAGCCCACGATGCTGGAGCACTTGCAGTCGTCCTTGCTCAACCTTGCGCCACTGCCCGACCACTTAACCGACGTGCCCGCAGACGACACCAGCATTGCCTTTGTGCAAACGCACTCCGCACAGCGCGAGGTCGAAGTGCTGCACGACCGCCTGCTGGCGTGGCTAGATGCCGACCCCACGTTAAAGCCCGCCGACATCATGGTGATGGTGCCCGACATGGCCAACTTTGCGCCGCACATCCATGCGGTGTTTGGGAGATTCGCCAGCAACGACCCGCGCCACCTGCCCTACACCGTGGCCGACACCACACCGCGCACCGAGCCACTGGTGCAAGCGCTAGACACCCTGCTGCAACTGCCCCAACTGCGCGTGACGCGCGTGGAGTGGCAAAGCCTGTTTGAAGTGGCCGCCGTGCGCGAACGCTTCAACCTAGAAGAACACGACGTGGCCCAGCTCGACACTTGGCTGGCCGACGCCGGCGTGCGCTGGGGACTCGACGCACCACACCGCAAACCGTGGGGCATTGCACCCGACATGGCCGACGCCAACCAAAACAGTTGGCTGTTTGGCATCGAGCGTTTGCTGCTGGGCTACGCCACAGGCGCGAGCGACGACCTCGCCACACCGTGGGCCAACACACTGCCGCAAGCAGGCGTGGGCGGGCTCGATGCACGCGTGGTCGATGGCCTGTTGCAATGGCTGCGCCACACACAAATTGCGCTGATCAAATTGCGCCAAGACCACACGCCTACCGAATGGGTGGCGGTGTTGCAGCAACTCGTGGCTTTGTTTTTCAAGCCCAGCGACGAAGCCGACGAGCGTTTGATTGAACGCGTGATGGCCCCGCTAGAAACATGGCTGGCCGAATGCCAACTGGCACGCCTTGATGCACCGCTACCCTTGGTGGTGGTGCGCGAACACTGGATGGCGCAGCTGCAACAGCCCGCCATGCAACGCCGCTTCTTTGGCGGTGGCGTGCAGTTCGCCACATTGATGCCCATGCGCTCAATTCCTTTCAAGTGCGTGTGCTTGCTGGGCATGAACGATGGCGACTACCCACGCAGCCAAACCCCACGCGACTTTGATTTGATGAGCGACGCCGCACACGCAGGCAGCACCCAATCACACTGGCGCGCAGGCGACCGCTCGCGCCGCGAAGACGACCGCTATTTGTTTTTAGAAGCGCTGCTGTCTGCGCGCGAAAAGCTCTACGTCAGCTGGCAAGGCCGCCGCACGACTGACCACGAAATCAAACCACCGTCGGTGCTGGTGGCGCAACTCATGGACTACCTCAATGCGGTGTGGACACGCGGCAGCGACCTAGACAGCAGCCAAAAAAACCCTGCATTTGATGCCCAACATCAGCTGCAACCGCTGCAAGCCTTTTCGCCCAAATACTTCACACAGGGCACAGGATTTGAAACTTATGCCGACGACTGGCAGCGGGCACGCCCCTCAGACGACACCTCACAGACTTCTTCAAAAGAAGCATCGGCCGCATCGCCACACACTGCCCCGACTGAACTCTCGCTGCAACATCTTCAACGCTTGCTCAAGCAGCCGGTGGAAGTGTTCTTGTCTGACCGCTTGCGCCTGAGGCTAGACAAGCCCGAAGAGGCCGCTGAGCAAGAAGAGCCTTTCTCACTGGATGGCTTAGAGAAATACAAACTCAACCAACGCATTGCCCAAGCCGACAATGCCCAGCAAGCCATCGCGCAATTGCGACTGAGTGGCCAATTGGCCTTGGCCGGCTTTGGTGAAGCGCAGCAGCACATGCTGCTCAAAGACCGCAGCACCCTGCGCGACCAGCTTGACGTGTTGCTGCCCAAATGGCCGCACACGCTGGGCGTGCAATCGGCCCATTGGCAGCTGGGCACAACCCGCCTGAGCGCCGAGTGGGCCAACGGCCAAACCCTGTGGCGCAGCAACACCGACGTGCCAGCCGCCAACACGCAATGGCTGCAAGTGGCCCTGCGCCCCGGCGCAGTGACCGAAGGCAAAAAAGAAAACCAACAAGCACGGCTCGACACCTTGGGCCCCCTGTGGCTGCACCACTTGGCTGCCTGCGCCAGTGGCGTGCCCACCACCAGCGTGCAAATTGGTTTTGATGCCGCCATCGAGCTCCAACCCATCACGGCCGAGGCAGCCCAAGCGCACTTGCAAGACCTGTGCGACGCCTATCAAGACGCATGGGCACAGCCCTTGCCCATCGCGGCCAAGACAGCATGCGCCTATTGGATGGCGCTGAAAGGCGACGGCAAAGACCCCTTGGCCAAAGCAAAAACCGCGTTTGACGGGGCCCACCAAAAGCGCGGCGAATACCAAGACTCGCCCGCCCTGCAACGCGTGTTCACCCGCTTTGACGATGTGGCCGACGCGCTGCCCGCATGGGCCGAACGCTTGTACGCCCCCATGCACAACGCCGCCAAAGTGATACACCTCGACGCCAACGCACCCGAACAGGAGGGGGCAGCGTGAAAGCCCTCAACCCACACACACTGCCACTGCTGGGCCGTCAAGTCATTGAGGCCAGCGCGGGCACCGGCAAAACGTGGACGCTCGCCGCCCTTTACCTGCGCTTGGTGCTGGGCCACGAACGCACCGAAGCGCTGTTGCCACCGCAAATTTTGGTGATGACCTTCACCGACGCCGCCACCGCCGAGCTGCGGGAGCGCATTCGCACACGACTCAGCCAAGCTGCCACCTACTTTGACCTGAGCGCGCAAGGCCGCGTACTGCCCGCGCGCTTGAAAGTCGATGACTTTTTGGTTGAACTGCGCGACAGCTTTGATGACGCGCAGTGGCCACGCTGCGCGCTGCAACTCAACTGCGCCGCCGAGTGGATGGACGATGCCGCCATCTACACCATCCACGGCTGGTCACGGCGCATGCTGACACAGCACGCGCTCGAAAGCCAAAACCTGTTTGAGCAAACGCGCCTAGACAATGCCGATGAACTCAAGCTCACGCTGGTGCAAGACTATTGGCGTGAATGGTTTTACCCATTGCCCGCCGACACCCTGCAACACATCGCACCGCTCATCGGGCAAGACCCCAACAAACTGCTCAAAACTTTGAGCGAGATGTGGCGTGAGCAAGAGCGCACACCGCGTGCTGTGCCCGAGCCTGCGATCACGCCCTCCGAGGCCGTCGCCGCACACATGGCATGGCAAGCGCAGGTCGAGGCCACCGCCCAAGCCGCACGCCACGCTTGGAGCGACGCGGTGCTGCAAGCCCTGCAAGAAGCAGGTGCACAGAAAAAAATCAAAGGTCTACGCGCTGACTACTTTGCCAACTGGCTCAAAGTGTTGCAAGCGTGGGCCACGCAAGGCGAGAAAGCGGACCGCAAAGTGCTGGAGCGCTTCACCACCACGGCACTTCAAGACAAAGGCTGGAGCGATGCGCAAGGCTTTGCCTTCTTCGCCGCCGTGGCCGACCACATCGACACACTAAGCGCCGAGCCCAGCACAACCAAACTGATTGCCCTGCACGCCGCACACGCCGTGGGCGAAGCCTACCAAGCGGCCAAAGCACAACGCGCCGCGTTTGACTTTTCGGACCTGTTGCAAAACCTGCACCATGCGGTCATGGCCGACGATGGCCGCTTGGCCACCGCCATTCGCCAGCAATATCCGGTGGCGTTGGTGGACGAATTTCAAGACACCGACCCTTGGCAGTACGGCACGCTCAACCGCATCTACGCCCCCGAAGCCTGTACCGCCGCCAATGCGCTGGTGATGATTGGCGACCCCAAGCAAGCCATCTACAGTTTCCGTGGCGCAGACTTGGGCACGTACTTGCAAGCCCGTGCTGACGCACAAGCAAGCATGGCGCATGCGCATGACAACGACGCCTTGCACACCCTCACCGGCAATCACCGCTCCAGCGAGGGCTTGGTCAAAGCGGTGAACCATGTGTTCATGCAAACCGATCAACCGTTTGCATCGGCACAAGGCGAGATTGCATTTGTTGAGGTGACAGCCCAAGGCCAACAAGTGCCACTGATGGTTCATGGCGCAGAGCAACCGCCCTTCACCGTGTGGCAGATGCACCCCGACGGCGACAGCGACACGGTGTCCATTGGCAGCTACTTGCAGCACACCTCGGCCGTGTTTGCCGACCAAATGGCCAGCCTGCTGAATGCGCAAGCGGCCACCCCCAGCGATATGGCCGTGCTGGTGCGCAGCCAAGCGCAAGCCGATGCCGTGCGCCGTGCATTGCGTGAGCGCCGCATTCCGAGTGTGTATTTGTCTGACCACACCAGCGTGTACCAATCGCCCGAGGCCACAGACCTGTGGCGCTTGCTGCGCGCGGTGGCGTCACCCCGACAAACGGCGTGGGTGCGTGCGGCCTTAGGCAGCCGTTTGTGGGCGCTCGATTTGCAAGAAGTACGGGCCATCACGCAAGACGAAGCGCCATGGGAGCGCTTGCTCGACCAGTTCCACCAATGGCACGCGCTGTGGCAACAACACGGCGTGTTGCCCATGCTGCACCAATGGCTGCACGGCCAACACGTGGCGCAACGCTTACTGACTCAGCCAGATGGCGAACGCCGCCTGAGCAACCTGCTGCACTTGGGCGAACTGTTGCAGCACGCCGAGCAAAGCTTGCAAGGCGAGCACGCGTTGGTGCGGTACTTGGGTGAGCAAATTCAATCGCCACACCATGACAGCGACACCCAACAAGCTCGCCTCGAAACCGATGCGTCGTGCGTGAAGATCATCACGTACCACAAGAGCAAGGGCTTGCAATACCCGCTGGTGTTTGTGCCATTCGCGGGCACGTTTGGTGTCGAGAAAAAAGCCAAAACCAACTACGCGCAAGACGACGACTCGGACGACGACAGCGATGCAGAAGCCTCCTCGGTCGAAGAAGACATGCGCTTGCTCTACGTGGCCCTCACGCGGGCACAACGCGGCCTTTGGCTAGGCGTGGCAGAAACCAAAAGCGACTTGAGTGGCAACGCTGACAAAGGCACGCTCAAACGCAGCGCGCTGTCGCAATTGCTCAACCGCCAAGCGCGGGGCGACTTGGGCCAACAGCTGCACAAGATGTGGGGCCCGTGCCCACACATCCAAGTGTCTGCGCTGCCCGAGTTGACACACATCGCCTACCAAGCGCCAGCAACAACCCACATCGCGCAAGACGCGTGCACCCCCACACGCACGCACCACAGTGTGTGGTGGACGGCGAGCTTTAGTGCCATCACGCGGGGCTTGGTGTCCGAATCCAAACGCGATGAAGCCGTGGCCGATGCGATGACAGATGCCATGAACGATGTGTTGCCGGACGGCTTGGCGAATCAACCCGCCATCCCCAGCACGCCTGCGCCGGACCCCGACAGCATCAGTCCATGGCAAAGCTTTCCGGCGGGTGCGCGCTATGGCACGCTGCTGCACGACTTGTTGGACTGGCTGTCGCAAAACGAGTGGCCTGTGGCCGAAACGCAAGCCCCCGCGTGGGCGCAGCAAGCCTGGGCTGAGTTACTCACACGCAAAGCCAGCTGGCTGCAACTGGACGAGGCACAAACCGCGCAGTTGACACCTTGGCTGCAAGCGGTGGTGCAAACGCCGCTGCCTTTGGATGAACTCAATGCCTCGCCGCTGACCTTGGGCCAACTGACGCGCGAGCACATGTGGCCGGAGATGGAGTTCAACCTGGAGGTGAGCCACGTGCCCGCCACCGTGCTGGACCGACACATCCAAGCCCATGTGTTTGAAGGCACACCTCGCCCTGCCCTGCAAGCCCGCGTCATGCAAGGCATGCTCACCGGCTCGCTGGACTTGGTGCTTCAACACGACGGTCGCTATTGGGTGGTGGACTACAAATCCAACAAACTCCCCAGCTACGACCCCGCCACCTTGCAAGACGCCGTGCTGCACAAACGTTACGACGTGCAATACGTGCTCTACACCTTGGCCCTGCACCGCTTGCTCAAAGTGCGCCTACCCAACTACGACTACGCCCAGCACATGGGTGGCGCGGTCTATGTGTTTTTGCGAGGCATCAACGCGCAAGGCGCGGGGGTGCATTTGCACCGACCACCGCAAGCCTTGATTGAGGCGTTGGATGACTTGTTTGCATTTGGTGCAATGTCTTATCCAACATCAAAAAACTCTTAAATGATATTTACTAGAAGCTGCGTTGCTCAGGCCAGCATTACATATCCATCTGCATCCATCACAAAGACCACTGATAACTGATTGTTCAATTCTCGCTGTATGACCTCTTTGAGATCAGGTCCACATCGCTGAAACCCAAACATTCGGCTTGTCACCTGAATCATCTCATCTATATGAATTCGGACGCTTTGCACCACAACCAACTTTAAAGCCGTAACAATTTCCACCGGAGGAAGCATTGAAGCATTTGCCAAATTCTTTGATTTAATTTTGGAACGATCACGAACTAGAGTTGGTGCATTTGGAATTGACCATATGCCATTTGCATTGCTGTTCGTTGCATTGATTGAATGCATCGCACCAGATACAGCAATCGCCTCGTCTATCAGGCCCAGACGCTCCTTAAAATTTGGAGGCAGCTCGCGTTTGCACAAACCTTTAAGTTCGTTGAGGCTTTGTCTGTAGGTACTATTAAGAACAGAGAAGATAGAACCACCAGAGCCTGCAAACTTAACTCTCAAAGGAGTTAATTCATAGCTCTTCCAGCCTTCTATCAACTTGCTATCGAGCTCGGTGCAACTAGTCTGGTAGGTGAACAATTTAGCAGCCAACTCTTTTAGAGCGGGCAAATTCTCAATGAGCTCAAACTGAAAGAGCGTCTTTGAAGGTAGTTCAGGGGCTGCACAAGCGATCAGCATTAGTTCATAGAGTTTTTTTGCTGTGTGCTTTGGAACTTGCTTCAAAAAATTATCTGCATCCACTTGCAACTCAGCGGCAACTTCTTCTATTGAAACTTTCAGTGAAGTAGATGCACTAAGACCCTCTTTACATACATTCTCTAAACGTTCGAAGCCAATTGGAGTTAGTGTTACGCCGTTCGACATTCGCCAAGGATTTTTTGACGGCACTCCTGAACGTGACAACCTGCCGCATAACTCGTCTAGATTGCTCTTGAACAACTGCAACTGCGCCTTGCTGTAGTGGCTTGCGTTAGGAATTTCAAAATCAGGCAGCGAGTTACCTTCGCTGTACAGCAAGGAAATGCCACCCAAAATCTCATAGGGCGTAAAGCCCCATGGGTCTAGTGGACGGTTTACTCGCTTAGCGTGGCCGTTAAGAACATCCTGTAGGGACTTAAGTGTGTCTAAAGGCTCCTTCGAGTACGCAGGCTGATTTGCCATTTCCATAGCATCTCGAATTTGGCCCAGCACGGAAGCCTTGTTTGCTTTTCTACTGTGCAACTCAAGGCACACAGGACCTAATTTTGAATTCACTAATCGTTGATGTACTACATCAAGTGCTGCCATCTTTTCAGCGATAAACAGAACCTTTTTCCCATCTCGAATTGCAGCGGAGATGATGTTTGTAATAGTTTGAGACTTACCAGTACCGGGTGGGCCTTGAATTACCAAATCTTTGCCAATGATTGCAGTTTGAATCGCCTCGGTTTGAGAGCTATCCGCATCCATGATGTATGCCAAATCATGGGGCGTGAAGTGGTCATCAATGAAATCGTCGTCAGGGATTAATGGTCCCTCTGCTTCAACTCGTTCACCACTTGAACCCAGCAGCTTCTGAATGATTGGGTGTTCTAAAGGACCCTGGCCGTTTGGCCATGTCGTTGGGTCCAAGTCTTTCCAAAGCAGAAACTTGCTGAATGAGAAAAAACCAAGCAAAACTTCGTTGGACAAAACTTCCCACCGAGGCGACATGGCAATTGCAGCCTTAACCTCTTTGAAATAGCTTTCAGGACTCCATTCAACCTCTTCGGGAATTTCTGGCAGCGTAACTGAATGCTGCTCGTGCAACCATAGCTTAAGAGAGACGTTGGTGAAGATGTCTTCATCCCTCAGCTTTAGTTTGTATCGATCTTTGGCTCCTTCACGACTCAGCTCAACTGGGAGCAAAACCAAAGGCGCATATTTCACGATATCTGAGTTGGCGTCTTCATACCATTTGAGAAAACCAAGGGCGATGTAGAGAACGTTTACGCCCTGCTCTTCTTCGTATTCCTTGGATTCATAGAAGAGCGATTTGAGTTTTTTCTCTAAATTGGTTTTTGTTAGCTTGGTTTGCAAAAAAGTATCGCCAACCGCTCCAATTTCCGAGGAAATCAATTCTGTTTGTTCATCCTCAGAACTAATTTCACTGGAGATTGGCACAAAAGTCATTTGCCGCTTCTGGCTGAGCAAGGTTGAAAAAATCTGTTCGCTCTCACTAGCCCAAACCCGCAGACTTTTTGTTCGATCGCTTTCTAAAGGCGTGCTAATTAACCGATTTCGCAGGTTTCGATCTACTAGCTTATTGCGAGCATCAGCAAGTTTCCTCAATACACGCTCCAAGGAGTGCGGCCCTACATCTTTATTGACAGGTACGCCGTTTTCGAGGGCTGAGGGTGGTTGCTCTTGCATGCCGATTTTGGAAATGTGAATATTAAATTTTTCAATACTATAGTTTAATAAAATTACTGCTTGCACCTATCCAATATTGGCATTGGAGCCCCCGTAAATGATGAGGCTCTTCATTAGGTGATTGTTAAAAATTTAGATCAAAGCCAAGACCGCGTCAGTAACTCGTCCAACGCATCTGCAATTTCTTGGCCATGGTCTGCCAATGAGCCCACACATTCACCCAGCTGATCCAGTGCCACGGACACCATATCCAATGGGTGCAACACCAGCACCGCACCACGGACTTTGAAACTCGGGTTCATGCGTGTGCCAACAATGCCAGAAGGTAAAGCACTGCGCCGAACCAATGGCACCACCACACGGCGTCGATAACCGTCAAACAAAGAGGACTGAACCACCACCACATAAGGAATGGTGTCTTTCAAAGGCCCCTTGTTGCGATGAAGGTCAAACTGAGCCATCAGAGTGTGGAGTGCTCATCGGCAAACGAGCCAACTTCGGCATGCAAGGCATTCCAGCCGGCTACGGTTTGGTCGGCTTGCTGTTGTCGGTTTGAGCGCGCTAGCTTTTGCTCAACGACATAGGCGGTGAGCAGCTCTTCAGCTGTGGCGGATAAGTTAGAGGTGTAATTTTTCAAGTCTGCCACCAAACCTTCGCTCAACGTCAGATTGACTGGGCGTTTACGGGCTGTGGCTTTGACGACGTTGCTACGCGGCATGCTGGCTCCTTTGAAAGGGTATGCGCATTTTATGCGCATACCTCCAAAAATCAGATCACCACGAAAACCCAAAGGTTAAGGGGATTTTTTAGAATCGTCCCATGTATCGCTTCATCAATGCCATTGGATTTCAAACCGCTTGGTGGGCCTGTATCGCTGGCGTCGCCCATGGGTTTGAAGTGGTGGCATTGGTTTTTTGTGCGGCACTCGCGTGTGGGCATCTGCGCTACACCGCGCACGCCCAGCAAGACCTTCGGCTCGCGGCATGGGCGCTTGGCATTGGCATAGTGGTCGACACGCTGTTGCAGTATGCGGGGGTGATGCACTTTCGCGGCCTGTCCATCTTGGGGCTCAGCCCGCTGTGGCTGTGGATGCTTTGGGTGATGTTTGCCTTGACACTGAACACCTCACTGGCCTTTTTAAAAACCAAGCCTCTGGCGCTGTCTACGCTGGCAGGCTTTGTTTTTGGGCCACTCACGTATTACGCAGGCGCTGAGTTGGGTGCGGCATCATGGGAGGGCTCGAGCTTTCCATTTCTGACGCTCGCACTCGCTTGGATGGTGGCACTGCCCAGCTTGGTTTTTCTCTCCAGAAAATGAATCAACAACCGACGAGGTTTCCCATGATGAATCGACGACTGCTTTTGCTCACAGGTATCACCACGACGGTGAGCGCCGCCAGTTTGAGCGGCTGCGCCAGCCCTACGGTGGACGATTACGCGGCAGAGAAGCCGGTGCTCGATTTGAAAACTTATTTCAACGGCATGGTGGATGCGTGGGGGATCTTCACCGACCGCAACGGCAAAGTAGTCAAACGCTTCACGGTCGAGATGAAGTGCCATTGGCAAGGCAACCAAGGCACCTTGGATGAAACCTTTGTCTACACAGATGGCACTCAAGAAAAACGCATTTGGCAGCTGACCGATCAGGGCAACGGCGTTTACTCAGGCACCGCGGGCGATGTGGTGGGGGTGGCGCAAGGTCAAGCGCGAGGCAACGCGTTCAATTGGCGCTACACCTTGGCCTTGCCTGTGGACAGCACCGTGTTGAACGTGCAAATGGACGACTGGATGTACCTGATGAACGACCGCGTGATGCTCAACAAAACCCGCATGACCAAGCTTGGCATCCATTTGGGCGATGTCACCTTGTCTTTCACGCGCAGGGCTTGACGCATGCGTGCCGAGAAACTCAATGCCGCTCACATTCAGGACGGCGTGGCCAAGTTGGATGCGTGGATGCTGGATGCGGCCAACCACACCATCGAGAAAACGTGGACGTTTGACAGCTTCCCAACCGCCATGGCATTTTTTGCACAAGCTGGTGCACTGGCTGATCGGCTTGACCATCATCCTGAATTTTTATCCACCTACACCCGCATGCGCGTGCGCCTGTGGACCCATGACGTCAACGGCTTAACGCGCCTAGACTTTGAACTCGCAGCCGCCATCGATGCCTTGGTAAGGACTGAGTTTTCGGCACGATTGAACAACACAGAGCCCCCATGCGCCTGAAACATCTCACGTTAGCCGCGGTGTGCGGCTTCTTTGCCTTTTGGGCACAGGCCAGCGACTTGTCGGAGAAGCTTGAGTCCAGCGATTACGTGTTGTTGATGCGTCACACCCGTGCCCCTGGCCTTGGCGACCCACCGCGTTACACACTGGACGACTGCAAGACCCAACGCAACCTCAGTTCTGAGGGGCGCAGCCAAGCGGTGGTGGTGGGCAATTGGCTCAAGAAGCAAGGCGTCAAAACTGCCGATGTGCGCAGCAGCGCGTGGTGCCGATGCAAAGACACGGCCGAGCGACTGAACTTCAAAGGGTTCAAGGTAGAGCCCACCTTGGCCTCATTTTTTGACGACATGGACCAAGCCCCAGAAAGAACGCAAGCCCTGCAAAAGTTCATCGCCGAGCGACGTCAAAGCAAGGGGCCTCAAGCGCTCATCTTGGTCACGCACCACGTCAACATCCATGCGTACATGGGCGAGAACATCGCCTCCGGCGACATGGTGCTGGCCAAAGTCGATAGCCAAGGAAAAATGGTGTCTTACCAACTGATTCCAAGACCCGACTGAACGTGGGCAGCGGGACTACCCGCTAGCAGTTGGCGCGGCGATGGTCCGCCACGGCATGGTCGTCAAACTTCATGTCGGGGCTGCGCAGCGCGCGGTGCTTGGTGACGCGACCCCGCATGCGTGTGCGCCACATCTTGAACGAACGCGGCGTGAGCTCAGCCCGCATCAACCGAATCACCTCAGACTCCCCCAAGCCCATGCGCTCTTGGATGGTCTCAAACGAGGTTCTGTCCTCCCACGCCATTTGAATCACGGCCGAGCGGTCGCCCAAACTCAAACAGGCCAATCGGTGGGTAGAGGATGTGTGCATAGAGGGGCTATTTTTAGGCACTGAGCTGCGCAAAACCATGTGAACTCTAAAATTGAAAGTAATTTCGATAAAAAATCTACGCAACCCCTACGCAAAGGTGCCATTTTGGATTCCACACACGGCCACTCAACCCCCCTTTATCGCATTGGCGCGGTGTCCAAAACCACGGGCATTCCGGTGTCCACCTTGCGTGTGTGGGAGACCCGTTACGGCGCCTTCAGCCCTTTGAAAACGCAAGGCAAGCAACGCTTGTTTGAAGAGGTCGATGTGTCCAAAGCTTTGCTGCTCAAGCAGCTGTCGCAAGCTGGGCACGCCATCAGCGCGATTGCCAATTTGGATCTCGACCAGTTGCGCCGAATGAGTCTTCGGTCCAACTTCACAACGCCCAGCTTGGCCGAAACCCATCAGCCCATGTCCTTGGCCATCGTGGGTTTGAGCATGGCGAATCGACTGGAGTCGAGCAAGTTCGCTCAGAACTGGCGGCACCAGACCCTGCCCATCACCCACGTGTGGGTCGATTTGGCCACTGCCAGCGCAGCCGACATGGAAGCCTCAGACACGCCACGGGTCTTGCTCATCAAAGTCAACACCTTGCAAATGGCGGTGCACGACGCCATCCAAGCCCTGATTCAAAAACACAAGTTCGCGCAAACCGTGGTGCTCTACCACTTCGCGACCGATGCGATGGTTCAAGCCATGACACTGTCGGGTCTGACCGTTCGACGCGAACCCTTGGCAGACAACGAGTTGGCGGAACTGTTGCAGTCGGTGCTGGGTGCCCCCGCCTCTCGCCAAACAGACTTCGACACAGCGGGGCCCGTGATCGCCGCACGCAAATACTCGGATGCAACCCTCAGCCGCGTGGCGGGCATTTCTAGCAACGTGCTGTGCGAATGCCCAAGGCATGTGGCCGAGCTGATTTCGCAACTCGCCAGCTTTGAGCAATACAGCCAAGAATGCTTGAACAAAAGCGCAGACGATGCGCACCTTCACGCCTACTTGCGCACCATTTCTGGCTCAGCGCGCGCGTTGTTTGAGAACGCCCTCGAAAAGATTGCACACCACGAAGGCATTGATTTGAACGAGCCTGCGCCATGAAATCGTCCTTCAAAGGCAACAAGCAAAGCCTGCCCAGCAAGCCCTGCGCCGCCTGTGGGCGGGACATGACTTGGCGAAAAGCATGGGCCAAGAATTGGGAGCAAGTGCTGTACTGCTCCGACGCTTGCCGCAAAAACAAACCCAAGCCAGCCGCCCAGTCATGACGTACAGCTTGGTGTGGTTCAAGCGCGACTTGCGCTGGCAAGACCATGCGGCGCTGGCTGAGGCGGCCAAGCAAGGGCCGGTGCGCTGCATGTATGTGATCGAACCTGAACTCTGGCTGCAGCCCGACGCCGCACTGCAGCACTTTGAGTTTGTGCGCGAATCGCTGCAAGCGTTGAACGACGCGTTGCGAGCACAAGGCGGCTGCGTCGAAATTCACACAGGCGAATTGCCCGAGGTGCTGACCCGCATTTGGCAACAAGCGCCCTTTCGCGAGTTACACGCGCACCAAGAGACAGGCAATGGCTTCACCTACGAGCGTGACCTGAAAGTCGGCGCTTGGTGCCGAACCCATGGCGTGGGGTGGCATGAGACCCCGCAGTTTGGCGTGGTGCGCGTGTTGAAAAACCGCAACCTGTGGCAAGCCGCATGGGAGAGGCACATGGCGGAGCCCGTGCATCACGTCGGTGCGTTGCAGTTTTGGCAGCCATTAGCCAACACGCCCAGCCCCGCTTGGTGCTCGCCGTCGGACATGCAAGCGCCCGAGCATCTGCAACACAACCCGCCTTTGCGCCAACGCGGCGGCAGGCCTTTGGCGTTGGCCACCTTGCAGAGTTTTTTGACGGCACGCAGCTTGGGTTACCGAGGCGGTATTTCATCGCCTTTGTCGGCACCCGATGCGTGCTCGCGCCTGTCGGCTTATTTGGCGTGGGGTTGCATCAGCATGCGCGAGGTCGTGCAGCAAACGCGGGCACACATCGCGCAACTGCCGCCACAGGCCACACGGCACCGCGCGGGTCTGACCGCCTTCATCAGCCGTCTGTACTGGCACTGTCACTTCATTCAAAAACTCGAAAGCGAGCCCGAGATTGAGTGGCGCAATATGCACCGTGGCTACGACGGTCTGCGCGAAGAAGATTTCAACGTGGCGCACTTTGAAGCCTTGAAAGCCGCCCGCACCGGCTGGCCCATGGTGGACGCATGCGTCACCATGCTGCGCGAAACCGGTTGGCTGAACTTTCGCATGCGGGCCATGCTGGTGTCCGTCGCGGCCTACCCGCTGTGGCTGCATTGGCGGCCTGTGGGCGAGTGGCTGGCCACGCAATTTTTAGACTACGAGCCGGGCATCCATTGGAGCCAGTTGCAAATGCAATCGGGCACCACCGGCATCAACACCACGCGGGTGTACAACCCCATCAAACAAGCGCAAGACCACGACCCCCACGGCCAATTTGTGCGGCACTGGCTGCCCGCCATGCGCCGTGTGCCCGACACGTGGTTGTTTGAGCCGTGGCTGATGCCGCCCATGGTGCAAACCCATGCCGGCGTGCAGCTTGGCGTGGACATCGCAGAACCCATCGTGCCGCTGGCCGAGGCCACGCGCACGGCCAAGCAGCAATTGCACGGGCGGCGTCAAACGGCAGAGGTCAAAGCGGGCAAACAAGCGGTGGTCGACAAGCACGCTTCACGCAAGACCATGGGCCAACGAAAAACCTCGCGCGCGGCGTCTTCGTCGACCGCCACCGATGCCAAGCAACAACTGGGATTTGATTTTTGAGCGCGAGGCGTATCGCGCCAAAGCCTGCTTGTCTCCAAGTAAACTGCCTGTAAAAGCCACCCCCTGTGGCACTGCATGGCATGTCCACCACACCCACACTCTCTCCTCTGCTGCAATCGTCTTGGGCACAGACTGCCCCCCTGACGGGCCTCGACAAATCTTTGGCCAACCTGCTGCAAAGCAAGCACCCCAGCGATGACCCGCGCCACGTTTGGCTGGCTGCGCTCACCAGCCACCAATGGGGCCGAGGCCACGCCTGTTTGGACTTGGCCAGCCTGTCCTGCGAAGCCGCCGCGCTGCTGGGCTGGAGCGACGAGCAAGTGGCCCTGCTCCCTGCTGATCTGAGCGAAGCTGCGGCCACGTTGCCTTGGACGCAGGGCGAAGCCAGTCCCTTGGTGCTGGTAGAAGACACAAACAAAGAACAAGACAGCAAGCAAGGTGACAGCGCCCGTCGCGTGCGCCTGTATTTGCGCCGTGCTTGGGCCGCCGAGCAAAACATTCGCCAGCGCATCACCCAGCGCTTGGCCTTGCCTTGCGACGTCCCCACCGACTTGCAGCAGCGCCTAGACGCCCTGTTCACCCCCACCAACACCGACGCACCCGACATGCAGCGCTTGGCCTGCGAGGTGGCGGCCCAAAACCGCATCACCCTCATCACGGGTGGCCCGGGGACAGGCAAAACGACCACGGTGGTCAAACTGCTGGCCTTGCTGCTGGGCACCGCGTCGCGTGACTTGCACATTCACCTCGCCGCGCCCACGGGCAAGGCTGCGGCGCGATTGACCGAGTCCATCGGCAAAGCGCTGATCCGCATGCCCGCTGACGTGCAAGCCCGCATTCCCACCCAAGCGCAAACCTTGCACCGCTTGTTGCAAACCCACAGCCGTGCCAACCCCACACACCAGCTCGCCACCGATGTGGTGGTGGTCGATGAAGCGTCGATGATCGACCTAGAAATGATGGCGCGCCTGCTGCAAGCCGTGCCGCCCTCGGCCCGCCTCATCTTGCTGGGCGACAAAGACCAACTGGCCTCCGTCGAAGCCGGTGCGGTGATGTCGCAGCTGTGCACCGGCGCTTTGCTGCGTGCACAAACCGTCACGCTCACGCACAGCCACCGCTTTGACGCCAAAAGCGGCATTGGCCAATGGGCACAGGCCGTGAACCACACCTCGGCCAACAACACGCCCGCACTCAAAGCCTTGTGGAAAGTAGCCCCCGACTGGCTGGCCAGCTTGCCCCTGCAACAACGCTTGGATGGCGACACGCCCGAGCCCGATGTGACGCGCTTGCAACTCAGCAGCGCCAACGACCCGCAGTTGGCCGTGGGCCTGCGCCACGGCTGGCACACATGGCTGACCTTGCTAGAGGCACATCGCCCCAGCAAAACACGGCCTGCCGCCCCTTGCAGCGATGCACAGGCTTGGGCGCTGCTCAACGCCTTCACCGAGTTTTGTGTGTTGTGCGCCGTGCGTGAGGGCCCATTGGGGGTAACGCAACTCAACAGCACCGTCGAACGCGCCTTGGGGCTGGGTGACAGCACTTGGTACGCCGGTCGGCCCGTCATGGTCACGCGCAACGACTACGCGCTGAACCTGATGAACGGCGACATTGGCCTGTGCTTGCCCGATGCCCACGGTGTGCTGCGCGTGGCTTTTGCCGCCAGCGCAGACCCCTCAGAACCGCCCAAAGCGCAGCCTTCGCCGGTGCGCTGGGTCATGCCCTCGCGTTTAGAAAGCGTGGAAACCGTGTTCGCCATGACGGTGCACAAATCACAAGGCTCTGAGTTCCGTCATGTGCTGCTGGCTTTGCCTGCCCAAGAGTCGCCCGTACTGACCCGGGAATTGGTCTACACCGGCCTCACCCGCGCCCGAGAACGCCTCACCCTGTGGGCCCCGAACGTGGGCATTCTGTGGAATGCGTGCGCCCGACGCGTGATGCGGTCGGGCGGTTTGGACCACCCAGACAGCAGGGGCCCATCAGTCCCCTGATCTTTAGACACAATAGCGCTATGCCCATGAATCCTTACCTTGCCCAACTCGAACAGCTGGCTGTGCCACTGGCCATTGCGGCCTTGATTTTTGTCTTTGCGATTTTGAGCTTTCAAAGGTGGACGGCCCGCATCGCCAGCGTGCGTCACCAAGTGCGCGAGCTCAACGACTGGCTGGCCGCCGCCACCGGCAGCAGCCGTGACGCCTTGCTGCAAGCCGAGCGCAAAACACCCGACGACGAGTTGAAGTTTTTGCTGCGCGAAACCGAAGCCGGTTTGATCGACTTGCCCGCGCAACAGGGAGCAAATCAAGGCCAACGCGCCAGCTACAGCTTTCGCAGCCACGCCGACACGTGGACGGTGCGCAGCGTGTTGGGGGGTCGACTCAACTTGGCGCTGTTCGAGACCATGCCCAACTTGCTGATTGGCTTTGGTTTGATGTGCACGTTCATCTTTTTGGCAGTTGCGTTGCAACAGGCCGGTTTGGCCTTGAACGCCTTGGACGTGTCGGCGCGACAGCAAGACCAAGCCCTGCAATCGCTGATCGCGACAGCAGGCGGCAAGTTCATCACCTCGATTGCGGGTTTGTTGTGCTCACTGGTGTGGAACTGGCGTGCCAAGATTTCGCTCGAAAACCTGCAAACCAGCATCGACACGCTGTGTCACACCCTGCGCGCACGCGTGCCCGACAACGCGGCTGAAGCGAGTGTGCGCATGCAACTCGCGCTGTTCCAAGACATCTTGGACGAAAACCGCACCCAAGTGGGCCAACTGCGCCGCTTAGAAGGCGACTTTGCCGATGCCGTGGGTGAATCGTTGGCGCGCAACATGCAACCCGCATTTGACAAGCTCGCCACCTTGGCCGACAGCATTCAAATCTCCAGCCAAAGCTTTGGCAATGCCGGCACCCAAGCCGCAGGCGAACTCAGCAAAGCCGGTGCCGCGCTGACGCAAGGGATGGAGAGCGGCCTGACCTCGTTCAACGACGCCGTGGACATGCTCACGCAAGCCGTGCAAGCCACGCGTGGCACGGTGACCGAACTCGACACCGCCCTAGAACGCATCAACCATTCGGGCCACCAAGGCGCCATTCAACTCGAGTCCTTGCTCAGCAAATTTGGCCAAACCATCACCACGGTGCAAAACGCCATGCGCGGTTTAGAGGGCACCGTGGGGCTGATCCAACAAACGGCAGAAGCCTTCAAGGGCAGCGCCAGCACCATCGAAAATTCGGTGGCCTTGCAACGCGCCGCCGCCACCGACTTCAAAGACGCGTTGGTGCCCATGAACCAAGCCTTGGGCCGCACGGTGGAAACCCTGCAAACCAGCGCCCAAGCCGCCGACTCGGCCTTGGGCCAGGTGCGCACCCACATGAAAGACGCGCAAGAGGCGCTGCAAGGCACCGTCAGCGCCATCACCCAAGGCGTGTCGGGCTACACCAACCAAGTGGCTGAGCTGCACATCAAGATGGACCAGCACTTGGCCACGGCCGTGACCCAACTCGGCGGCAGCATCAGCAACTTGGAAGAAGTGCTGGATGAGTTCATCGACGCCCTGCCCGTCAAACGCTGAATGTTGCACGCCCCACCATGCTGATTCAACGCCGCCGCCCCTCCGCCGTCAACGAACAGGTCGAAGAGTCGGGCTACATGGCCTCGGCCAGTGACTTGATGATTGGCCTGCTGTTCATCTTCATCGTCATGGTGATGGTGTTGCTGGCCCGCAAGCCCGAGTTGCCCACCGACGTGGCGCCGCCAGACCCGCTGGCAGGCGTGGTGCAAGCCATTGGCAGCCGCTTGCAAAAAGCCGGTGTGCCCGTGGCCATCGACCAAGCCTCGGGCGTCATCACCTTGCCCACCGACACCTTGTTTGCGCGCGGTCGCCCTGATTTAGAAGCCAATGGCGTGCGCGCCCTGCGCCAATCGGCCGAGCAGCTGCAACAGGTGCTGCCGTGCTACATCTATTCGCAGCGCCGCCAATTGCCGGCCAACTGTCCGCCCAACCCGCAGCATGTCGAAATTGAAACCGTGCTGATCGAAGGCCACACCGACTCGGTGCCGCTGCAACGTGGCGACTACAGCAACTGGCATTTGGGACTCGACCGCGCCCGCGCCGTGTACAAAGAGCTCAATGCTGGACCGATGCAACACTTTCGCAACGAGCGCGAGCAACCCGTGTTTGGCATCAGCTCCTACGCCGATGAACGCCCCAGCAGCAAAAAAGACGCCGCGCAAAACCGCCGCGTCGAACTGCGCTTTGTGCTGGCCTTCCAAGCTGGCGACAGCGCGGCTGCCAAAGGCGCCAGCAGCACCTTGAAAAAGATGCAAGAAACCGTGCGCTGAAAGCCCAAGCCTGCATGACTGTGTTGTTTGCGCCCCTGCCCCTCGACTTTGACCAGCTCGCATTGGCAGCCCGCGTCAAGCGCGGCAACGGCATTGGCAACGACCCTGATTTGAGAGGCGTGGGCGAGCGCACCTACGCCGCCTTTGAAGCGGTCAACTTCGCGCCCTTGTTGCCCCATGCCGCAAGACAAGCGGTGGCCTCAGGCCTAGAAGAAACACCCACGCCACGTCTGCGTGACTGGCGTCACATTCCCTACGCGCTGTGGCTCAGCGGAGGGCGAGGCTTGCACGCCCAAACGGCCTTGGTCGATCGCTACCTGACCCAAACGCTGCATGAGACCGTGCGCAGCCGCCGCCCCATGCGGTGGGGCCGCAGCATGCTGCACACCTATTGGCAGCACTTTGACCTTGAAAACCCGGTGCTGCTCAAACTCGCCAAAGCTGCCGGTACCTTTTTCAAACAGCCTCGGGTGGTGCAAGCCTTGGAGGGTGGTCAATCGGCGGGCTTGGTCCGTCTGGTCACCGAACTCGACATGTTTGACCCCAAGCTCGGCCCGACCAACATCGCCCGCGACATCTTGAGCCTGCCACCGCAGATCAGCTTGGTGCAATGGCAAACCCAGCACGACCTGAGCGAAGGCTTTTGGCTCAGTCCGTTTTGTCGCCAAGCCTTCATGCATGCGCTGGATGCCCCTGAAGACGTGCGCAGCAGCTTGGCCTACGTGCAGCGCTTGTGCGAGTGGGCCGTCCATGCCCCCAACACCGATGCGCGCCGCTTTCGCTACCCGCTGTGCCGCGACGACTTTGCCTACAACTTGCTCTCACCGTGGTTTGAACGCTCGCCGCCGCCCGAGTTGCAAAACGCGTTGCTGTCTGAACTGCTGCGCACCTTGGGCGACCCGCGCCACGACCATGCCGGGTGGCTGGGCGTGCGACGCGAGGCCATTGCCACCGCCAGCCGCTGGTTGACCGCACGCACCTTGGATGCGTTTTTTGACATTTTGAAACACACCCAAGACGACATCGGCCCTTACCGCCGCCAGTTTTGGCAAGCCTATTCGCAAGGTGGCCACATCAGCGAGGCGTGGGTGGCTTTGGGCGAAGATGCAGCGGCCCAACTGGCCCGCATCGACCCTGCGGGCGAACTGAGCTACGCCCAAATTTTGGGCAAGATCGCGCCCAACCAAAGCGTGCTCATGCTGCGCATGGGTGATTTGTTGTTCTGCGACTGGAGCCACCAAGGCCGTCTGCGCGCCATCAATGCCTTCAACCGGCAAGCGCCCAAACTCTACATGCCGCGCTACGAGTTGTTCGAGCTGCGCTTTGCCACCCCCTTGGACTTCAACCAAGGACAAGACCAAGACCCTGGACTGCTGCACACCGGCTCCAAGCAGGGCACGTGGCAAGACACGGCGCGTCAGTTCATCGCGCAGCACTTGGACATTCACATGACGTTGGCAGAGCTGATGCCAATCACCACGACCTAACCCAATTTTTTCAAAGGAAGACCCCATGAGCGAGATGCCAGAAACCGAATTACCCGAGCACGGCAACGACCCTTTCCGAACCCGTTGCGCCATGCTGGTGTCTTTGTTGGCCATGGTGCTGGCGATTGCCAGCTTAGGCGGCAACAACGCGGCCAAGGAAACGATGGTGCACAACGTCTTGGCGGCCAATGCGTTTGCGTTCTACCAAGCTAAAAATATCCGCCAAACCGATTACAAAATCGCGGCTGATGACATACAGGTGCAACTCGCCCAAGACAAGCTGAGCCCAGCCGCCAAGGTTTTGCTCGAGAAAAAATTGGCGGATTACCAAAAGAACATCGCCCGCTACGAGTCAGAACCTGAAACCGGCGACGGCAAAAAAGAACTCATGGCCAAAGCCAAAGAACATGAGCACGAGCGGGACATCGCGATGCAACAAGACCCGTGGTTTGACTACGCCGAAGCCTTGCTGCAAATTGCCATTGTGTTGACTTCGGTGGCCATTCTGACCGGCGTTCGCACCTTGTTTTGGGTCCCCTGCGGGCTGGGGTTTTTGGGGATTTTGTCAACCATCAATGGTTTTCTCTTATTGATTTAAGAGTTGTCTTTCAAGCGCGGGACAACCCTAGGGGCAACGTGCTTGTCAGGCCCGAATCAGTCAGACCCTTGTAAGAGCACAGCCCCACAGTCGTGGGGTTTTGAAAGCTAGCCGTCTAATAAAGAGGAGACCGTTTCTATGAGCGATATCACCATTCACTTGCCATCCGCAGAGTTCGTTAAACAAGCCAACGTGTCCGGCATGGCCGCTTACGAAGCCTTGTGCAAAAAAGCTGAGACTGATTACGAAGGCTTTTGGGCAGACCAAGCCCGCGAACTGCTGAGCTGGAAAACCCCCTTCACCAAAGTGCTCGACGAGAGCAACGCCCCTTTCTTTAAGTGGTTCGAAGACGGCACATTGAACGCTTCTTACAACTGCTTGGACCGCAACATCGAAAAAGGCTTGGGCGACAAGACCGCCATCATCTTCGAAGCCGACGGCGGCGAAGTGACCAAGGCCACATACAGCCAACTGCTGGCCAAGACTTGCCAATACGCCAACGCCTTGAAATCGATCGGCGTGAAAAAAGGCGACCGCGTGATGATCTACATCTCCATGTCGATCGAAGGCGTGGCCGCCATGCAAGCCTGTGCCCGTATCGGCGCGACCCACTCGGTGGTGTTCGGCGGCTTCTCAGCCCAGTCTTTGCGCGATCGCGTGGAAGACACAGGCGCTATCGCCATCATCACTGCAGACCAACAAGTGCGTGGCGGCAAAGCCCTGCCTTTGAAGGCCATCGTGGACGAAGCACTGACTTTGGGCGGTTGCGACTCTGTGAAAAACGTGTTGGTGGTCAAGCGCACCGGTGGCGACGTCGCCATGAAAGCTGGCCGCGATACATGGTTGGCTGAGTTGGCTGACCAACAAGCCACCACCTGCGAACCCGAATGGGTGGGCGCTGAGCACCCCCTGTTCTTGCTCTACACCTCGGGCTCCACAGGCAAGCCAAAAGGCGTGCAACACAGCACCGGCGGCTATTTGCTGCACGCAGCCCTGACCACCAAGTGGACGTTTGACTTGAAAGACAACGACGTGTTCTGGTGTACCGCCGACATCGGCTGGGTCACAGGCCACACTTACATCACCTACGGCCCCTTGGCTTTGGGTGGCACTGAAATCGTGTTCGAAGGCGTACCCACTTACCCAGACGCTGGCCGTTTCTGGAAGATGATCCAAGACCACAAAGTCTCGATCTTCTACACAGCCCCAACAGCCATCCGTTCACTCATCAAAGCCGCTGAAGCCAACGATGCCGTGCACCCCAAGAGCTACGACTTGTCTAGCCTGCGTTTGTTGGGCTCGGTTGGCGAGCCGATCAACCCAGCCGCTTGGGAGTGGTACTACAAGCACGTGGGCGGCAGCCGTTGCCCCATCGTCGACACCTTCTGGCAAACCGAAACTGGTGGTCACATGATCACCCCACTGCCAGGCGTGACGCCCATGGTTCCTGGCTCTTGCACCTTGCCCTTCCCCGGCATTCAAGCGGCCATCGTGGACGAGGCAGGCAATGACATGCCGAACGGTCAAGGCGGCATCTTGGTGGTCAAGCGCCCATGGCCTTCGATGATTCGCACGATCTGGGGTGACCCAGAGCGCTTCGTGAAGAGCTACTACCCCGAAGAGTTCAAGGGCAAGTACTACTTGGCTGGCGACGGCGCGATCCGCGACGAAAAGACCGGCTACTTCACCATCACTGGCCGTATCGACGACGTGTTGAACGTGTCGGGCCACCGCATGGGCACGATGGAAATCGAATCGGCCTTGGTGAGCTGCACCGAGTTGGTGGCTGAAGCCGCTGTGGTGGGTCGTCCTGATGACACCACCGGCGAAGCCATCTGCGCCTTTGTGGTGTTGAAGCGTTCACGTCCTGTGGGCGATGAAGCCAAAGCGATTGCCAAAATCTTGCGCGATCACGTGGGTAAAGAAATTGGCCCCATCGCCAAGCCCAAAGACATCCGCTTCGGTGACAACTTGCCCAAGACCCGCTCCGGCAAGATCATGCGCCGCTTGCTGCGCAGCTTGGCCAAGAACGAGGCGATCACACAAGACATCTCGACACTGGAAAACCCAGCGATTCTGGACCAGCTGACCGACAACCACTGATCACTGATCGTGTGCGTCGCACATCGGGCTCTGTCTCAGAGCCTGGTGGCCAACAAAAAAGCCCGCTGAATACTCAGCGGGCTTTTTTGTTGAATGCTTGGCAGCTTATTCGTCGTAACCCGGATTGAGCCGGTCAAGGCGGCGCAACAATGCGGGCCATGCCAAGGTACCTGCGGTGCCTCGGCCTTGCCCCTGTTGCAAACGCATCGCAGTTTCCACGCCGTCCAACACCGTTTGCGGCACCATGTTGAGCTCTCCGCCCGCTTGCGCACTGATTTGAATTTGGCAGGTGGACTCCAAAAAGTACATCGCCAAAAAGGCATCTGCCACCGTTTTACCCACCGTCAACAAACCGTGGTTGCGCAACACGAGGTAGTTGCTGTCGCCCATGTCGGCTTTCAAGCGTGCGCGCTCGTCGTCATGCACAGCCAGGCCCTCGTAGTCGTGGTAACTCAACGAACGCATCAGCAACGTGGCCTGCTGCGAAATTGGCAACACGCCGGCCTTTTGCGCACTGACCGCCACACCCGCGCGCGAGTGAGTGTGCAACACACACGCAGCATCGTGACGGGCTTCGTGAATCGTGCTGTGAATCACAAAGCCGGCACGGTTCACATTGAACTCAGACGGCGTGATTTGGTTGCCCGCCATGTCGATGCGAATCAACGACGACGCTGTGATTTCATCGAACATCAAGCCATAGGGATTGATCAAAAACTGAGGCGAATCGCCCGACACGCTCTCAGGCAACTTGGCACTGATGTGCGTGAAGATCAAATCGCTCATGCCGTACATGGCCACGAGGCGATAACACGCCGCAAGGTCTACACGCAAAGCCCACTCTTCGGGGCTGACTTGGTTTTTCAATGAAGGTATTTGCATGAGAAAAGGATATCAGCCTTCGCTCACCTCATGTGACGCCATCAGCTCTAGGGATTTCACCAAGGCCGAGTGGTCAAGTTGATCCCACCCGTGCGCGGCGCACACCTGCATGAGCTGTGCAGCCGACGCCGTTTGTGGCAAGGCCACGCCCATGGCCTTGGCGCCGCTGAGCGCCAAACCCAAATCTTTTTGATGCAAGGCGATGCGAAAACCTGGGTTGAACGTGCGTTTGATCATGCGCTCGCCATGCACTTCCAAAATGCGGCTAGACGCAAAACCACCCATCAAGGCGGCGCGTACTTTGGCTGGATCGGCACCGGCTTTGCTGGCGAACAA
>Ga0213920_1000624_pt1 | contig 25038 bp, 22 predicted proteins | sample McNCre1117MG_FD_161054 | JGI IMG/M metagenome (GOLD analysis project Ga0213920, IMG submission 161054) | Freshwater microbial communities from McNutts Creek, Athens, Georgia, United States - 11-17 MG | ecosystem: Environmental > Aquatic > Freshwater > Creek | place: USA: Georgia | collected...
TGAAGAACTTTGTGATAATGCTATGAAACAATTAATAAAAGAAGACTACACTCAAATTAAAGATATGATTGAAAAAAGTATAATTAATGGGACATATGAACCAAATGAAACTGCTATTCTTCAAGCAGTTAATTGGGTGATGCATAATAGAAGTAATAGTTTGTTATTAACACCAATAGAATATAGAGGTTATAGTCCTATCCAAAGATATAGAAAATATCTAAAAAATTTAAATGAATTTGATATAAAATATAAACACAATACAAGTGTTATTATTTTACCAGAAAAAATCTAGTAATATATATAATGGATATAATAGGTTATATTCACATTTGTCAAAAAGGTAAATGGCAGAAGTCATTTGATATGATATGGGATTCATTAATTAAATATGGCTTATACGATAAAACAAAAGAAATAAGATGTGGTATTGTAAATGACGATGGTATTTTAATAGATGATGTGCGTTTAAATAATCCAAAAATTAAAATTGTTAAAATTGGTAAATCAGAAGAATATGAACGAGCAACTTTACACCATATGAGTGAATCATCTAATAATGAAAATGTATTATATTATTATTTACATACTAAAGGTATTAGACATTTTGATACAGATACAGAACCATATATTGTTAATTGGATTGAAATGATGTTATATTTTAATATTCAACATTGGAAATATGCATATACTATTTTATATAATAAATCATATGATGCATATGGTTGTGATTTTACAAATATTCCAACACATCCACACGAAAGATGTTATTCAGGAAACTTTTGGTGGGCTAAATCATCTCATATTCAGAAATTAGTTTATCCTATTCCATATACAATTAATAATAAATATTATTATAATGCTCCAGAACATTGGGTTTGTAGTATATTTAGAAAAAATTATTCTATATTTCAAAGCGGATATGAAGATTATGGAAAACATTATTCTAATATTATTCCTGAAACAAGATATAAGATATTAAAATAAATATTTTTACTGTAAAAAATATCTAATTTAATATAATGAGCCGTAAAATTAATTCATTATTAATTGAACTTGCTGTTGCTGACCCTCAAACATCTGCTTTTTTAGATATATCTAAAAAATTAGTTGAAACATATAGACTAATTCAAAAAGAAAAATCTGAAAAACCTCCTAAAGAACCTAAAACTCCTAAGCCTAAAGAACCTAAAGTTCCTAAGATACAAGAACCTCCTAAAAGTAAAAGAAGTATATCTATGTGTCACGATTGTTATGAAGCATTAAAAGAAAACTTAAATTAATTTAGTATAGATTTTTACAAAAAAAATCTCTAGTAAAGTATATATGAGTCAAATTGATGATTTTATAGAACCTGAATCTGTTCCCGAAAATCAAATTAATGATTATTTAAAATCAACAAAACCTCTCGCTATTCTCCAGTTAAGATATTTATGTTTTTTACAACAAATTAAGTTTAACCCAAATGTATTTTATGATATAGGTGCTTCTCATTGTGCTTGGTCTGATACAGTAAAATCATTATTTCCTGATTCAACTATTGTATTATTTGATGCATCTCATCAATATGGTTCTTTATATGAAAATAATTTACATTTTTATAATTGTTTAAGCGATGAAGATAATAAAGAGGTTAAGTTTTATGAATTTAAACCTGATGATAGAATTAAATCATATTATAAACCTAGATACTGTGATAATAATTATACATTATTAAAAACAACTAAATTAGATACATTAGTTAAAGATAAAAATATACCTGACCCTACATTTATTAAGATTAATACTTGTGGTAGTGAATATGATGTAATTAAGGGAGGTGAAGAAACTATTAAAAAAGCTGAATATTTAATAGTATCCTTACAAAATGAAGAAATATTTGCAAGTGCTCCTACAGCTCATACAGTAGGACCTTATATTGAGTCTTTAGGATTTAAATTAATTAATGTATTAGACCCTATTGGAACTCCTATTCTTGATTATGTTTTTAGAAATAAAAAATATCTAATATAATATATATGCCTTTTAATGCACTTGCTAGATTAGCAGGAACTCCCGCTTCCGACCATATATATTATAATATCACAATTTCCGATGATAAGACTGGGACTGTTTCTAGAAATGGTTCTGTAGTAGAACAAGCTACACAAGGAAGTGATTTGCCTTTAGTGTTTAATCAAATCCGTGCAACCCCTTACTTACTACGCCCTGAAGAATATTATTTAACTGTTATTAGATTTACAATTGAAACACCTAGTTTTCCTGTATTTATTCCATTAGCTAAAGTGGGTTCATCTGATGTTAATGAAACAGTTTATACTATTACATTACTTTATAATGGAATACCTTATAAAAAACCTGTAATATGGATTCCTCAAGATGAAACTACTAATAAACCATCAGGACCTGTAAAACAATCTGATATATCACCAGCTAATCCTTATTATTATTGCTATTCTTATCAACATTTTGCTGACTGTATTAATAATGCTTTAAAAGCAGCAACAGATGCTATTAATGCTGGTGTAGGAACATTAACACCACCTTATTTACAATATGATGCACTTACAAATTTATTTACATTAGGAGGTAATGTAAATTATTATAGGACTGCTAGTAATGGTGCTTTATTAGGAGCTGTTGGAATATATTTTAATGCTGAATTATATAATCTATTTGCTTCATTACCTTATATTTATACAGCTGGTAATGCAGTTGTTGTATCTGGTGATAATCTTCAAATGGATTATCAATTATTATTAACTACAGGAACAAATGTTGCTACTACTTCACCTCAACCATATATTACAAATATTAGGACTAATACTTTATATACAACTAGTATTAATGATGTAATATCAGTTCAAGAATACCAAACATTATCATTATGGTGTCCTATTAAAAGTTTAATATTTAAAACTAACTTATTAGCTACTGCACCTGAAATTATAGCTACACCAGCAGTTTATGAAAATGGTAATATAAATATTAATGGTGCGAAACAAAATGCAGATATATTAAATATAATGATTGACTATGTTCCTCAATTAGATAAAGGAACTGAATATAAACCTTATATATTTTATCAACCCAGTGGTGAATATAGATTAACTGATTTATATGGTAAAACACCTGTAGATGCTATAGATATATCAGTATTTTGGAAAGATTCTTTCGGTAATCTAATACCATTTTATTTATCAGCTAGTAGTTCTGCAACTATTAAAATTCTATTTAGAAAGAAAAGGTTTAATTCAACAAAAGTTTAAAATTAATATATATATATAATTTCTAATTATATATATATATAATGCCATTCTATTTAGATGATACTGTAGAACCTTCTGAAATTTATTATAACATTATTGTTAAAAATAACATAACAGGATATAATAACAACGGAGATTCAGTTCCTATTAATAGTTCCGTTCCTTTAACATTTGATGAAGCTAGAACTAAACCTTATTTAAATAACCCAAAAGATTATTATATGTCTGTTTTATCTTTTGAAATGGATACTCAAGCTGTCCCTTCTTATATATCAGAACCTGTTATAGGAGCTACTGATATTTCTTCTACTATTTATTGGATTACAATTACTGATTCAAGTAATAATGTTGTAACTAACGGACATCAAAATGTTAAATGGAGTCCTGAAGATTTATCAGCACCAGTTCCACCATCTCCTGTTCCTGAAAATTTTAATGAATATCCTTATTATTTTGGGTATAATTATTCACACTTTATTGAATTAATTAATAAAGCATTAGCTGCTCCAAATCATACAGTCGGACCCCCTTTCTTAACAATGGATGGTAATTTAATTAAATTATCAGCACCTGCAAGAGTTAATTTAGCTCAAGATTATATGACAGATGCATCAGGAAATTGTATTGATTTAAGTGGAAATCCTAATTCTGCAGGTCATAAGATATTTTTTAATAGTGAATTATATTATTTATTTTCATCATTATCGGCTATAGAGAAGAATGAACCATTAAAAGGTAGTTTAGGTGGAATTCAATTAAACGCAAATTTTCAATTATTAATGGTAGTAAATCCATCAGGGACTAATCTATCATATGTTCCTACTGACTTTTCAACAGTGCCTCCTAGTGCTACTAGAAGAGTTGTTAGTTCTGTAACTGAATATCCACCATTTCCTATGTGGAATCCAGTTGACACAATTGTATTTACAGTGGACCATTTATATATTGTTCCTGAATTAATTGCTGCTAATGCAGTAACATCAACACAAAATGTAGATGCAAGAAAATCAAATGCAGAATCTTATTATATTTTAGCTGATTATGCAGCTCCATTATATACAGGGAAAGAATATAAACCAAATATTACTTATCAACCATTAGCTGAATATAAATTATCAGATATATATGGTAATAATCCTATTAATCAGTTAAAAATGAATGTATATTGGAAAGATAAATATGGTTCTCTTCATAGGTTTTTATTAGAATCAGGTGGAACAGCATCATTAAAAATATTGTTTAGAAAGAAAGTATTTTATTTAGACTTTTAAATACAAAAAATAATAATCTAATAGTAATTATATGCCAGCTAAAGTTATCCTTAATGGTTATGATTCTGAGGATGATAACGATATTAGGAAATTAAATTCAGATAATAGAGATTCTCACATTTATTTAAATTTGAGTGTTTTTAATAATAATACAGGTTTTGATAATAATGGAAATCCAGTCCCTACAAAACAAGGAATTCAATGTGAATTAATTCAAAAAATGTCAAATCCTTATCTTGAAAAACCCCAAGATTATGATTTATCAGTAGCTCAGTTTAATTTAGATTCAAATTCATTTCCTATCCAAATAGCTCAACCAATATTAGGTTCTAGTTATCAATCTACACTAAGTTCAACTAATTATTCTGTAGAAGGGTTTCCAACTATATTTAGTATTAAAATAACACAATATGGTGTCGCACTTCCATTAATTGTTCCTGTTTATTGGTTATCTTCTGATTTAAGATTATCTAAACCTCCTTCTCCAGTAACAAAACCTTATTTATATACTGAATATTTTTGGAATTATGCTTATGATTATTTTATTGATTTATTAAATAAGTCATTATTTTATGCTATTGATAAGTTAGCTCCTAAAACTACATCTATGCCTTATTTTAAATATGAAAATGGATTTTTTACTTTCAATGCTCCTCAAAATTTTAGAACAAACCCTATTACAGGAGACTACTATAATACAGCAGTAAATCCTAGTTTTAAAATTGAATTAAATGAACCATTAAATAATTTATTAGCAGGATTGCCTTCATTATACACAACTGATAATACATATCAATTATTAGTATATCCAGTAGCAGATGCATCTAATGTATTTTTACAATATGATAGTTTATCTGTAGGTGCTTCAGCTACTGCTAATTATTTTAAGATGACTCAAAATTATAAATCAGCTTTATTATGGAATCCTGTCACATCAGTTGTATTTGTAACTCAAACTATTCCTGTAGTAAATGAGTTGTGGTCTCAACCATATGTTTATGGTATTAATCCAGTGCCAGAAACTAATAATGCTGCATTTTTAAATACATTATTTGAAATTAGTTTAGGAAGAAGAGCTGACCCTCAGATTAACTATCACCCAGAAGCTCAATATTTTCTCACATCATTATTAGGAAGACAAGATTTATCAGAAATTCAAATTCAAACCTTCTGGAGAGATGATGTAGGACAGCTCCACGAATTTTTTGTAGAAGCAGGTTCGTCTTTTAATATAAAAATTATGTTTAGAAAAAAACTTTTTACTACTTAAAAAAATAAAATATAGTAATTTTTTATTTTAATAAGCATAAAATTATTATCTAATATTTAATATATCTCTATGTCCGCAGACTTTGAAAAAGTTCTCGTCAAAGACCCTCGTTTGGATGTCTCTGAATCTATAAAATATGCAGTAATTAAAGGAGGTCAAAATGTAACCTGTGCTCCTTATAATGCTATCTCTCAATCAAATAACCAAATGGTTTTTAATATTCAAGTTCCCTCAGAACAAACCATTATAGATAGAAGGGTTCTCCTTCAAACAGTATTACAATTAAAAGTAGATACTGAATGTGCTTTCACAAGAACACATACTGAAGGACAACCTTGGTCTGCTGCTGAATATCCTAATGGTTTAGGTTGTTATTATGGTGTATATGCTGCATTAGCTGCATTCCCTCTCCATCAATTAATGACTGTTCTTTCTGCTACAATTAACAACAATACAGTATCTATTAACATTCGTGATGTATTACCTTCTATTATTAAAATGTTAGCTTGTGAAGATTTAGTATGCTGGAACAGCTCTTCACCTACATTCCGTGATACATATGCCTCTTATTCTCCTGCTGTAATAGGTCGTGTTACAGGACACCCTAATAGTTCTTATTGGGCTCTTGATGAACCTTCTTTAGTTCACAGAGGCACATTTTCTCCTATTGCTTATGATGTAACTCAAACTACTCCTGCAGAAGCAACATCAGGAACAGTTGTTGTAACTGAATCATTTGCTTGGAGATTAACTGAACCTCTCTTATTATCTCCTTTTATCTTTACAAACTTAAAAAATAACGCTCAAGGTTTCTATGGTATCCAAAACTTAAACATTGTAGCTAACATTGGTGACACTGCTAGAGTTTTCAGAGGTTTAACTGGTTATGCTGCTGATTCAAGTGGTAATATAGTTCAACAATATGCACCAAGTTATTCAAATCCTTCTCCTGCTGCTGGTAATGATAAGGGTTATTCTGAAGCTGATGGTCTTATTAACTGTATTAAAGCTGTATATGGTGGTGGTGCAAATGGTGCTTTATTTAGTGATACTCGTCTCTTATTTAACTTCTTAACCCCACACCCTTCTGATTTATTACCAGCTCGTAATATTGTCCCCTTTTATGAATTACCTCGTTATATTACAGCACAAGCACCTTCAGTTATTGCAGCTCCTAAACAATCAGGAGGTAATAATAGCTTTGCTGGTTTAGGTCCTACATTCAGTGTAGAAACTAACTCTCTTCAATTAAATCAAATTCCTGATAAGCTAATTATTTTCGTAAGAAAGAATGCATCTAAACAATCTTGGGGTGATGCTGATGTAGCCTATCCTATTGAAAGTATTACTATTAACTTTAATAACAACTCTGGTATTTTAGCATCAGCTAAACAAGTTGATTTATGGCAATTCTCTAGAAATAATGGTGCTGCTGGAACTTGGAATGATTGGAATGGTTTTGGTGTAGTTCCTAAATTTACATCAAACGGTAACTTCTGTGCTCCTCTTGCTAATGGTGTAACATCTGCTCCTTTAGCTGGTTCTTATTTAGTATTAGAATTCGGTAAGGACATACAATTAACCGAAGATTTCTATGCAGCTGGTTCGCTCGGTAACTTCAATTTACAAGTTAAAATGGTATGTCAAAATAATAATTCATATGGATTAAATTCTACTGTTGGTAATAATCTTGATTTAGTATTAGTAACAATGAACTCAGGTGTATTCGTCTGTGAAAGAGGTACCTCATCCACTTATACTGGTATCTTAACTAAACAAGATGTATTAGAAGCTTCTCAACAAGACCACTACACTCACGATGATGTAAAACGCTTAGTAGGTGGCGGTATTTTTGATATGATTAAATCTGGTGTTTCTAAATTAGCCTCAAAAGGAAAAGAAATGGCTATGGAACATGGCACTAAATTATTAAAGAAGCACGGTAAGAAATTACTCAACAAAGGTAAAGAAATGGCTATGTCAAAAGGTAAAGAAATGTTAGGTAAATATATGGGTAGCGAATAAATTATAAATTATAATTAATAATATAAAATTATTAATTATGTTTTAATCGTTAATGGAGGTTCATCTCTAGATATAGGAGGTGTTCTATCTTGTTCTAATGTGACTTTACAACATCCTGAAATACAATTAATCTTATGTTTATCACAATATTTGTATAATAAATATACAATTCCAAATACAAGTCCTGTTATTCCTCCTCCTGCTAACGATGAACCAATATTATCCATTATATATAAATAGAATAAAATATTATAATAATTTTATTCTATCAATATATATATATATGCCGTATAATAATGAATATAATCGCAGTATCTCTCGCGATATTGATTATTTCAATAAAAGATATATAGCTCATTGTGATTCAACAGGAACTGGAACACAGAACTATCGTGTGCAAATGGCTACTGGTCTATCTGGTGGAGGGGCTGGTTGTGCTCCTTGTCATTTTGATAGTAGTGATGATGAAAGTGTAGGAGAAGGTGGTGCTATCTTAGGTTTCCAAGCTGGAACAATCTTAGGTGGTCCTAAATCTAGAGAAATACCTAATAGAAGAGAAGTATCTTCATATTCTTCATTAGGTGCTCCAATAGCTAAAAATGCTGTTGAAGAATTACAAAAAAATAATGTAGCACAAGCTCCTCCAGAAGCTCCTCCTCCTCCTCCTGCTGCTGGTGCTCCTCCTCCTAAAGCTGGTGGTGCTATATTAGGTTTAACACCTCCTTCTTTTCCTGCTCCTGCAATGACTAGAAATAAAATGTCTATATTATCAAAAGCAGTTCAACCTCCTGTAGGAAGAATGTATAGAGCTGGTAAATTTGTATCAGTCAGAGATTTAGGTGATGATGATGAAGGACCTTATAATCATCAATATAAAAAGAGTAGGTATGAAAGTGATAGTTCTAGTGAATCTAGTTCTGAATCTGAGTCTGATTATGAAGGTGGTTATTGTGGTGATTTACCTACAACAATGGCTGAAGCTCCTGTTAATACAGAAGAAGTAGGTAGAGGTTTAGGAAAACCTAGAATGGGTGATAATGCTAAAGGTAAGTTTAATTTAGAAAGATTTGCTGATGTTGGTTTAAAAGCTATGGATAAATATGATGAAGGTGATGAAGATATAGATAGTGATGATGAAGATGCAGAAGAAAGAGAAGAAAAAAAAGAAAGAAAAATTGGTGGTTATTTACAATTAGCTAAAAAATGTCACGAAGCATTAGAAGCACATAAAGACCATCATACAAAAGCTGGCACATTAGAAGGTAGTGGTTGGATGAGTGTAGCTGCTAAAGGTGCTCGTTTAGCTGCTAGATTTGGTATGAAAGCAGCTAAAGCTGCTGCTAAAGCGGCTGCTAAAGGTGCTAAAGTTGCTGCTAAAACCGCTGCTAGAGGAGCCAAAGCAGCTGCTAAAGCAACAGCAAGAACTGCTAAGGCTGCTGCTAAAGGTGTAGCTAAAGGAGCTAAAGCAGCTGCTAGAGTTGCTAAAAGAGGAGCTAGAGCAGTTAAACAAGCTGCTACAAAAGCATCAAAAGCTACTAAGGGTAGATTTGGTAATGTTGTAGGTGATTTAGCTACTCAAGGTATGTCTGCATTAGCTAATATGGCTTCTAAAGGTGATGAAGCAGGTAAATATGACTATGAAGAAGAAGAACCTTCTGAAGAAGAAGATGATGAAGAAGAAGATGAAGAGGAAGAAGAAGAAGAAGAACCTGATTATGAAAAAGAAGATAAAGATGCAGATAGGGCTGAAGCTGAAGAAGAAGAAGAAGGTGAAGATGAAGATGATGGGGGACAAGATGATGGTGATGGTAATGCACCTAAAGGAATGGACCAAAAAGAAATGATGAAAACACTTGAAGGTAAGTTAAGTGGTAATAAAGACCAAAAAGGTCCTAAATGGTTAAAGGATGCTAAAGAGACACAACAAACTGAAAAGAAAGCATTAAAACAAATTGATGGATTTGATATATTCTCTAAAACACCTGAAGCTGACTTTATATCATTATTTGGAGACCAATATGGAAATATGGAAGGTAAACCTATTAGTCAAATTATTAAAGTCTTAGGAGATGACGGTTTGAAGAGAGAAGATATCCAAAAGTTATTAAGTCAATCTCAAGGTGCTCTCAAAACAATGGCAGCTAAAGATGTATCAGAAACATTAAAACAAAAATATGATGCAAGACAAGACTTCGGTAATAAGAATAAAAATACATCTTGTATGGATGCGTTTAATAATGTAGCTTCAAAATCTGAAACAGTTCAAAAGGAAACAAGACCTACAAGAAAGAATGATACCTATTTTGGAACTGGTGCAGGTAAACCTGAATTGAGTGAAGTCAGTCAAAAAAATATGGCAAATATACAAAAAAGTGTTAAACAAAAAGGTAGAGAAAGTCAAGCCGTTCAAGAAGGTCTAAAATTTGCCAAAGAAATATCTAAAAATAAACAAGGTATCATAGACCAAATAAGAAAAGAAAAAGGACTACCTCCTCAATTACCTCCTATGAAAGGTGGTTTCTTCAAAGAAACAGTAAAGGCTACTAGAGGCGTTCAAAAAGAAATGGTTCCTAAAGCTCAAATGGTAGCTTCAACTATGTCTGGAATGGGTAAGCCTAAGAAAGGTAAAAAAGTAAAACCTGAATCAGAAATGCAAGGTTCTGATATGTCTGGTATGGGTAAGCCAAAGAGACCAAACCCTCGTGCTGAAATTGTTAAAAAAGTAATGGCTGAAAAAGGGTTAAGTATGATTGAAGCTTCAAAATATGTCAAGGCAAATAACTTATATAAAAAATAAAATTAATATTATAAATATTTAATCTAATTATTTATAATAAATGTTAAAGAATAAAGATAACTATAACATTAGCGACCAATTAAGGTTATTAAATGTTAGATTTATTTCTAGATTCAGTGATGAAACTCCACTAACATTAATAGGCAATGCTTCTAAAGAAGGTGGTGCAAAAAACTGGGGCGAATCTAATGCCTCATATGCATCAAGAGAAAGAGCTAGAATTGCTAAAGAAAAAGCTGATAGAGACGCTCAAGAAGCAAAATGGTTAGAAGAAGAAGAAGCAGAACATAGAAAAGTAAAGAAAGACCAAGAAGATGAAATAACTAAATTAAAGGCTGATTACGCTCAAAAAGTTGATGATATGAAAAAAGAACTACAAGCCACATATGATAAATATGTAGTAGAACAAGCTGAAGAAAGACAAAAACAGAGATATTTTGAAATGCATAGAATTCAAGAAGAAGATAAACAAATAGCTAAAGATGATGCTGCTTGGGAAAAGAGAATGGCTGATAAAGCTGAAGAAAAAAAACAAAGAATTGCTGATGCTGAAAAGGCTGAAGCTGATGCAGCTAAAAAGAAAGAACAAGATGATATAGATGAAATGGCTAGAAAAGCAGAACAAGAAAGAATGAATATGGAAAGAGGTGCTATTGATAGTTTACAAAGTTATAAACCTTGTAATTCTTCATTTAATGTTGAAGCTAATAAAGACGCTCAAGCTGCTGTAACAGAAGAGGTTAAAGAAGACGCTCAAATAGAAGCTAACGCTCAACCTAATATAGGTGGTAGTAAGATGAAAAAAAACAAAGTTCAGAATCAATTATATCTAATTAATAAAAGATATGTTGATTTGATGGGTAATGATGAGCGTATTGTAAATTATAATAATGCTGGAAAAAAAAATAAGATGAAAGGTGGTTTCTGGTGGTTCCTTATCCAGCTAGCTATTGAAATAGCACAGATTGCTATTGAAGCAGCTATTGATGCTGAAAATGACAGAAGAGAAGATGAAAGAGAAAGAGAAGCTGATGAATTAGCTGATTTAGAAGAAGAATTTGATGATGCTCGTGTAGAATATCAACAAAATATATATGAAGATATAGAAGACGAACAAGAGTTTCAATCTAAAAGAGCTCAATTTGCTGAATCTATTAAGAATAGACCTGCTGACGAACAAAGAGATTTACTAAGAGAATTAGATGAAAGAAGAGGTGATACTCTTGCTGATAAAGCACAGCGTAAAGAAGATAGAATAGAAGATATGTTAGATGAAAAGGAAGATTTTGAAGCTTTAAAAGTCCAATTAAGAGAAGAATTTGAAGATACTATTGCTGGTATGATGGAAGACCAACAAGATAGAATGGACGAAGTAACAGCTATTATGGAAGCTGAAGAAGCTCAAAGAAAAGTAGTCAGAGATGAACGCAGAAAGATAGCTAAAGACAAGAGAGACGCTCATAGAAAAATCATTGCTGATGAAAAAGCAGAAAAACAAGCAGAAAAGGAAGAAAGAAAGAAAGAAAGAGATGAAAAGGCTGCTTTCCAAGAAAGAATTAAGAAGAGATATGAAGACTTAAATAGTAAAAAATTACAAGATGAAGCAGCAATTAAAGGTTTATCTGGATATAAAGGATGTCAATCTAATGAAAAAGAAAAAGAATCCTTGAGAGAACAAGCTAGAAGAGAAATAGAGGAAGAAGAAAAGAAGAAAATTGAAGATGCCGCTAAGGGTATAATTACAGTTGATGAATTAAATTCATAATAAATAAATATAAATATTTAGTATTAAAAAATATCTACATATCTATATATATATGGCTACATTCAGACAAGAACAGATAGATGAAATTCTTAACTATGAAAGGTCTTTGAATAGAAAAATATATGATACAGAAATCCTCGCTGTATCTCGTATGAACGATGAAAGAAATCCTCCATCTAACAGAGATATCAAGTTTGAAGCTTTACTTGGTGGATTAGTTGATAAATTAAAACAAACAATCGCTGAAGCAGTTCAAAGTGTTGCTTCTAAACAATATCCTTCATTAAATGCTGTAAACTCTGCTAAATTATTAGCTCTTAATTCAGGTGTTAAAGGTGTAAGAGCTGCACCTCCAAATTCAGAACAAGCAGAACAAAATCGTTTAGCTGCTGAAGCTACTAAAAAGGCTCTAGAAGATGCTAGAAAAGCTTCTTCATTAGCTCAAACAAAATCAGGAACATCTGCTTCTGGACCTTCTGTTGATTTACCTACTATTAAAAGTGGTATTCCTCCTGTAGAAGGTGAAGAAGAAACAGATTCAGATGATTCTGATGAATCTGATGATTCTGATGATGGTGAATTTGATGAAAGAGCTGGTTATGGTTCAGGTAAGCCTGTTAGAGCTAGACATCAAGGTTTTGGTGCTGATTTTGTTAAAAGAAGAAAAATAGGTGGTGTTGATAAAGGTCAAACTGCAGAACAAAGTGAAACAGCTAAATCTGAAAAAGCTATGACAAAAACTACTGAAAATATATTATATGATTGTGTAGGACAATATAATGGTATTATTGAAAAATTATTAGAAGCTACTCAACAAAATGGATTATATAAAAATAGACGCCTTGCTTCTGCTTCAAATGTGCAGTATTATGCAAATGTATTAAAGGGTCTATTAGAACCTTTTAAACATTTAATGTTTGAATTAGCTCAAGTTCAACAACCTGAAACAGCTTCATTATTTAATATGGTTGGAAAAATTGTTGATATAATTGATATATCACCTCCTTTCCAAAAGGTTGATGTATCTGCATATAGAAATGGCAAACCTGACTTCCAAGGTTTTAATGATGACTTAGTATTAAATGATTATAGTGGTTATCTCACAAAATTGGAAGAAAGCAAGAAAAAATATATAGAAAAAGTCAGACAATTTGATAATGCTGCTATACATCACAGAGAATCGTTTGCTAATGTTGATGAAAAATATAAATCAGATTTATTTAAAGAAATTGCAGCTAAACAAAGAATAGCTAAAGAAGTATTACAAAAACTTCAAGGTGAAATCATTAATGTAAAGAAAAAGATAAGTTCTCCATTATTTAGTATTGAAGATGACTTAGATAGAGAAATATTAGATGATGTAGAAGAATCTTCCGCTATGTTGATGGAAGCTATTGGTTCAAAAGCTAGTGATTATGGTTGGGTAACTTTTGATAGACCTGATTTAACTAGAGAAGAAGTAGCAAGTATGAGAGTATATAAGAAAGAAGAACAACTTGCTAGAGCTGATATATTAGCTAAACAAATAGCTAAACAACAAGAAAATATTAGAAAAATGATTGCTATTGCTGTAAAACAAGGTGGTTTAGAAGATGATGTAACCCACGCTCATAGAAGAGCTTATGAAGAAGCTGCTGATAGACTTCAAAAACAATTAGCTGATTTTGAAGCTGTTAATAACTTACCTACATATAGAAGTGAAAAAGCTACTAAAGTTGCAGAAGCTACTGCTAAGAAACAAGCTGAATTAGCTGCAATGAAAAAGAAAGATGAAGAGGGTGAAGGTGAAGAAGGTGAAGAAGGTGAAGAAGGTGCTGAAGGTGACGCACAAGGTGCTTTAGCTGTTGAAAGAGGTGAAGGACCTCAAGCTAATGCAAGCGGTGAAGCTCCTGAAGAAGAAGGTGAAGAAGAAGGTGAAGAAGAAGGTGAAGAAGAAGGTGAAGAAGAAGGTGATGAAAATGAAGAAGAAGAAGATGAGGAAGAAGAAGAGGAAGAAGATGAAAAAGATATAGAAAGAGCAGATAGAAAAGCTGAATTAGAAGATGCTGATGTTACACCAGTTGCTAAATTAAGACAAATTGCTGTAGGATTAGGTATTAATCCAATGAAACCTAATTCAACAAATAAACCAAAAGGTAGACCAGCATTAATAGCAGAAATATTAGCTATGGAATTTGATGAAGAAGAAGAAGAAAGTGAAGAGGAAGAAGAAGGAAAAGAAGCAGAAGATGATGAAGAAGGTGAATGGCAAACTGTCGGACCAAAAGGAAAAGTAGGAAAATCAGGTAAAGGCAAACCATTAGCTAACTTATTAGCAAATCCAAAACAACAATATAACTATATGGGACGCCCTATTTCAAATGATGATAAGATTAATAATGAAATGATTAAAATGAATGAAAAATGGCAAAATAATAATCCAAGACACGAAAATCCTGTTGGTTCATTATATCCATTTAAGGCTAAAACATCTGATGCTAGATATGATTTCCCTACTGAATTAAGATATGAAAGAAATATTACTCATCCTACTAAAGATGCTCGTGGTGCTGATTACAGTTTATTACAAGGTGCAATAGGAGGACCTACTGTCAATAAAGAAGTAAAGAAACAATATAAGCCTTCTCAAAGACAAGTAGTAACACCAGCTCAAGCATTACAAAATGTATTAAGCGGAGCAGGTAAAAAATCTGGTGCATTAAAGAAACTTGTTTTTGATGATGAAGGCAATGATATGTATGGTGAAGGTATGTCTTCTAGAAATCAAGGCTTCATTCCTGAAGATAAAGAAGACCACTTTAAACTTCCTGATTTAAAGAAAAAGAAAGAGAAGGAAATGGCAGCCAAATTATCAGGCAGAAGAAAATAATCTTTTCTAGGACATAGTATATATGTTTCAAAAAGATTTAGTTTTTGGTAAAAAATATGAATCTGAACTTCTTAATCATATTTCTTACGATTCTTTTCAAATAAGTGAAGGTTTATTTAAAGACTACGATGTTAAAATCATCAAAGATGGATTAACAGTTTCATATGAGTGCAAAGCTGATAGATGGACTCATAAAACAGGCAATATTTGTATTGAGTTTATGTGCTCTAATAAACCATCAGGTATATCTACATCTAAGGCTGACTATTATGCTTATTTTATTGTAAAAGGTGATAAATATGAATTATTAATATGTAAAACTGAAGATATAAGACAACTTATTAAGGATAAACTTTACACAAGAATCCACAGAGGAGGCGATAATAAAAATAGCGAATTCTTTTTATTCAACAAAAATATTTTCTGTTCCCAAATAAAATGTCTAACATTTAGTATATAATGCCCTTTAATCTTGAAAAGCAAGGAAAGATATTAGCACAAATTGATGGTGGTAAATTTAACAAAAAAGTTGTTGCAATCACAGATAAAAAAAATGAAAATGTTACTAAAGAATTCCCTCATATACACATTGGAGATGTTGGAAAGTTTCAACAGATTCCTGACCCTGAAACAGAACGCCAAATTTTATATATTTTTGGTGCGTCTGGGTCTGGTAAATCAACATATGCGAGAAACTATATTGAGAAATGGTTGAAGTTAAATCCAGATGGAGATATATATTTATTTAGCACACTTAAAGATGATGATTCACTAGATTCTGTAAATCCTCAGAGAATTAACTTAGATGAAAAATTAGTTGATGACCCTCTAGATGCTGAGATGTTCCAAGATTCAATGGTAATATTTGATGATATAGATGTTATTAAAGATAAGTCTATTAAAGAAGCTGTTTATAATATATTAAATGCTATTTTAGAAACTGGAAGACATTTTAATACTAGTTGTATTTCAACTAATCACTTACCTTCTAATGGTGCAGATACTAGAAGAATTTTAAATGAATGTCATAGTATAACATATTTTCCTCATTCAGGTGCTGGGTCTCAACAGAAGAGATTCTTAGAAAACTATGCTGGTCTGGATAATAAAGAAATTAAAAAAATTAAGAAATTAAATACTCGTTGGGCGACAGTCTTTAAGACTTATCCGATGAGTGTTATGACAGAAAAAGATTTATTTACTTTTGCTGATGATGATGATGATGAACCTGAAGAAACTAAGATTTAAAAAGCAACAACTATAGGTTTTGTCTTTTTAATATAATCCTTCTGTTGTCCTTCTGAGTGAGCCATATCATTAGCATCCTTTTTTTGATTATCTACTACTTCACCATATTTATCTGTTAAAAAGATATGACGAAGCATACTACTTCCTATTGCTTTATTAAATATTTTATTGAGTATTCTAGTTATACTATTTACTTTATCTAATGGAGAACCATCTTTGTGAATTAGAAACCAGTCATCATTATCATTTTCATTTAAAGTAGGTATTCCTCTTCTAAAACTTGTGAGTTTGTGGTGTTTAAAGTATTTTAATAAGACTTTCCATAATTCGTCATTTATAGGGATTCTTTGTAATCCATATTTAGAGCTTGTCTTATATGAATTAAATATAAATTCTTTCTTTGATAAATCTAACCAATTATTTTCTTTTGATAAACTAGCAGTATAGTTATTAGTTAGTTTCATTATTTGATAGTCCTTGTTTCTACGGGGACTTTGATGTATATAAAGGCTGAGTATTACATAGGAAAGTAATATACTATATTGAGCGTCTGAAATATGTTTTTCTTTATAGAATTCATCAACCTTCTTTTCTAATTCATTGTATTGTTTTTTTACATCAGCCCAAGATATCCAGTTCTTATCTTGAACCTCTGTTAGTTCGTTTGGGTCTATTTCTTTATTGATTTGTTCGTTCTTTTTCATCATTAAATTATAATATTTATCGTGGAGCTTTTTAACTACAGGTTTATCGGATAATGATAACACCGAAACTATACTTATTAAAAAATTTCTTTTTGTGTTTTCTTTATATATATCTAGTCTTCTTTGTATTATATCTGCATCTTTAAGAAAGTTAAAGTTTTTAAAGCCATCGTCATTATTAAGTTTTTTTAGATTTCGTAAATATACTTTAATAGACGAGTCCGAGAGATTTTTTTTTTCTTTCAATTGTTTTTCTATGTTTTCCATAAAACCAAGTTTATCACTGATTGACATTAATAAATCTTAGATATTTTTTACAGTAAAGTTTATTTTTACATCTTTTATAATAATATCTAATATACCTATAATGAACGAACAACATCTGGAACAAATAGAAGAGACACCTATGGGTGATGATGATATTAAAACCTATTTTCCTAATGCAAAAGTCATAGCATATAAAAAATTGAATGATGTAGGTAGTATTCAAGAATTATTACCTAAAGATAAATCTTATCTATTTATGTTAATTGAAGATAGTCCTAATAAAGGACATTGGGTTTGTATGAATAGAATTAATAATACTATTGAATTCTTTGATTCTTATGGTGGAGCTCCTGATTCTCAACTCGCTTGGATTCCAGAAGAACAAAGAGAGATGTTAGGACAAGGTGATAAAAGATTGACTCAGTTATTAAAAAACTCAGGTATGAAAGTTAATTATAATCCGTTTAAATATCAAGAAGAAGATTTTGATATTCAGACTTGTGGGCGTCATTGTTGTTTAAGAGTAAAAACAATGTTAGAAGGTAAAAACTTAGATGGTTATCATAAATATATGAATGAAATGAAAGATTCATCTGGAATGAACTATGATGAAATAGTTAGTTTCTTTATTCGTCGTTAACAACCATTACCATTAGATTTTGGTGGAGGAGGTAATGTGCTAGTGTAACCACGAACAGCTTGAAGATGGGCTGCCACTTCTCCAGTGGTCCATCCAATCCATTCTCCTTTTTCGTTAATAGGATTTCGCATAAGAACACCAAGAGAAGTAGTCTGGGTGGGATTATAAATAATTGGAGTAAAAGGTTTAAAAATATTTTTAACATATTTTAGCATATATATAAAGTAGAAAATAAAGTAAAAAATATAATTCTTAAGTAAAAAATCTATAGTATTATATATACTATGTCTGGAGAGTTATTTGATGGGGAACCTGAATATCACTTAATTAAAGAATATGAAGATGGACCTGATATGGATAAATTAACTGATGTTTATGTAGTTGTTTATTTAGTTGAAGAAGATACTGAGTTTAAAACAGAAGAACAAAGAACTAGAATGATTTTTTTTACTAATTTAGAAAAAGCATTTAAACGCTTCAAAATTATAGGACCTAATAAATCATATTGTAAGAGAATTATTACAGATGATGAAAAATTAATTGAATTATGCAAACACAACGATAATCTCAAAGTTGAAGTTCCTGAAGAAGAAGAAAATGTCACAGATACCGAAGTGGAACCTGTTGATAAATCTATTGATGTATAATTATATATTTTCTAAGATAAATATATAAATATGCCATATGTTTTAAAAAGTGTTGGAGATGGATATAAAGTATGCAAGAAGAGCGACACATCTGAATGTTTTAGTAAAAAACCACTTTCAAAAGAGAAAGCAAGAAAACAAGAAATTGCTATTATTATGTCTGAAAAAAAAAAGATGGAAGGAGGTTGTGATAGTTGTGGAATGTCTGGTGGTTTAAAATCATTAGTTGCTCGTGAAGGTGGTAAAGTATTATTAAAGAAAAGAATTGTGGATGAATATTTTCCTGAAGCTGATTCTTATTCTACATATGTAGAACCATTTGTTGGTGGTGGAAGCATTTATTTATATAAGAATAAAGACGACCATAAAGAAGTTATAAATGATATTGACCCTGAAATGATTGATTTATTTAAAGGATTTAAAAAATATGAAGGTGATAAAATAGCTAGTGATGTGAATGGTAATTATACTGAAAAGGATTTTGAGGCTATTAAAAAATCTAATCCAACTTCAGAATATAATAAGTTCCTCAAGAATTACCTATTATATAAATTAAGTTATTTGGGTCGTGGTGTATCATTTGGTAAGCCTAGAATTAGTGCTACTTTTAAAGGTTATAAAGATAGGCTTGATGATGCTACTATATTAAACACAGATTATAAGAATGTTATTAAAAAATATGACAGCAAATCAACTTTCTTTTATTTAGACCCACCTGTTACCAGAGCTACTGGACCATATAATTATCCAGCTATTAATTTACCTGAGTTATCTAAGGTTCTCAAGGGTATAAAAGGTAAGTTTTTATTATCATTAGGTAAAACTAAATATGATAAGGAATTATTCAAGGGTTTTAGAACTGTATCAATATCAACTAAATATGTTGGTGAAAGAACTAAAGGCGGTCAATCTTATGAAGTAGAAGAACATCTTATTATGAATTATGACCCTAAGATGATAGGTGGATGTGATTCGTGTGGTAGAAATATTGGTGCTGGAAGACCAAAGAAGAAAATGTGTGGTGGATGTGCTGGTATGTGTGGAGGTATAGTTCCTCAATTCCATAATCAATTAAAAAAGATTGATTTAGACCCTAAAAAATATTTGGCTAAAGCGAGAGAGCTTGCATCGGCTACAGGATATGACCCTTCCAAAGTAGATTTTTCTGATGATGTGAAACATAAATTAATGTATCATAGCCCTGAGGGAGATAGATATTTTGGAGCTGTAAATTATGCTGATTATATTATATGGACTTGGTTAGAACACACAGGTGAAGCAGATGAAGGCGAAGCTGATAAACGCCGTAGTGGATACCGTGCTAGAGCAACGAATATTAAAGGTAATTGGAAGGCTGATAAATATAGTCCTAATAATTTAGCTATTAATATATTATGGTGATGGCGGCTATTGGCGGGTTAATAAATAATTATAATAAATTGTAGTAGGGTAGGTTTTAAAAATTCGAACCGTTAGTGTAGGGCTCGTTTTTACCCTACATTAGCCCTACACTGAGCCCTACATCGATGTTAAACCAACGACTTTTTTATTATAATTATTATTATAATATATTCTTCATTAAGTTTCACATAGTGTAGGGCTTTACCCTACATTTAAAGTTATATTGGAAAAATGCACTTTGAAAAAAAAAAAATATTTTTTTTTTTTAAATCCTGATATATCCTATTGACTTTCGACCCTACACCCTACACCCTACATTAGATGTATTCACATATAAAATAGGCATGTAGGGCTCGTTTTTGAACCCTACATTCCGATGGTTCCAATGAGACACATTTTATTAAAAAAATCCTTTAAAAATACTTTAGAAAAAAATAAAATCTCTAGATTTATATATATAAATGTCTAGAACACTCGATTTCATCAAAGCCTACTCTCTTATTAGTTCTCCTATTCCTTATATAGCAGATAAAGACAAAGCCTATAATACAGCGTATAAATGGAAAGAAAATAATATTTTTGAATCTTTGAAACTTGACATGTCAGGAAATAATGGGTATATGATTAATCTTTTTTCTTCCACCGTTCATTTCATCGTATTAGATGCAGATGATGAGAAAAGCAATAATTTTATTATTCAGTATTGTAAAGATAATAATTATAACATAATCACAACGAAGAGCTTATCAAACATATATTTTAATAAAACTTGTAAAAATCATTATTATTTCAGAATCCCAAAAATTAATATAGAACTTAAAAAAAAATGTCGAAAAAATCATGAAATGTTTGGAGATATGGATATTATAGTAGATATTGCAGAACATAAAGACTCAATTATAGATTTTAATAATATTTCAGAATTAACAACAGATTCAATTGAATATTTATATTATTATGACGAAGAAGACGAAGAAGAAGAAGAAGAAGAAAAACAAAAAGAAGAAAAACCAAAAGAAGACCATAACGAGGATAAAATAGAAGAGTTATTAAAAATATTAAATCCGTCAAGGGGTATAACTCATGATGAATGGTTTATTATTGGAACAGCCTTAAAAGGTATCAATAATGATTTTCATGAGCTTTTTAATAGATTTAGTAAAACTCGAACAGGATATAAAGGGAGAGAGAATATAATGTTTAGATGGAAAGGATTCCCAAAAGGTGGCAACATTGGAACGCTTGTAAATATGGCAAAAGCCGACCATCCAACATTACATAAAAAATGGGTTAGAAAATGGGTTCCATTTATTGAAGACGACAGAGAAGAACCAAAGAAAGAAGAAAAAACAGAAGCAAAGAAAGAACCTAAAAAAACTAATGCAAAAGAAAAAGAAGATATCGACGAACAAGCATATAATAAAATGAAACAAGAACAAGAAGTTAATTTATTTATAACTACCGAACCATTTTGTTATTATTATATTAATGATGAAAAAAAACCAATGCAATACAACCAAACAGACATTAGACTATTACTAGCCCCTTTAATGATTGGAAAGAAAAATTTTATCGATTTATGGACTAAAGACGAATCCAGAAGAGCATATAAGAAACTTGATTTCATGCCCTTATCTAATAATCCTAAAATATTTAATACTTTTACAGGTTTTAAATACGACAATGACAATGATATTAATTATAGTAAGATACAGCCTTTTTTAAATTTAATAAGTGTTTTATTAAATAATGACGAAGTAAGCATTAAGGCGTTTTTAGATTGGTGCGGGTGGATAAGACAGAGACCAAATGTAAAAACAAATAAGGCAATCGTTCTTTATAGTGAAGCCCAAGGCGTCGGAAAAAACACAATTATTCAATTATTAACTAATATTTTTAGTGGTTATACATCTAAATTAGAAAAAATCGAGGATTTGGTCGCTAGATTTAATTTTCATTTTTCTTCCCAACTTTTTATATATGGGGACGAAATACAAGCTAAAGCAAGAGAAATAAGAGAAGACTTAAAAAATATGATTACAAGAGACGAAATAAAAGTAGAGAAAAAAGGTTTTGATTGTTTTTTAATGAAAGACTATTCTAATTATATATTTACTACAAATAATAGAGATGCCTTTTTTATAGAAGAAACAGACAGAAGATTTTATATGTTTGATTTAAATAATAAAGTAATGTCTGATGATACAGCAAGGGAACTTTATAAACTATTGAAAGATGAAGAAACATTATTAAGTTTTGACACATATTTAAAAACTCGTCAATTACCCGATGAGCTCCCTAAATTAACAAATAAATATAAAGCATCATTAATAAGTTATTCCTTACCAGCTTATATTAAAATGGTTTATGATAATATCGATAGTTTCGAAGATGAAGAATTCACAACTATTCGATTATTTAAGAAAGCTCAACAATACGCAAAAGAAAACGCGATGCAATGGACCTTTTCAAAAGATAAGTTTTTAAAAGATTTCAAAAAAGAATTTGAAGAATTCAGAGGCAGAAGAAGCAACCAAATATTTTATAAATTTCCTGTCAAAGAATCTCTTATTAAATTACTCATCGAAAAAAGAAAAGAATTAATGAGCGATTATATTCTACCAGAAGACTTATTACAAATAAAAGAATTAAAAGACGAGGAACCCAAGGCGAGAAAACCTTGTAATTTAGACTTATAAAAATACTTTAGAAAAATATCTAAAAAATATTTTCTAATATATTATATATATAAATGACTTTAAAACTTACTAAGGAAGAAAAAGAAGAAAGAGCGAGACAATACAGACACAACTATTCAAGAATGTATTATCAAGAACAACGCAACGAAAACAGCGAAAGATACAAAGATATATTAGAGAAGGCGCGATTAAGATATGAAAAGAAACAGACGGAAAACCCCGAAAAAGTAGTTAAGAAATACAAAAAAAGAAATATTCTTAATCAAAATGAAGAGGCGGAAAATGTGGCGGAAAATAATTTAAATATTGAACCAGTCTAAAAACGCAACCAAATTTTTTAAAATGTCAGTTTTTGGTTTATTTATTTTTTTATTGAACTAAAATTTAATAAAAAAATATATATAAATTTTCATGAAAAAAAAGTTTAGAAATATTTTTATTTAAAAAAATGTTTAAAAAAATTCATTTAAAGAATATTTTCTAGTATATATTATATAATATGTATTTTGAAGAAAAGTTATTCCTCCAAAAATGGAAAAAATCCATTAACAAATCTCGCTCAATCGAAGACACGACGGCAACATGGGACGACAACCCAACAGAAAGAAAAAATGTTCTATGTATTCATTTTTATAAAAATAATAAATATTATTATAGAATTTTTCAGTGGTGTATTGAAAATAATATCGATGTTGATGAATTTGAAGGTATGGATGAAGTCGGTGACCGTTATCAATCATTAAAACTAAAATTCAAAATTTAAATTTTTCAATTATAATAATATATTATAATTAAAAAAATCCTGATAATACTATTAAAAAAACTCTAAAAATTTTCATGAAAAAAAAGTCTAGAAATATTTTTTTAAAAAAAAGTCTAGTTTTTTTATTTAAAGATTGAATTTTTTGTTTTAAAAAAATTAATTAAATTTTGTTTTAAAAATTAATTTCTAATATAAGTTATATAAATGTTTCTCGGTGATTTCCACCCTTTCCCCGCTGTTTGCGGGACTCTCTCAACTCAACAAAACGCCCTCGCCTCCTCTGTTTTCTCATTTGTTGAAAATGACGCTCAAATTTACACCTCTCAACGCTCATATATTGAAATTGCATTAATGAAAAAAATTAAAAATGGTTCCTATGATGATATAAAAGCATGTAAAGCATACGAAAATTTATTGACATCTAAGAAAAAATATATTGTTGAATCATTAAATAAAGGTCATTTATTTGTCGAAGAATTCGGATTATTAACAACAAGAAGATTAAATAAAGATATTAGAAGACAAATATCATGTTTATTAGTTAATAATTTTTTACAAGAAAACGAGCATGAAATAAGACAATTAACAGACGAAGGCGAACCAGCACAACAACCAGAACCACAACCAGAACCAGAACAACAACCAGAACAACAACCAGCACCACAAGAAAAAGATGAAAAAGAAAATCTTATTAATAAACTTTTTTCGTGGTGTGGTAGATGTGAAAACTCAATGATTGAATGTATTTGTTATAGTCCTTTAGTAAGTAAATTAGACCATAAAATAGAATACCTTGAAGAATCATTAAAAGGAGCCCAAGAAATAATTAATTCACACAAACCAATCGAAACCGAAGCAAACAAAGAAATAAATAAATTAAAAGAACAAAAATTACAAAGTCAATCAGATTTCGAAGCATTAAAAAATATGAGTCACCATATCGATAATTTAAATGTAGAAAATAAAAAATTAAATGTCGAATACCAAAATTTAAAATGCGAGTCGAGCATTTGGAAAAAATTTTATAAGAAATATTCTGAAGATGTTGAAACAATTGATAAATTAAAAGAAGCATATCAAAAATTACAAAAAGATTATATAAATATAAGAAACGGAATGAGAGACCTTTTAGAAAAAAATTAGTTATCTTTAATAATATATTATATTATTAAAAATAAAAACTACCTACAATAAATTTTAATGTGCTAACTCTCACAATTTTAAACCCGCTCAAACGCACTAAACGCACTAAAAAACAAAAGAACCAACTAATCCGAACTACATACTAATCCGAACTACATACAAATCAGAACTACTTCCAATCTCAAACGCACTAAAATCAGAAGAGATAAGCGATTCGAACAGCATATAAATCCGAAGAGCATACAAATCCGAAGAGCATA
>Ga0213920_1000626_pt1 | contig 25016 bp, 27 predicted proteins | sample McNCre1117MG_FD_161054 | JGI IMG/M metagenome (GOLD analysis project Ga0213920, IMG submission 161054) | Freshwater microbial communities from McNutts Creek, Athens, Georgia, United States - 11-17 MG | ecosystem: Environmental > Aquatic > Freshwater > Creek | place: USA: Georgia | collected...
TAGCACCACTAGCAACGCTAGCCATGTTGTGAAGGCGATTCCAGCCGTCCCCTATCCTTAGCATCACTCCTCCAGAAATTCAATTTTCGATGCTTGTCTATCATTCGTGCTATTATCGATTGCATGGAGACATTACCTTTGACTTTGGTAGCACTGGCAACTCTTTTGGTGCTTGTAAAAATTGTGTTTGAGATTTGGGGTGATTTTTAATGGCTAGAATTTCGGACCATCCTGTTCGTCTTGCTCGTATTACGGCGGGGCTTTCTCAGAATCAGTTGGCGCAGCGTGCTGGTGTGCATCGTAGCGCTCTTACAGCTATCGAGGATGGGCGCACGCGTAGACCTTCTAAGGGTTTGCTTGGGACGATTGCGTCCATCCTCGATGTTCCTGAGGCGTATTTGGAGAGTGAGATTGAGAAGTGGTTGAGCAATCCGCAGTTGACGAATTTGAGTCCAGCAGCGAGGAATTTGTTGGAGGTGCCGCCGTATGTGCTGAGTCAGTATTACCCATCTTTCGCGTTGTGGCGGAAGGAGTTGGCGAAGACGCCTACGGCGTTTGCGTCTATGTTGCGGATAAATCCTGCGACTGTCCGCGATTACGAGTCGGGTAAGACTCAGGTTATGCCTGATGTGATGTCGGGTAAGTTGTTGACTGTGGTTGGTGTGTCGCCGGAGTATTTGGTTGAGCTGGAAGGGTTGCCACGTGGATGAGTCTAAATTTGAGTCTAAGCTTGCCAGTCCAAGAAAAACCAAGGAGCAGGTTCTTTTTGAGCGTGTATTGGCATCTGCTATCAGTGCGGACCGGCAGGGGTTATTCTTGGAGACTCAGGTTATCTTGGACCAAGATGCCGAGCTTACAAAGGAAGATGTGGAGCTTGTCTGGTCCTCGTCAAAGTTCCAGCGTTCTTTGTCTGATAGGGGTATCAAGACTACCAACAATCCTAATCTCACGCTTCGGCAGGAGCAGTTCCTTCAAGCTTATTTGAATCCTTTGAATCTTCTTAGCCCGCAGGTGTTGGCTAAGCGGATGAAGATTAGCCTGACTGAGATTGATGGTTGGATGCGTCAGAAGGAGTTTGCTTCTGCGATGACTGTGAAGTCTAAGGAGAACTTGGAGAAGTTTCTTCCTATGGCTGACCAAGCGTTGGGTCAGTTGGTTCAGCAGGGTGATATGAAGGCTATTACTTATGTGAATCAGATGACTGGGCGGTTTGACCCGAATGCTAAGGCGAATTTGGATGTGCCTGCGCTTCTTATGCAGGTGCAGGATATTATTTTGCGTCATGTGTTGGACCCTGCGATGAAGCGTAACATTGCGAGGGAATTGATTGCTTTGGCGTCGGGTCAAAGCCATTTTGGTGCGGTTTCTGAGCCTGTTAGTGATAGTATTGCTATTGAGACGGTAAGAGTAGATTAACTTTAAGGACTACTATGTCATATACGACGACTACACGTCTTCAGTTGCAGAAGGCTGTCATTGGCTCTAATCAGCCGTTTGAGACATCTGTTATTAATAACAACTGGGATAAGTTGGACTCTGAGTCTGTTGCTCAGGATGGTCGCTTGGATATCCTTGAGGCGTCGACTGTTACTCAGGATAATCGTTTTGTAACTGTTGAGGGTCGTGTTACGAGTTTGGAGACTCGTACGACTGCTGTTGAGGGTGTGAATACTTCTCAGGCTTCTGCGATTACTGCTTTGCAGACTAAGACTAATTCGGGTACTGTTTATGATTCGGCTCGTGTTGGTGGTCGTACAGTGTTTGCTCAGTCAACTACGCCGACGGCTTTGGCTGTTGGTGACATTTGGATTCAGATAGCTTAACATGGCTTGGTCAGGCGGTTCCGTTTCCTTTACTTGGAATGGAAGTTCATATAACGTAAGCTATTCAGCCCCGTCATATAGCATGTCGGGTGGCTATGTTGTTTATGGTCCTTATGTGACTTCTGCTGGACCGTCTACTGTTGCTGCGAATGGTTCTGTTTCGCAAGGGTATGCGGTAGATGTTCATATCACTGACCCGCCATCGAATACTACTTATACGACTTCAATTTCGGGTACTGCACCGTCTGCACCGCCACCTCCACCGACTTATCCGCCTAGCTGGTCTGATAATACGCTTGGTGGTTTTCAGGCTGATGTTGCTTATTCGGATGGTGTTTCTGCCACTAACATGAATTACTCTGGCAGTTATTCTGTCAGCTCTGGTTCATTGCCTTCTGGCATTTCATTGAATAGTTCTTCCGGTGCGGTCACTGGTACCCCTACTACTGCAGGTCAGTCCTACAGTTTTACCATTACTGCTGGTAACTCGTATGGGTCTACGTCTCAGGCGTTTTCTGGTACGGTTGCCGCATCTCCTACCGCTGGCAAGTTGCGTGTATGGACTGGCACTACATGGGTTGTTGCTCCGGCTAAGGTTTGGGACGGCTCTACTTGGGTTTCTGGGTCTGTGAAGGTCTGGAATGGTACTACGTGGGTGACAAGTGTCTGAGCCTGAGATTATGCACGTGAAGGTCACTATCAATGACTTGTATAAGGAACAGCAGGAAACTAATAAGCTGCTGATTCAGTTGGCTGCTGATTTGCGTAACATGTCTGATTTGCCTGACCGTATGCGTGCGGTTGAGAAGTATCAGGATGAGAATTCTTGGGTGGCTAAAGTTGTGTGGGCTGCCCTTTCGAGTGGTATTATTGGTTTTGGGACGGCACTTTATACACTGATAGCTAAGGGCTAATTATGACTAAGTATGTTTACCCGTTTCCTAAGAAGGATATTCCTAAGGGTGGCGAGTTCGGTAACACCGTTCTCTTTGATGGCACTAAGCGTGCTAATGCTCACCGTGGCGTTGATGGTCCTCCAGAGTTTGCGATTGCTGTTACTGATGCAACTGTTGTTATGAACAAGTGGTCAACTGTTTTGGGTAACGTTTTGGTTATTCAGGATGAGAAGGGTACTTTTTGGGGTTATTCGCACTTGCGTAATGCTCCTGCGTTGGCTCTTGGTCGGAAGGTTGTTGCTGGTGAAAAACTTGGTGTTGTTGGTAACACGGGCACTGCGTCGCATGGTCGGCACTTGCACTTCACCTGTTCTAACGTTCTTGAGGGCATTTTTGCTGGTAAGGTCTTTGACCCGTTCGAGATTTTGGATAAGCGTATGGCTGTTGAGGCAGCTAAGTCTAAGAAGGTGGCAGCAGTTGCTGAGCCTGCCGTTGTCGACGCAGCACCTGTTGTTGAGGGTTCTGCTGAAGAGAAGGCGCTAGCTGCACGGAAGGCTAATCGCTAATGTGGAAGCCTTCTAAGAAACTTGTAAAGCGCACTACTCGTATTTTGGCATTTACTGCTGCTGCGGGTCTGAGCTTTATGGGAGCCGGAAACGTGATGGGGTTCTCTGCGTTGCAGTCTGCGCTTTTTGGTGCTGCTGGTTCGCTTATGGGTCTCACTGTTGGGCTACTATTTAATTATGCACTTGACGGTTTTCTTGATGATGCCGAATTTGATGCAAACATGAAGCAGGCTGTCGAAACTGTTCAGTCTAAGACTAAGAAATCTAAGGAATAATAATGGCATCATATACAGCGCAGCACGGGGATTCGCTTTGGTCGATTGCTGCTGCAAATAAGCCAACTAGTATGAGCACTGGTGAGTACTGGACTAAGTTGAAGGCTGCTAATCAGGGTGTGAAGCTTTTCCGTGGTACTAAGGTGAACCTTCCTTCTGTTGCAGATGCAGCTAATGCTCCGGGTTCTAACCGAAGTGTTGTTGTTGCAAAGTCTGATTCTCGTAATGCTCCGGGTTCTAACATGAGCCCAGCGCCGAAGCCTGACTCTCGTAATGCTCCGGGTTCGAACAAGAGCCCTGTTGTTGCTAAGGCTGACTCTCGTAATGCTCCGGGTTCGAACACTTTTACTCGTCCTGTTGTGAAGTCTGACTCTCGTAACGCTCCGGGTTCAAATGCGGATAACACTCCTAACCCTGCTCGTTCTCCTCAGCGTGCTGCTGCAGAGATGATGAAGCGTTCTCCTCAGCGTGCTAATGCTGCTCTTGCTGCTGCTTTGGCTGCTAAGGCTCTTGGGAAGAAGAAGTAATGGCTGACAATTCAGGCTGGATGGGCGACCCTAACGACATTCAGGGTAAGCTCCTTTTTGAGCAGTCGAAGAAGGCTTTGAATCCTGATAAGGCTGCTAAGGATGCTGCTGCTAAGGCTGCTGCTAACGCTAAGGCTAAGTTGGCTGCTAAGTTGGCTGCTGAGAAGGCTGCTAAGACTTTGAAGAAGTCTGTTCCTGCTAAGCCAAACCCTAACAAGTACAAGTCTCCGGGGTTCAATGGTTTTGATGGCACTCAGGGCTTTAGCAAAAAGGGTCCTTGGGGCTAATGCCGTACAAGTTCACTGAAAAACTTGCCTATCACATGAAGGATGGTAAGCGCGATTATCTGCCTAAGAAGCAGGCGATTGCAATTCAGTTGAGTAAACTACGTGCTGAGGGTAGAATCCCTGCGAGAGGTAAATAAATGGAAGAGTACGAACAGCTTAATGACCGTCAGAAGGAGCAGGCAGATGATATTGCTGAGCTTGCTACTGAGTTCGGTATGTTTAGTCAGGGTTCAGGTGCTGATGGTGCCCACTATTTTGCAAAGAATCCTTTTGCATCTGAGGGTATCAAGTGTGGCAACTGTGTCTTTTTCAATGAGGTAACTAACCAGTGTCAGGTTGTTGAGGGGTCTATTGACTCTGAGGCTGTCTGTAAGTTGTGGGTTATCCCTGAGGCTTCTATCAAGTCGAAGGATACTCGTAAGGCTGAGTTGAAGGCACTTCTTGCTGATACTTCATCTAACGGTAAAGCTGCCCGTCAGGCAAAGATTGATGCTTTGATGTCGGAGATGTCTGGCGACTAGGTTCGCTGGTAAAAGGAAAAGCCCGCTTATTCGGCGGGCTTTTCTGCTTCCATGTCCTTTAACAGTAGGTACACTGTTGGGCATGGGTAGGCTATTTCTGAGCCTTTGAGGGCGCTGCAGTGTGTGCAGCATTCTTCATGTTCTGCGTGGAGTGCGTAGATTGCGTTTAGGTTTGTGAACATGATGCGTGATGATTCTAGTACTGCGTCCATTATTTGTTTCCTTGTCTCTTGATGAAGTCGTTTACACGTGTGGTTAGGTGTTGTGTTCCTGACTTAATGACCTTTGCGTCGTTAGGGTTTTGTACTCGCATGCGCAATAGTAGGTTGAGCATGTCGATTGTTTGCTGGTCTTTTGTGTATGGGTTTTTGGTGTTTTCTGGGCGTTTGTTTTGTGGAATGTATGTTCCGCTAACTTTGCCTATGGTTGAGTATACGCCAAGGTTTGGTGCGATGAAGTTGTCGTATATGTCGTTGATGTTTTTGGTTTCGACTGGTTTTCCGTTTAGGTCTCGGCGGAATAGCATCTCGTATAGGCTGGTGCCACCGATTGCCATGTTCTTGGTTAGGTCTGCACCGATTTGTGGCAGGATTCCTGTTGGTTCTGCGTTTGCGCCGATGCCGTAGATATTTTCTTCTAGTGGCTTGCTTAGGTCGATGCTTAGTGACCAGTAGTTCAGTACGTCGTTCCAGATGATTGGTGGGGTTGCTACTAGGGTTAGGTCTGCTCCACCAAAGTTTGCGTTACCTAGTACTGTTCCTACTGTTTTTGCTTGGAAGTCTGCGACTGCACGCTGGTCTGGGTATGCGCTTCCAACGTTTTGTGGCTGGTAGCCTTGTGCTGCATTGAATGCGTATAGAGCCTTGTTTACTGCGTTAATTTCACGGTTGTTCTCCATGAACATGCGGTAGGTTGCGACGTGTGCCATTCGCATCCATGTGTAGTAAGAGGTTGCTAGGCGTCCCCATTTGCGTTCGAAAGCTGAAAGGCTCTTGGCGGTTGGGTGGTAGACGGCTAGTTCTTTTACTGCTGCATCGATGGCATCTTGCATGGTTGCCCATGAGCGACCTTCGATGATTTTGAGTGCGTGTGCTACACGGATTGCATTTGCGTGTCCCATGAGTAGGTCGCCGGGTAGTTTTGTTGCGATGCGCTCGTTTTTACGGATGACTGCTGCTGCGCGTTCCTTGATTGTTCCAACTGCTAGGTCTTCTGAGAAGGCTTTGCTGTCGGTGAATAGGTTGTCGCGTAGGTTTGCGATGTCTTGTTTGTAAACTGATTCTTCTAGGATGCCTGAGTCTTCGAAGAGTTTGATGATGTCTTCGTCGTTGAAAGTGACTCGCTTGCCCTTGACTACCATTGATACCTTGGTACCTAGGTCTTTTCCTGCAGTTTCTGCTAGTTCGCGACCCTCGAATCCGGCTGAGCGTAGTAGTTGTTCCAGCTTGCGCTGGTCCACCTTTGCTTTGTCTTGCCAGAATGCTACGGCGCTGTAGTCAGTTGCGAATTTTTCACCAAGGTATTTGGTGGAGATTCGTGCTCCGATGCCCCAGTGTGCGATGTTTGTTACGCCACGGGTTAGAGCTGTGATTGCATCGCCTACGAAGTTGTTTACTTGGAATCCGGGTGCGAGGATGGTTTGTGCAACCTTTACCATTCCTTGGATTTGTAGGACTGTTTTTAGGCGCTCTGGAAGTGGCTTGTTGAACTGTAGGTCCCAGTTACGAATTGCTGTACCAAACTGTTCTGCTAGGTGTGGTGGGAATAGTCCACCTTCTGCAGGGCTTGGTAGTGAGTCAATCATTAGGTTTGTTCCGCCAGTACCCGGAAGAATCTCTACATAACCCTTTGCGATTGCTTGCTCGTAGGTTAGTCCCTCTGCTAGGTAGCTGAAGCGTGATGCGAAACCGTGTGCTAGACCTGTCTGGAACTTTGTTGATGCTACTGCTTGCATGAATTGTGTCAGTGCAAGTAGTGGGTCCATTTCAGACTTTTGGAAACTTTCAATGGCTTTGTTCTGTAGGTTCTCTTCTTGAGTTCCCTTAGCTACCTTCTTTGGATTTCCGAATGGTGATTCGCGAAGCCACTTTACTAGGTCGCCTGATGAGTAGTTGCTAATATCAGAGAAACCGTTGCGTGGGGTTAGTCCCATTTGTTCTAGGCTTCGCTGTAGCTGCTTTCCGGTGATTCCGTTTGTGATGAATGCGTTGTCTGTTTCGTTGCCGAAGAGCAGGTCGATGGCTGGCTTCATGTCTTTGTAGAATGCTGCGACGGCTGGGTTGGTGCGCTTGTTTGGTTTCTTGCCGTCGCGTAGTAGGTCCATGCCTTCGTTGAATTCGTCACGTGATAGTTTTGCGTGGCGTACTCGAATGTCATCCATGTATGCTGCGAATCTGGTTGAGACGCGGAATGTGGATGATTCTAGTTGCATTGCGATTGTTTTGACTTCTTGTTGTCCGCTGAAACCGTAGACCTTTTCTTTTAGGCTTAGTCCAGCTGCGGTGCTGTCAATTTGCATTTTTGCGATATCTTGTTCGAACTCTGGTGCTAGGTGTTCGATTTTGATGTCGGTGTCTGCTGCGATGCCTCGTGCGTGCATTAGTTCTACTGCATAGTGTGGAACTAGTTCTTCTGGTACTCCTAGGCGCTCGTATACGTTTGCGTCTAGTTCTGCCTGCATTTGGGCTGCGATGCCTTCGCGGTTGCTCTTTGAGAGTTCGCGCTGTACTTCACCGATTTGTGCTTTTTCCTTTTTGAGGAAGGCGTTGCGTTCGCGAGTGTTTAGGACTCGGTGTTCTGGGATTACTGGAATACTGTCTACGATTGGGCGACTGCCTGCTTTTCCAGTCAGGTAGGTGCTGTTTTGTTCTGTTGCGATGCGTACAGCGTCTTCGTAGTTGTACTGGCTTGATGGCACCCATTCGCCGTCAAGGTAGTGGAATGTTTCTAGGTCGTGGTTCCAAGCGGTTATACGGGCACGGTCCAGTGAGGCTTGTGCTTTTGCGTAGTCTGCACGCCACTTGCCAGCAACCTCAGAGCCTCCTGAGAGGGCTTTCTCGGCACGCTTGACTACTAGGGCATATTTGCCTTGTGCGGTCTCTAGGCGCTTTGCTGCAGTGTCCTGCTGGGCTTTGGTGAACTTCTTGTTGCCTAGTCTGCCAGCCTTTGTGGCACCCTGTGGCTTTTCGTATTTGTAGAAACTGTTTAGGTAGTTTCTGAAGTTCTGCCATTCTTGGTCATCTAGCAGGGTCTTTTCGCCTACTCGTCCGCGAAGGGTTAGGATTTGTGACCATGAGCGGAATGCTGCTTCTGCCATGTCGCCACCACCTAGTTTGAAGAAGTCTCCCGCTACTGCTAGGCGACGTAGGTGTGAACGGATTAGTTCTAGTTGTGCGATTTCGCTGATGCGTCCAGTTAGGACGTTTTGACGCATGGCTGCGAATAGTGTTTCGAAAATGTTGTCAGCTACGCTCTTGGTAGAGTTCACCATCTGGCTTGCTAGACCGATTGATTTAGTTAGGTGTGATTCTTTTAGCGCTGAGGTCACTTCGGCTTTTAGCATGTGGTCTGCTAGTTCGCCAGCAATCTTTGGCATCTTCTTTGCGAATGCTGCGGTTGGGGCAATTGATGGGGTTGCGATGCCATTTAGGAGCTTTTCGACTAGTTCCTTCTTGGTGACTACCTTGCCAAGTTCATCCATCTCTAGTAGGTGACGGGCTGCTTCTCCAAAGTTTAGGTTAAGGAATGAGTCACCTTCCATTTTCTTACCCTGTGAGGTTGAGAAGAAAGCCTTCTTTAGTAGGTCGCGTCCACCAGTTGTGTTGAATGCTTTGAAGATGTCGCCAGTGTGTAGGTAGAGGATGTGCTTTTTGTCTTCGCCTGCTAGGACGTCGGCTGCAACCTTTGCGGTTACTACCTTGTTGCGCTGGATGCGGATGCCTTGTAGTCCTAGTGCTGCTGAGACCTTTTCGTATTCGCGGATAACTGAGTCGACCATTTCGCCACCAAAGTCTTCAATTTTGGTTTTGCTCTTACGTAGTCGGTCGCGGGTGATTCCGGCAATCGAGCTGAATACATCTGCGTCAAATGTCTGGTTTACCTGCTCTGGGAGGATTGCCTGACCAGTCCATGCTTTTTCACTTACACGTTCGTAAATGTCGTCCATGACTGATACGCCAGTAACTGCGCCCTTTGATTCGGCAATTTGTTGCTTAGTTTTGCCCATCTTCATGAAAGCGGTGTGGGTTGCTTCCATTGCGATGTCGCCTGAGTCTGAGACGCCATCTTGTAGGGTTTTGGCGAATGCTAGTTGGCTTTCGCTTGCTTCTGCTTGTGCGACGAAGCTGTTAGTTGGGGCTAGTGCTGGTGGCTTTAGTTCGTCGCTTTGTTCGGTGAGGATGTTTCCTAGGACGTCTTTGTAGCCGAGTCCTGTTACGCCAACCATTTCTTCGAAGTCTGCAGCGAGCACAATTTTGTGCTGTACGGTGTTCATTGTTTGTACGCCTTCTCCTGAGAGGATTGTGCGTAGGAATGCTACATCGTCTGATTCGGCAGCCTTGCGTACGTCGGCTAGGACCTTCTTTGATGGGTCGATGGCTTCGATTACGTTCTTTAGGTGCTTGGTTGAGATTACGTCTCCGGCAGCGATTCCCTGAATCATTTCTTCGAAGGTTGCGTACTTTACGTCTTCGGTTCCTGCGCGTACACCAGTTGCGTTGTTTACGGCTTCTGTTACGTTGCGGAGGATTGAGCGTGCGACCTTTTCGTCTTCGGTCTTTGGGCGAATCTTGGCGATATCTGCAAGGCTAATTTTTGTGTTAGTTGCTGCAGCTACTACTGGTACGCCAGATAGGATGCGTGCCTTTGCTGATACTGGGATGTTTTCGTTTGTGGTTGCCTTGATGTAGTCGGCTGCCTGTGGGGTGCTGTCAAATTCGCGTACAGAGGTGCCGTCGAAGACGTAGGTCTTGCCGTTGGCTGCCTCGTGTGGGACGTTTGCTTGGATTGTTACGTCTTCGCCTGAGGTTACCTTGATAGTTGCAGAGTCTTTGGTTACGTCCTGTAGGTCCTTTAGGGACTGTAGAACCTTTCCAGTAGCACTTTGACCAGTCTTGTGTAGTTTCACAAATCGGGTTGCTAGTTCGCGAGTCTTGAAGGTACCTAGGGTATCTCCAACACCGTCGATTACATTGAATTCGCCAGTTTTGAAATCTGGGATGATGTTTGCTGTTGGAGTCCTCTTGAAGGTTCCGGATACTTGGCTCTTTGCCATTGCTTCTAGTTTGGCTGGGGCGTTGATTCTTTCTAGAACCTTTGCCATCGCGTCAAGACCTGAAGCGAGGATTAAGTTGTTTTCGCCAACGTAAGGAACTGCTTGGTAGCCCTGTTCTGCGCTCTTGGCAGCTTCACCAATTTTGCCACCTAGGTTTTTTAGGTTGGCTTCGATTGGTTTTGCTTTTGTGACTACTGGCTGTACTGGTTCTGTTTTTAGAGCTTTGGCGATGGCTGGGTCTACAGCCTTGCCTTCTTCTAGGGCTTTTGATGCAACCTTTTCTAGGGCATCCTTGCTGACCAGTCCGAGTCCGCGTGCAGCGTTGGCACCCTTTGCGAAGGCTTTTACACCGCTTCCGATTACGCCGACACCCTTTACTACCTTGACTGGGTTTACTAGTAGGAATGGGTCGTGGGTTAGGTCGTAGACGAAACCCTGACCTGCAGCGTCAAGTTCACTTAGGTTTGGTTGCTGTAGTTTTACTACATCCATACCCGAGATGGTTCTTTTGTTTGTTAGGAATGCTGTGGCGTTGTCGAATGCTGCAGCGTTTCTAGACATGTCAACTTCTGCAGCCTTGTTGTCTGCAACTGTTGGCTTGATGTTGTATACAGGTAGACCGTCTGGACCTAGTCCAGTCATCTTTACTTTTACGCCATTGATTTTTTCGCCGTGTAGTGCAGCGTTAGTTAGGTCACCCTTAGTAATGACACCTTTTGCGTTATCAGTTTGACGCTTGTAGTCGGCTCCTGCTGTTGCTGCAGCGCCTGAGTTCATCGTGTTCAGGATAGCTGAGCCTGCACTGACGATTGGTCCAAAAACTTTTCCAGCAAGAGTGTTTACGATGTCTTGTGTGGTTTTTGCTGCTGGACTCTTATCAATGTTCTTTTGGGTGTCTTGAACAAAGCTAGTTACGCCTTCTACGGCTGGGGCTGCCCATGATGAAATCCATTTAGCAAATGGGCTTTCGTCAACTTTTGCTGACTTGGCTGGTGCTGCAGGGGCTGCAGGAACTGCAGGCTTTACAACAGTTTTAGGTGCGCTTGGAGTAAGTGACCATTCATTTGCTTTTGCTGGGGCTGGTGCTGGAGTTGCTCCGCTACCACTTCCCCAGTCAAGACCCTTTTTTGGAGTTGCCAAGATAAGACCGTCCTAAACTGTATTTAGTCCAGTATAACTTATTTGGGTTACTGTACTCCGCTTAGCGTGAAGGTTCCTGTACCAGTTCCAAACTGACGCTTTAGTTCATTCTTGATACTTGCCTTTAGGTCAGTCTGAGTTGCCTGAGGCAGCTTCTGGAATGCTGGCTTGTTAGCAAAGTTCTTAATGAACAAGTTGTAAGCGCTCTTTGCGTCCTTGCCCGTTGAGGTTACGTTATCTAGGGCTGTCTGGAATGCGCTAGCAGTGTTTGCGCCATAGGTGTCAGTAATGCGGTTGATAGTTCCAACTACATCCTGTGCATACTTAGTCTTGCTAGCTGACGATGCAGCGCGTGAGTTTGCTCCAGCCTGCTGCAGCTGGATTCCCTTTAGGCGAGCCTCAGCAGTAATCGAAGCAACCTTCTGGGCGCTGTCATTCTTAGTCTTCTGCAAGTCAAGTGCGTCGATAGCCTTCTGAGCGTTCTGTGCAGCCTCAAAGTCGTTCGCTGCAAGTGCAGCCTGTTGTGTCTGCTTAGCCTGAGCCATCTGGCTCTCTAGGTCTGCACTCTTTGCGTCGAACTGTGCAAGGGTGTCTTCGAAGTTCTTTGATAGCTGGCTTAGAGCACCAAGTTTCTGTTGGGTGTAGCCAGTGCCACGGTTCTCTACATCCTTAACAGTCTGTGCCTGCTCAGCCTGCATTAGACCCTGCCAGTTAGTTAGGGCAGCATTAGCATTTGCGTTGCCCTGTGCTGCAGCAGCCTGAATTGGGTTAGCAGCCATTGCAGGTCCAGTGCCACGTTCAGCGCCAGTTGCTACAGCCTGCTGAGTGCCTGCAGCAGTTTCTGCGTTCTGCTGTGCTACACGGGTTGCGTAGTCAGTCTGCTGCTTGGTTAGCGAGTCAGTGAACTGCTTGTTGACGCGTGCAGTGTCGGCTGCGGTGAGGCTTGATAGTGCACCGAAGATTGAGGTGATGTCTGCTTGGTTCTGAGCGTAACGCTTAGTTGCAGCATTCTTCTGGGTTGTTAGAAGTGACTGTAGCGGAGAGTATACGGCTGAGACATTGCTGTTAATTTTTGCGGTACGGTCAGCTTCTGCCTGATTCTGCTGCGCTGTCATGTAGTTTGCATAACTCTGCGGTGAGCGCTTTGGGTCAGGGATTGGGGCAAATCCGGCAGTTGCAGGAGTTGCTGCTGGGGTGGTTGGGGTGCCGTCTGCCATTATGCTACTCCGTATTGTGCTAGTCGTGCAGTGATTGCGTTCTGTGCAGCCTGCGTCTTGTATTGCTGACCAGCGAGTGTGCCAGTCCAGTCATAGGTGCTCTTGCCAGCCGAGTCTACCGCGCTAACATCTCCATAGTTTTCTAGGAAGTTCTGGTTTAGTGCTGAAAGTTTATCCTTTAGGGATGTTTGTGCAGCAATCTGTCGTGCGTTGGCTTCTGCTTCTGCGAGGGTAAGTGCGCCTGCTGCACCGCCAGCCATTCCACGAGCAGCATAGTTACCTGCTAGACGGCGACGTGATTCGGTAGAGTTTAGGTCTAGCGCTTTTCGGTCCTGTGACGCTTGTGAGGTTTCAGCATTTAGGTCAAACATTGCCTTGTTACGGGCTAGGTTAAACTGTGACTGTCCCTGCAGGATTCCCTGCTGGTATAGTGGGTCGCCCTCAAGTGACCAAGGCGTTCCGGTAACGGTACCATCTGTAGTCGAGCCAGAAGTTGCATCACTTGCGGTTACAGGCTGGGCTGAATCTGAGGCTGGTAGCACACCACCCGGCTTGTCATTTAGAAGCAGGTTTGCGTTTCTGCGTGCTAGCACTTCTGAGTTGTTTGCTGGTGCTACAGCAGGAACTACACCGCCCGGCTTACCGTTTAGTAGAAGGTTTGCGTTTTGGCGTGATGACATTTCTGCAGCGTTTGCTGCAGGCTGTGCATTTGCGTAAATTTTCCAGTAGGAGTCAGCTGTAGGCATTATTTACCGAACCTTAGTGCGTTAGCGTTAGCGTAAGCGCCAGTGTTATTTGCTTTGATTTTGGCTAATACTGCAGCTTTTTTTGCTGCTATGCGTGCGTCACGTTCAACGTAGCCAGTTCTGTCAACTTTGCCACGTGTAGGTGCGTGGGTCATGTTTCCGTAAACTTTTTTACCTGCAGCGTATGGGTTGAATTCGAAGCTGCCTAGCAACGCATTGCGTTCAGCACCAGCCATTAGTTAGCTTCCTTCGTAATCTTTGCCTTCGCACCAACCATTGGAGTGATGCTGAAAACTTGCACAGGGGATGTGAGCGCCGTACCGTCACAGTCTAAGTATAGTTCAAAGTAGATTCGGCGGAAGCGTAGAGACTGGTTTAGCTTTGCTTCCATTCTTAGCACTGCTCCGGCGGAGAAGTCGTCTACGATTGTTGATACTGCACCTGATGGCTTAGCTAGGTTGTCCCATGTGCCAAAGGTTACGTCGTCAATGTTGTCTAGGGATAGTTCGTCCCAAGTTTTGTACCCTGTTTCTGCAGGATAGTCTTTGGAGATTTGGTCCCAGTTCAACTGCAACGCCATTTCTGGTAGGGCTACAGGGTATGCGACTGCCTTAACTGGTAGTGCGGTTGCAATATCTGCAGTCCACATGTATAGACGTTTCCATTCGACAGGTGATTGGAAGTCGTAAATCTTTGTGCGGATTGAGCACTTGAAGGTTTCTGTGCCTACTGCGCTAGTTGATTTGTCTTCAATGCGCCACATGGCAAAGTCGGATGCGCCTGCTGCGCTAGTGCCACCACTGATACCAAAGAAAAGAGATTCTTCTAATTCTTCTGAGCGTCGAGGTACGCTCCAATAGTATGCGACTCTGCTTGTGCTTTCCCATTCGCTCCACGTCTCAGTATCAAGGTTGTAGGCAAACACTCCCCCGTTGTGCCATACAATACAGCGTCTTCCGACGATGGATACTGCGTGCTGGAATCTTTGACCGAAGTCGTATGCCTCAAACTTTACTTTAGCGGCATTTAGTGGGTAGTACAACCAGTTCTGGTATTTGTAAAGTATGCCACCGGATAGGACGAAGTGGGCGTTTTCAAACTTTACCACTGAGCGTCGTGATTCGGCACCGATATCTTGCTGCATTGCTTGCATGGTGCCTTCTTCTGGCACGTCACCGTAGCTGTAGCGGTAGGTTGAACGGTTGCGGAAGATTACGATGTCGTTATAGCCTTGTGCGATTGCGGTAATCCATTGACCGTCTCCGCCACCGATTTCTACATACATTTGGTTGTTGTATGTGTTTACCCATGACCAGACTGAGGTTGATTCTCCTGATGGTCCTGCGGTTGAGACGTTGCTCCAGTAGAGAATGTTGGCATTTGCGGTGCCTTGTACGCCGTGTCCGAAGAAGCGTGTTTGAAAGAGTTCAATACCGCCAAGTGCTGGCATTGACGGGGTGTTTACGAATACGCCTGATTCCCAGTATCCGCCTTGTCCGCTAACTGTTGACGAGAGGACAATCTTGTTTAGGTACTGGGTGCAGTCTGATGCTTTGAAGTTTGCGATTTGTACGAATGCTTTGGTTAGGACGTCGAATGTCCAAGTTTTGGTGTTGGTTACCACGACTAGGAAGCGTGCCCCGTCTGCACGAATGTAGGTTCCTAGGATGTCCATTGGTTCACCTGCTACAGGTGTCAGGACTGGGGTTGTGCCGTTCTTATCCACGTAGATTGGTGGGCGAGACATAAGTGCACCGTTGGTTGAAAACTCAAAGTTTACGATTGATGCTAGTTCGTTGTCTGCAATTGCTGACTGGTCCCAGTAGTTGTTTAGACCGCCAGTGAACTGTTGTAGGGTTGCGCTTCGTGAGCGAACAATTTGTGACATTTAGTACCACGCATCTGCTGGGTCTGCCATTACTGCAGTGTACTGCGAGTCCTGAGAGATAGTGTCTTTGGTTGATAGTCGGTCTAGACCGTCACGGAACTGGCGTAGCTTCATGTTTGAAGCGTCGTAGTTCTCGTCCATTTCTAGTGCCTGTGCGATGACGTAGCTGACTAGTTCGTTGAAGTAACGGTCTGGCACTGCAAGGGCTGAGCTTAGAACGCTTAGGTTGATAGGGTTACTTACGTATTCTAGCTTTAGACCGTTTGAGATGGTCTTGTTTGGTACTGGGAATAGGGTGATTATGCCAGCACGCTCGTACCAGACGTCAGGGCGCTCAGAGTTCAATAGTTTTGCTGGGTCTTGAGCCTGAATGTACTCGCGTGCTGCTTGTGGTGACAGGTTGGTCAGTGGGTAACCTGAAATGTATAGTGCCTCGATTGAGAGCACCTTATCGTTAGGGAAGCTATAATCTGACTGCCCTGCCACCACATCTGTAATTTTTGTTGCTCGTAGGATTGGGTTTGAGTTTACAATCTCGCGCTGTCCGTCGTTAATCCAAGAGAGGATTGATGAGTCTGCGAGTTGTGCGCCAGAGGAATCGCCGAATCCCGTGCGAACACGTGAGGCTACATCTGTACCTGTGTGAGTAAATTCCTCTGCTGGCATTTCTACTTCCTTAGAGTTTGACCGTCGTGAGTCCAAGTGTGTTTATTGGACTTGAGAGCGCTTTTCAGAATGTCTTTCTTTTCAGCTCGCCATTCTTCTTCACGTTTCGCCTCTAACGCTGCATGAGCCATCTCCAACAATTGTAACTTATTTACCTTGGAATCTGGGTCGTGCATGTTGGATTCCATTAGGCGTGCAAGTAGTCGGTGGTCAATCTCCGACTCGTGCACGTTGGTGATTAGGTAGGCGTGCCCGATTGGTGGTTCGTCGATGAGTGCGAATGGCATCTCTGGGTTGAACTGTGGGTGTCCCGGCTCCATACGGATTAGGCGGACTGACGGGAATACATCTTTGATGACTGCTGCAACCCGTCTCTGTTGGTCGGTGTATAGACCATCTAGTTGTGCAAAATTTATCATGTTTCTATTGTAGTAAAAAACCCCCCTAACCAGCGAGACGGACCGGTTAGGGGGGAGTTTTTTACTGAGCTATTATGCGCCTAGTTCGGCGATGTTCGATAGCTTAGCGTGTGCGTTACGACGGTAGGTACCGATTTCGCTGTACTGGTACAGACGAGCCTCGTATGCGTCGGTGTTTGCAACACGTGACCACATTGAACCGTCGCGGTCCATCCATGACCAGTCCTTCTTGCGGTTGATGACAAGTTCCTTCGATGACAACGCGTAGATGGTGCCCTTTGGAGCTGCGTAGTCTGAAACGAACTTGATTGGCTTACCTAGAGCCTCGAAGGTGAATGAGCGCTGACCACCAGTTAGACCTGCACCGTTGGTGAACTGACGCATACCCTGAAGCAAGTTCCAGTAAGCGTTGTATACACCCGGTGATGCTAGGAATACGTCGACGTCGCCACCCTTCTTGTCTACAGCCTGTACTAGCGAGATGAGGTCCATCTCGGTTAGGGTACCCGGGGTACCGACTGAGCCAAGAGTGCGGATGGTTGAGTTCCAAGAAGAAACGGTTGCGCCGTCGATGCCGTGTAGTGAGTTACCTGAACCCACGATTGCACCTAGACCAGTTAGTTCCTTGTTGAATGAGTTAGCGCCACCTGATGCGCGGACGATGATGTCGCCTACTGCAGCAGTGGTGGTGGTGTCGAAGGTTACAGCGCCAGTGGTCTCGTTCACTGCTACTACAACTAGGGCTGCCTTCTTAACGGTAGGGGTACCGTCAACTAGGTCAGTTCCGTCGAGTAGGTCAACAACCATACCCTCTTCAATCCAGTGTGCGTCAACGAATACTACGGTTGCGTTTGCAGTGGTAACTGCAGTCTTTACAGCACCGAGGGTACCTGATGCGTCACCGTAAATCTGACGGTTTAGGTCGCGAGTTAGGTCGCGCTTTAGACCCTTGATTTCAGCGTCAACAACGTTGATGAATGAGTTGTAGTTGTCTGCAGCCTGCTCGAATAGCTGTCCGTCAACCTCGATTGCACCGTATAGGTTCTTGAGGTATAGGTGAGCCTGCTTGTACTTCTGTGCGCCTGCTACTGGTAGAGCCTCGCGTACACCACGTGCACCGATACCCTGATTGCGTCCGATGTGAGTGTCGAATACGACCTCTTTACCGTTCTGGGTGATGTGCTGTGCTGATGATTCGATGAACTCCAGTGCTGGGTTCTTGTCTGCAAGCTGTTCGTGAAGGTCGCCATAAACGAGCTTCAGCGCGTCACTTGCGAAGGTTAGGATTCCCTGACCTGCCATGTGATTCACTCTCCTAAGAGTAAAAGAAAAAAACGAAAGTTAGTGTTATCGCTTGCCCTGACCACTCTTAGTGGCTGTACGTAGATATTTGTATAGTAGCACAGTTCTTTTGTAGGTATGATACAAAAAACCCCGCCTTTTATTGACGGGGTTTGATGTCAGATGTCTTTACATCTGTCGCTGGCGCTCCTCGAACATGCGTTGTAGCATTTCCTTCTTGCCCTTGTCATCCTTTGGGATGGTTAGTGACTGGTAAGGTACGCCTGCTCCGCCAGCAGAACCCATGATAGTGGGTGCTTCTTCTTCTGTGCTAGCTGGTGCAAATGAGCCAATCATTGCCTGAAGCTGTTTTGCTGCTTCGGCTACGCTGATGTCTCGTCCAGCATTTAGTGCAGCATTCATTAGGTCATAGATGGCTACTTCGTGGGCTTCTGAAATGTCGTGAGCCTTACGAAGTTTGTCCATTTCTGCCTCAAGTGCATAGGTGACATTTTCGGTTTCTTTTGCAAGTTCCTGCTGGTAGATGTAGTCGTCTACTTCTGCAGTCTTAGCCTTTAGGGCGTCAAGTTCCTTCTGTAGAGCTGCTGGAACTTTTTCACCGTCGAACATGTCTTCGAAGTCTTCACCAGACTCTTCTTCCATGATGTCCTTAGCCATCTGCTTGGCTTCTTCGGCTAGCAGTCCCTGACTAGATAGGTAGTCTTTTAGGTTGTTGTAAACCTCTGTTGGGTCAGATTCGATTGCGCGGGCAATATTTAGTCCGCCACGCATTAGTTCTGGAGAGACACCTTCTTCGATGAATTCCTTGTATGGGGTGAACTGTTCAATCTGCTTCTGGAAGTTGCGTTCGTTTTCCTGAAGGTAAGGGGTTACTTTTGAGTGCCATGCTTCAGGTAGCTCTGCAAGCATCTTGTCCCATGCGGGATGTACTTTAGTTTCTTCAACTGATGAAGTTTCTACTGAAGCATTATCTTCAATAGTCTGCTCAGGTGTTACCTGCGTCTCGTCAGACATTTATTTCCTTACTGTAGTTGCGTTGAGGTTAGACCTGCTTGAGCAGGCATTTGTGAAGCCTCAGACGGCAAAGCCTGAGGGGCTCCTGCAGCATTAGGTGCTTGACCCATTGCTGCTTCTTGCATCATTTTCTGCTGCAAAGCGTTTTCGTGCATCGAGATGTGCTTCTGGAACTCTGCCTTGATTTCGTCTGGCAGGATGTCGAAGCTCTGCGACTTACGGAAGCGGTTGTGTACTTCGATGTGTACAGCGTGGTTGTCGTATGAGTGTACCTGTACGACGGCTGGGACTGCAAGTGGGATTGGTTGACCGTTTGCGTCGACTTGTCCCGGAACAATCTTGTCTGGTTGACCTGCTGCAGCGCCCTGTTCCCATGCGTCTTGGAACTGCTGAATTTCTTCTGGGGTTAGGCGCTTCATCTGCAAGTTTTCGCGTGCAGCGTGGTTCTCGTCCAACTTGATTAGGTTGTAGAAGTTCTTGAGCATGCCCATGTCGAGCATCTTTAGACCTTCTTGAGGGGTGATGAACTGCATCTTCATCCACTCTGTAATCAGAGCCTGTCGTGCAGACTTTGAGGTTGGGAGCGCTGAGCCTGATTCGATGCGGATGTCGTTGCCTGATGCGATGTCTGCACCTGCTAGTACGGTTGCGTCGAATGCTCCATCGGTTCCAATGGTTTTGATTAGACGCGGGGTGGTGACGTACTGGATGAATAGTGAGATTGCCTGCTTAGCGGTCTTTTCTACTGCAGCTTCGATGCTTGCAAAGATGGTAGTTAGGTAGGCGTCGTCGCGTTCCTGTAGGTAGTTGATTGCAGTTGCTGCGGTTACGCCACCTGATTGTCCACGTGAGACTTGGTGCTGACCTGATAGGTCTTCAAAGTCTGATTCAAGTTGCTGCACTTCTTGTAGTACGTAACTTGGTAGTGGCTGGATTGGGACTGGCTGTGGCATTGCAAAGCCCGGACGGACTGGAATCCATAGACCTGCTTTTGCTGACAGCTTGCGTGGGTCTACTGCACCTTCGTGGTACATCATCTGAGGCTTAGCCATGAGGTTTTTTGCCTGAATGATTTGTGAGCGGGTGCGGTTTAGTTCACGCTGGATTGGGATTAGGTTCTTGATTACTGAGCGACGGTAGAAGCGTCCAGTTGGGATTGAGTATGCGTGTGCGAATGGGTATGACTTGTGCGAGTAAGGAATACCGTTTTCTGCGAACTGTACGATTTCGTTATCGACGATGGTGATTAGACCACCCTTTGGTAGGAATGGGCAACCGTTTGGCTTTGCCCACATTTCGATTACGAGTACGGCGTCTGGCTTTGCAGTGTTGCCACCCTTTACGTCCATCATGGTTGCGTCCATGATTTCAGTTGCTGATACCTTTGCAGGCTTGAAGTCACTTGGTAGTACTCCACCGAAGGTGCTCTTCACCCAGTTCTCTGACTTGGTGTAAACATTGAATAGGTATGGCTGGTTTTCAATGTTCTCTTCTGCAAGGTCTGGTACGAAGAGGTGGAATGGTGAGACGACTTCGAATGCTACGTCGCCCTTTGAGGTTTCTTTTTGAACAATTTTGCGTTCGCCAGTGTATGGGTCTTCGACTGGGGTTGGGGTGATTTCTCGTGCCGACGGGTCCCAGTAGGTTTTGGTGAAGACGTTACCGCAGACTGCACGCCAGAACTCAGACTTCTGGAGGACGTCGGTCTGGAAGTTTGCCTTGTCGTACATTGCCTGCCAGACCTGCTCGGCAGCAGTTGCAGCCATTAGGTCATCGTCGTCGTTTGATGCTGGTACAACGGTTGCGCTTGGGTGACCTGATGAGGTCTTAGCAATCTCAGTTCGGATGATTGGTTCAATTTTGTTGACAACGATGCGTGGAGTTCCGGCGGGGTTTGGCGCTTCAATTAGCTGCTTTGGTGCGCCCTTGACGACCTCAGTCCAATCGCGGTACTGGGTGCCGTTGTAGAACGCCAACTGTAGGTACCAGTCTTGTTCTTCCTGCTTGCGAGCCTGCTTGGCTTTTTCGTACTCAGACTTAACCCAAGCGACTAGTTTCTTCGCTTCGTCCTTGCGCTTGAACTGGTTGAGGATGCTGTCGTTAGCAAGCTCGCCCTCAACTGGGGTACCAGAAATGTACTGCCCAGTCTTGCCGTCAAAGTATTGTTCGTTTGCCATAAGCCTATTCCGAATCAGTTATACGTATCGAAGATGGCAGAGAGGTTTCTTTCGGCTTCTTCAAGCTCTAATTCTTCGCCAGTCTTATAAAGTCCAGTATAACCAGTTTCTTCTGGATAGGCAGGTGCAACAGTTACTGCCTGTACTTGCTGGAATGCTAGTGGGTCTTTACTTGCTAGCAGGTTTGATAGGTGGATTAGCACTTCTTTTTGCATTGTTGATGCTTGTAGAAGGTTGTGAGACTGGTAGTTCAGGCTCTTTGTCATCCTCTGGACGAGGTACACTGTCGCCGTAAGAAATAGCAAAGATAAAATCAGTAACGCTGCTGCGAATTCCATTGATAAGTTCCTCTACGTGGTCTGGCACTCTTGCGAGTTCTCTTTCGTGTGCTTCGACGTCCATCTTAAGGGTGTCGATTTCTTCTTCTAGTGGGATTGGGTTAGCCCAACCAATAAATTCTGATAGTTCCTTGATGCAAGTTATGCAAATTTGCGCTTCGCCACCTGATAGTAGCTCTCGGGTTAGCCCATAAATGTTTTTGTTTGCACCACAGGATACGCATGACGAGGGAAATGGTCCGCCATTTTCGTAATAGTTAAAGTGTCTCATTCTTTATCCTTCTAGTTCACTAATTGATGACGTTGTGCGCCATTCTTGACCCCAAGGGTCAGGCTCATCATACTCTGTAAATTTGCTTGTTGCACCAAACTGCTCCCTAAATGCTGAGTGGAACGCTTGGCTTTGGTTCTCTGAAGAGTATTCTGCAGGGGTCAAGTCTGGCATGAAAGTCATTGCATATTTCAATGCGTCATAGCAGTGGTTGTCCTTGTCGCGGATTTCCTCTAGCTTGTTTTTCATCTCAGCAATCTTTGGAGATGCGTGCTTTTTCCATTTTAGTTTAGGGATTTCTGCAATTAGTTCTGGGCAGTCATCCGTGAACATAAGGTATGGCTTGTTTGTTTTTGGGTTGACTTTCATGTACTGCTGGATGCGCTCCAGACCAATACGTCGGTCGTTAGGAATCTGGTCTACTGCAATGTAGATGCCATGCTTCGCGTACTCTTGCTGGATTGAGGTTCCGGTATGCTCTTTTGTTTGTTTGATTGCCGGGTCCCCGGTAGTAAGGTAAAGTTCCGCACCTGACTCTCGTAGAATTTTCTTCGTCCGAGCATTAACTTCTTTGGAGTGGTAGTCAACATTCTCTCTCGCTTTGTGGTACTCGCTGAAGACGATAATAGTTCCATCTTTGTCAACTGCCATCCACAACCAGACGGTGGGGTTGGTGTATCCGCTATCCATTGTTCGAATAATTCGATGCTTGCCAGTGGGTTTGAACTGTCCTTTAGGAATACAGTGTGTGAGAGGACTGAATTCTGGAAAGACTGCACCGCCAAGATGGACGTACTGTCCGTTACGTCGAATGAGTTGCTCTTCTGGGGTGAGCGACTCCATGTAGCGTGCGATAGCTTCTCTAGAGAGTGTTGGGTTATCGTCCATAGTTGCTTCAACGATGCCAATGTCTTTGGTTCCTTCTTGTGCTGGGATGTATACGTCTTCGAGAATCCACTCCATGCCTTGGACTGGGGTTTGCGACATCCACCAGTCGCCGTCGGTGTCGATGAGTCGGGCTAAACATTCTTGCCACACAGTTTTTGGGCACTCTTCGTCAAAGTGGATGAAGTGGCGGGATGAACCTGCGAACTTATCTAGGTCTTGGTCTTGCGACATGAACTCTACGAATGAGCCGTTGTTGAGTGTTAGTACGTGGCGTTCGCGAGAGTATGAATCTTCCCATGAACCATTGATTAGGTACTTCTTTGGTAGCCACTGCTTCCAGAGTGGGAGGATAATTTTGTCTACACCGTTTAGGAAGTCAACTGCGACCACTCGTCCACGGATTGGCTCATCAGGCATCTTACGAAACGGGTGGGTTTTAGTAACCCAGTAGATTCCTTCAATGGTTGAGCCTAGCGATTTGCCTGAACGGTTACCGCCAATGTATAGGCGTGCTTTTTGTGGCAGGGCATGAAATGCTTCCTGTTTTGGCGAGGCTTTGTAGTTGTAAAGATTTGGTAGCGCAGCAGATTCTTGGATTGATTCGCCAAGCCCACGCAGGGCATCTTCTAGGTTGAAGTTATCTCTCGCCACGGATTAGTCCAACCAGTTCTTGTAGACGTATACGCACAAGGGTAGCGTCAGTACTAGGGAGGTGATTGCGAAGTTCAAATAGGTCTCCGAGTTTTGCATAAGCCCACCATTCACCAGCCCGTGGAGCACCCACACCAGCACGCTGAGTGACGAGGAAACCAAAGCGACCATTTGCATTGGCTTTTTCAGTTTCGGCTTCTTGGAACCATTTTTCGATTTGCCCATATGAAGCCTCCTTAGCAGCCTTGCCACCTTTGATTTCGAAGACGATTAGTCCGCGTAGTGGTTCGCGTAGCCAAACATCACCTTCGTCATTTGTTCCTTTTAGAACGTTGCGGTGTGCTTCTAGTTCGCTGTATCCCTGTGCAAGTAGGTGCTTGCGTACAGCGGTTTCGGCAGCCGTGCCGATTTGCTTTGCTTTACTCATGGTCGTCTCCTCCGGTATGCGATAGAATTCTAACATGCCTATTAGCCCGTCATCAGAAGAGGTCAACCTCTTCCACATGAATTCCGATAAGGATTCTAGTGCGCTTGCTTTGCACCACACCCTTGGGTCTGGTCCTTCGCAGGCGTCTCCCGGTGACCATGTGCATGATGGTAAGTCTTCTAAGCGCATCAAATTTGATGACCTTGAGGGCGGATGGATGAACATAGACGGCGGTAGTCCAACTTCGGTTTTTGGCGGTTTGCCAACTTTTGACGGTGGAGGAATCTAATGACTGTTCGTTTGCAACTACGCGGTGGTACTGCTGCTGCTTGGACTGCAGCTAACCCTGTTCTTGCTGACCGTGAGTTTGCTGTTGAGACTGACACTATGAAAGTCAAGATTGGCAACGGCACGTCGAACTGGGTTTCTCTTGCGTATATGACGCAGGGTACTGCAGGTTTGTCGGCTTACCAGATTGCTTTGGCTAACGGTTATGTTGGTACGCAGGCTCAGTGGCTGGCTTCTTTGCAGGGTATTCAAGGTATTCAGGGTATTCAGGGCATTCAAGGTATTACTGGTTTGCCTGCTGATTTTATTGCAGTGTATCCGGATGCCGCTACTTTGCTTGCTGAGTATCCTACGCCTGCTAGTTCTGCCGTATGGGCTTTGGTTAAGGACCCTGCAGATGAGACAAAACTTTACTTGTATTCGAAGGCTAATGGTACGAACGCTTGGGGTTCTTCTGTAATTGATTTGCCTCGCGGCATTCAGGGCATTCAAGGCATTCAGGGCATCCAAGGTATTCAGGGCGTCAAGGGCGATAAGGGTGACAAGGGCGATACTGGTCTTCAGGGTATTCAGGGTGTTCAGGGTGAAACTGGTCTAACTGGTGCTACTGGTGCTACTGGTGCTCAGGGTCCTATTGGTTTGACTGGTGCTACTGGTGCTACTGGTGCAACTGGTGCTAAGGGTGATAAGGGTGACCAAGGTATTCAGGGCATTCAGGGTGCTACTGGTCCTCAGGGTATTCAGGGTGAGATTGGTCCTCAGGGTATTCAGGGTATTCAGGGCGAGGTGGGTCCTCAGGGTGCTAAGGGCGACAAGGGCGACCAAGGTATCCAAGGCATCCAAGGTATCAAGGGTGACAAGGGTGACACTGGTGATACTGGTGCTACTGGACCTCAGGGTCCACAGGGTATTCAAGGCATTCAGGGAGACCAAGGTATTCAGGGTCCAACTGGTGCGTTTGGTGGTGCAGTTTTTAAGTACAACTATCTAACTGATACGGCAGACTCTAACCCAGGGTCAGGAAACCTGAAACTAAATAACACTATTCATGGCGCTACCGAACTTTATATTAGCTACTTTGACTTTGATGGCGTTGACGCATCTGCTTACCTTGAAACTATTGATGATTCTACGTCAACTATCAAGGGTCACTTCCGCATTGAAGAAGTGGGCAATCCAAATAACTTTGCTTATTATGCAATCAATGGGTACCACTATTCACATGATACCTATTTTGAAGTTCCTATTGTTTGGCTTTCAGGTTCTGTAACTACGTGGGCAAATGGTGTGGATGTAGACATCACATTTGTGCGCACTGGTGATAAGGGTGATGCTGGGCTTGGCGGAGCGCAGGGTAGCTGGGGTTCATTCTGGGATACCACTACTCAGACTGCAGCAGCGACTGATACGCCTTATG
>Ga0213920_1000630_pt1 | contig 24907 bp, 27 predicted proteins | sample McNCre1117MG_FD_161054 | JGI IMG/M metagenome (GOLD analysis project Ga0213920, IMG submission 161054) | Freshwater microbial communities from McNutts Creek, Athens, Georgia, United States - 11-17 MG | ecosystem: Environmental > Aquatic > Freshwater > Creek | place: USA: Georgia | collected...
GGACGTGTGGCCAACATGACTGAGCTTGCGCGTGCCGAGGGGATGGACAAGGTGCGTGTGCACAAGATCTTGAAACTGGCTCGCTTGTCGCCTGCCATTGCCGAACGTGTTGCCTGCGCCAAGGGGCCTGTAGGCCTCTCCTTTGAGTTCTTTATGCGAAAGCAACTGCCAGACAGCTGGGAAGAACAAGAGGCCCTAATCGAGGGTTTGGCAACGATGGGGCCGAAGTTCAAATCACCTGAGCCCACCACCTCTATGCCCAAACACGATGCCCGAAAGGCCGCATAAACAGGGCATATCAAAGGGGGACGACCAACGCAAAACAGAGAACAGAGACGAGAAAGGGCTGCATGGCAGCCCTTTTTACTTGGATGTGTGAGGGGTGTGGAAACGCATCCTTTGCTCGAACCCCGCACACACTGGGGCTTCGCGCAAAAAGAAAAAGCCTCGAGGATATCGAGGCTTTTAAGGTGGTGCCGCTTGTCGGAATCGAACTGACGACCTACCGCTTACAAGGCGGGTGCTCTACCAACTGAGCTAAAGCGGCGCAGGCAGAATTCTAACCTAACTTTTTCGTTTTATTTCACACGCGTGAGTGACGGACGACCAGAAGGTGATGTTGGCGTTGGCGGTTCATCATCAGAACCACCTTCCGCGTGAGATGTTTCCACAGCGCTCAACACAGGGCGTGCGGGCGTTGTTTTCTTTTGCACGGGCACCGCTTCACCAGAAGCTGCACTCATTGGGAAGGACATGCCTTGTCCGTTTTCGCGCGCATAAATTGCCATCACACGGTTGATTGGGATGATGATTTCGCGGGGTACACCACCAAAGCGAGCTTTGAATTCGATGAACTCATTACCCAGTGTCATACCGGCCGTGGCGTCATAGCCCACGTTCAACACAATCTCACCGTTCTTGACGTACTCCATAGGCACTTGCACTGTCTCGTCGACCAAGACAGCCACGTAGGGCGTGAACCCACTGTCCGTGCACCACTCGTGCAAAGCACGCAACAGGTACGGACGGGTTGAAGATGCGTCTGGAGCGTTCAACATACGAATTACTTGCGCATGACCTTTTCAGAAGGCGTCAACGCCTCGATGTAGGCTGGGCGCGAGAAGATGCGCTCGGCGTACTTGAGCAAAGGTGCAGCGTTCTTCGACAAGTCGATACCGTAGTGGTCCAAGCGCCACAACAGCGGCGCAATCGCCACGTCAAGCATGGAGAAGTTTTCACCCAACATGTACTTGTTTTTCAAGAACACGGGGGCCAACTGTGTCAAACGATCACGGATGTGTGCACGTGCTTTTTCCAACGCTTTGTCGTTGGCTTTGGCTGCACGAGACTCCAATGTCGACACGTGTGTGAACAATTCTTTTTCGAAGTTCAACAAGAACAAACGCACGCGAGCACGCTCAACAGGGTCGCCAGGCATCAACTGTGGATGTGGGAAACGCTCGTCGATGTACTCGTTGATGATGTTGGATTCATACAAGATCAAATCGCGCTCAACCAAAATTGGCACTTGACCGTATGGATTCATCACATTGATGTCTTCGGGCTTGTTGTAAAGGTCAACATCGCGAATTTCAAAGTCCATGCCTTTTTCAAACAGGACAAAACGGCAGCGATGTGAGTAGGGACACGTAGTTCCCGAATAAAGCACCATCATGATGGGCAGCTCCTAAAAATCAAAAAGAGTGGCAGGCAAACCTGTCACTCCGTGAGGTGACAACGGGCACCAGGCCCGTTGCCGAATTTACGCAAATTACTTGATGTCTTTCCAGTAGGAAGCATTCAAGCGCCATGCGATGAACATAAAGCCAGCCAAGAACAGCAACACAAACACACCCAAGCGTGTACGTGTGGTTTGTGCTGGCTCAGCCATCCATGTCAGATAACCAACGAGGTCCGCCATGGCTTCGTCGTACTCTTTTTCAGACAACTTGCCTGGCTTGATTTGTTCCCAGCCTTTGAAGACTTGTTGGCCGTCGTGTGACTCAAACACTGCACGGCGTTCGCCTTGCAATTCCCACAACACGTGAGGCATGCCCACGTTCGGGAACACCAAGTTGTTCCAGCCTGTGGCTTTGGTTTCGTCACGGTAGAACGTGCGCATGTAGGTGTAGAGGTAGTCTGCACCTGTGCCATTGTGGCCAGCGCGTGAACGTGCGATCACGGTCAAGTCAGGAGGCGCTGCACCAAACCACTCTTTGGCCTGTTTAGGGTCAATGTTGGATTTCATGGTGTCGCCGACTTTCTCAGTCGTGAACAACAAGTTGTCTTTGATCTGTTGCTCTGTCAAACCGATGTCTTTCAAACGGTTGTAGCGCATGAATGCGGCCGAGTGACAGTTCAAGCAATGATTCACAAAGATCTTGGCGCCATTTTGCAAGGCGGCTTGATCGTTGATTTTGTTAGGCGCTTTGTCCCAAGCGATGCCGTCGCCAGATGCTTGCGCACCTGCCACCACACCGAGGGCCAATGCCAAGCTGAGAATGATTTTTTTCATGGTTATGTTCTCCGTGAATCTCAGTGAGGCGTGAAAGTAACGCGGTCTGGCACTGGCTTGGTCTCACCGATGCGGCTCCAGATTGGCATCAACAAGAAGAAGCCAAAGTAGAACAAGGTGCCTAATTGCGACACACGCTCACCGATGGGTGATGGTGGCTGCACGCCCAAGTAAGCCAAGACAACAAAGTTCACCACGAACACGCCGTACATGTATTTGTGCCAATCAGGACGGTAGCGGATCGACTTCACAGCGCAGTGGTCCAACCATGGCAAGAAGAACAAGATGACCACAGCGCCACCCATCACGACCACACCCCAGAATTTGGCGTCGATCGAGAGCATGAGCAGGGACACGAACACAGCCGCACCCACCACACCTGCTTTGATCACTTTGGGCAAGTTGGTTTTTGCTGCGCCAAAGTAGGCACCGGCCAACACGCAAGCGATCAAGACATACATCATCTCGCTGGTGATCGCACGCAACATCGAATAGAAGGGCGTGAAGTACCACACAGGTGCAATGTGCAACGGTGTCTTCAATGGGTCGGCAGGGATGAAGTTGTTGTATTCGAGGAAGTAACCACCGAACTCAGGAGCGAAGAAGATCACAGCGCTGAACACCAACAAGAAACCGCTCACACCCAAGATGTCGTGCACGGTGTAGTAAGGGTGGAAAGGCACGCCGTCGAGTGGATGGCCGTTGGCATCTTTCGGTGCGTTCGGACCTTTGATTTCCACGCCATCTGGGTTGTTAGAGCCCACTTCGTGCAACGCAATGATGTGCGCCACCACCAAGCCCAACAGGACGAGTGGCACAGCGATCACGTGGAAGCTGAAGAAACGGTTCAAAGTTGCATCGCTCACCACGTAGTCACCACGAATCAGCAAAGCCAAGTCGGGGCCCACGAAAGGCACAGCAGCAAACAAGTTCACGATCACCTGTGCGCCCCAATAGGACATTTGGCCCCAAGGCAACAAGTAACCCATGAAGGCTTCGGCCATCAACGCCAAGAAGATGGCACAGCCGAACACCCACACCAATTCACGCGGCTGACGGTATGAACCGTAAATCAGGCCACGGTACATGTGCAAATACACCACCACGAAGAACGCAGAAGCGCCCGTGGAGTGCATGTAGCGAATCAACCAGCCCCAAGGCACATCGCGCATGATGTATTCGACTGAGGCAAACGCCAAAGCGGCATCAGGCTTGTAGTGCATGACCAAGAAAATACCGGTCACGATTTGAATCACCAGCACCAACATGGCCAAAGAGCCAAAGAAGTACCAGAAGTTGAAGTTCTTAGGTGCGTAGTACTCAGACACGTGCTCTTTGACCATCTTGGTCAAAGGAAAACGGTTGTCCACCCAGTTGAGCAATTTTTCGCCAGCGCTGGCGTTCGGGGAGATTTCTTTAAATTCAGCCATGGTGTGTCCTATCAGGCTTTCTTGTCTTCGCCAATGAGCAACTTGGTTTCAGACAGGAACATGTGTGGCGGGATTTCGAGGTTGTCTGGCGCAGGTTTGTTTTTGAACACGCGGCCAGCGATGTCGAATGTCGAACCATGGCATGGGCACAAAAAGCCACCCAGCCAATCAGCGGGCAACGAAGGTTGAGCGCCGGTTTGGAACTTATCTGAAGGAGAGCAGCCCAAGTGGGTGCAAATACCCACAGCCACGAAGATTTCGGGCTTGATCGAGCGATGTTGGTTTTTAGCGTAGGCAGGGATAGGGTACGCCTTGCGCTCAGAAGCTGGGTCAGCCAATTGAGATTCAGTCTTGTTCAAAGACTCAACTTGCTCAGGGGTGCGCTTGACGATCCAGACGGGCTTGCCGCGCCATTCCACAGTCATTTTCTCGCCTGGCTTCAGAGCAGAGATATCGACTTCAACAGCAGCACCGGCGGCTTTAGCGCGCTCAGAGGGCTGGAATGTACTAACGAAAGGCACAGCAACTGCTGCACCACCGACTGCACCGGCGCATGTCGAGGCAATCAGCCACGTGCGTTTACTGGTGTCTACTGGGGTGTCACTCATGGGATTCCTCAAACAATCATCACTGGTTGGGCTAACCATTTATTGTAGCTGACCGCCACATGCGCCTAATTAATTCGAAGTGCTTCCACTGCAAGCTTGAGGTAAGCCGAAGTGAATTTAAGTACTTTTTAATTCTTTAGGTACTCACGCACCGTGACCCATGGTGCGCGCCGTTACCACGGCAGCCAACAAGCTAGACGCATCAGCTTTAGCCGTACCGGCCACATCAAAGGCAGTGCCGTGGTCAGGGCTGGTGCGCACCAAAGGCAGACCCAACGTCACGTTCACGCCCTGCTCCACCCCGAGGTACTTCACAGGAATCAAACCTTGGTCGTGGTACATGGCAATCACCACATCAAACTCACCCGCTTTGCCGTTCTTAGCGCGGGCGCGCATGAACACGGTGTCTGGCGCAAACGGCCCACTCACTTGCATACCCTCAGCGCGCGCTTGCTGCAAAGCGGGAATGATGATGTCGAGCTCTTCGCGCCCCATCAAACCGCCCTCGCCTGCATGCGGGTTCAAGCCTGCCACTGCCATGTGTGGCGCACGGCCCGTGGCTGCTAGCTCGGCCGCATGGGTAATGCGCAGGGTTTGCAAGATATTGTCAAGCGTCACCGCCTCAATGGCCTTACGCAACGAGACATGGATGCTGACCAACACGGTTTTGAGTTCAGGGTTGGCCAACATCATGCGCACGGGCATGTCGTCCACCGCCACACCTGCGTGTGCTGCTGCACATGCTTGCAACATTTCGGTGTGGCCAGGAAAAGGTACACCTGCCACAAACAAAGCCTCTTTGTGCAAAGGTGCAGTCACCACAGCCGACACCTCGCCGCGCAGGGCCGCATTGGCAGCCCACACCACGCAGTCAGCCGCCAGCTGACCAGCGGTGGCGCTGATTTGACCCCACACAGGAAGTTGCTCAGTCGTCAAAGGCTGTGTCACTTGCAACACGGGAATGGTGTGTGGCGCTTTGATGTTCGCAGCTTCGTGCAAATCACTCACCCGCTGAATCTGCATGTGTGGTTCTTGATATTCACACTGAGCCACCAACAATGCCGCACGTTGCATCACCGCTAAGTCGCCCACCACCACGCAGCCTTGCAACTGCTCGGGTGCATCACGAAATGCTTTGACGATGATCTCTGGTCCAATGCCAGCCGCATCGCCTAGCGTGATGGCCATGGGCTTGGTGTGATCAGCCATGGTCATGCGGGGTTATCAATTTCGATGAACTGATGCGTGATGCCCAGTTGTGCGGCTACGTGCGCAGCAGCAGCGGGCGCGCCATAGCGCTCGGTGGCGTGATGGCCGCAGGCCAAAAAAGCCACGCCAGTTTCGCGCGCCAAGTGCGCTTGCGGCTCTGAAATTTCGCCGGTGATGAACGCATCCACACCCGCGGCAATAGCCGCTTCGAAATAGCTTTGCGCGCCGCCCGTGCACCACGCCACTTTGCGAATTTCGCGTGCAGGCGTTTGCACCACCACGGGTTCGCGTTGCAAGGCCGTAGACACCACGACAGCCAACGCATACACATCGGGAAATGCTTGACTGTCGGCGCGTGTACCCCACAACCCTAAATCTTGTTCACCAAACGTGCCCTGCACTTGCAAACCCAAACGTTTGCCCAGCTGCGCGTTGTTGCCCAACTCAGGGTGCGCATCCAGCGGCAAGTGGTAGGCCAACAAATTGATGTTGTGCGCCAGCAGCAACTGCAAGCGCTGCTTCATCCAGCCCGTCACTGTGCCGTCTTGGCCGCGCCAAAACAAACCGTGGTGCACAAAGATGACATCGGCCTTGGCGTCAATCGCAGCTTCAATCAACGCACGGCTGGCGGTCACACCTGACACGATGTGACGAATGGTGTCTGCACCCTCCACTTGCAAACCATTGGGTCCGTAGTCTTTGAAACGCGCGGGCTGCAACAGCTCGGTGCAGGCACTCAGCAAAGCTTGGCGGGTGACGGTTTGGCTCATCGTGGTGGCCTTACTTTTGAAGTTTTGGTTTGGGGCGTTGCGCAGGCGTCACATCTAGCGTGAGGGTTTGGTTGCGACGCACCACGTCGAGCTTCACGCTTTTTCCAGGCGTGAGCGCTGCAATTTGCGTCAACAACTCGCCCACGTTTTTGACAGGCTGTCCCGCCACTTTCAGCAGCAAGTCGCCAGGGCGCAAGCCTGCATTCGCGGCTGGCCCGTTTTGCAACACGCCGGTGACGATCACGCCTTCGGTTTGCTTCAAACCAAATGTCTCGGCCAATTCAGCAGTGAGCTCCATCGGCTCAATGCCCACCCAACCACGCACCACTTGGCCATCGCGCACGATGCCTTCCAGCACTTGGCGTGCCGTCGACACAGGAATGGCAAAGCCGATGCCCATATTGCCGCCCGAACGTGAATAGATCGCTGTGTTGATGCCAATGAGGTTGCCATTCACATCCACCAGCGCACCACCCGAATTACCGGGATTGATGGCGGCATCGGTTTGGATGAAGTTCTCAAAGGTGTTGATGCCTAGTTGGTTGCGACCCAAGGCCGACACGATGCCGCTCGTGACCGTTTGACCCACACCAAATGGATTACCAATCGCCAACACGCGGTCACCGACTTGAGCGGTGTCTGAGTTGCCCAGTGCAATCACGGGCAAGCGTTCTAGATTGATGCGCAGAATGGCGAGGTCGGTATCGGGGTCAGCGCCAATGACTTGCGCAATCGCGCGGCGGCTGTCGCTGAGGGTGATTTGAATTTCGGCCGCGCCTTCAATCACATGGTTGTTGGTCAGGATGTAGCCCTCGGGGCTAACGATCACGCCACTGCCCAAACCTTGCTGTGGCGCTTCGTCTTCACGGTCGCCGTAAAAAAAGCGAAACCATGGGTCGTTTTGTAAGGGGTGCGCCGGTGCGTTGGCTTGCGTGGTGGCAATGCTCACCACGGCGGGCGATGCCAGTTTCGCAGCGGGGCTAAAGCTGCCAGGCATGGGGACGCCAGAAGCGTTGGGGGCAGCTTCAATCAGCGTCACACCAGAATTCACGGCTGACGATCGTGAGCTGACCCACTCCGGCTTTAAAGTGACCAACACAAACCAAATGGCCACCAACACGGTGACCACTTGAGAGAACAACAACCATTGACGTTTCATGGTGTGTTTGCGCGACGCTTATTAGGCGTCAGGCGCTTGCGTGTGTTGGATGAATAATTGCGCCGCCCAAATGCCAATCTCGTACAAGATGCACATCGGGATAGCCAGCGCCAGCTGCGACACCACATCGGGCGGCGTGACGATGGCCGCAATGATGAAGGCCAACACAATGAAGTACGAGCGGAAGTCTTTAAGCTTCTCGATGGTTACCACATTCATGCGAGCCAACACAATCACCACGATGGGCACTTCAAACGCCAAACCAAAGGCGATGAACATGCTGATGACAAAGCCCAAATAGGCTTCGATATCAGGTGCAGCCGTGATGCTTTTGGGCGCAAAGCTTTGGATGAACTTGAACACTTGGCCAAACACGAAGAAGTAGCAAAACGCCACGCCCACCATGAACAGCACTGTGCTTGACACCACCAAAGGCAGCACCAATTTCTTTTCGTGCGAATACAAACCAGGCGCAACAAACGCCCAGACTTGATACAGCACCACAGGCAATGCAGCCAAAAATGCGGTCATCAACAAAATCTTGAGCGGCACCAAAAACGGTGAAATCACAGACGTGGCAATCAAGTGCGCACCTTCTGGCAACTGCGCCACCAAAGGGGCGGCCAGCAAGTCGTACAACTCGGCAGGGCCGGGGTAAATAGCCAGCGCAGCGCCGGCCACCAACACGGCAATGGTCGCTTTGACCAAGCGGTCACGCAGCTCGATCAAATGCTGCACAAACGGCTGTTCAGTACCAGCCAATTCGTCTTGAGGGGTGGTATCAGACATGTTCAGAACGCTTCACAGGACGAAAACGCGCCACACGGGCTGCGCCAGATAGCGCCTTGGTGCGCACACCTTGACGGGCTTTGTACCAATGCGGCACCGCGCCTCGCTTGAGACGCCATTTCTTGCCTGGGTTTTCATACGTCGGTGGCGGCGGGGCCAGCGGCTCGTAGGGGTCAGACGACAAACCGGCCGTGGTGTCGGCCCAGTCTTTTTCAAAATCACTGGCAGCGGTATGGACCGAATGCTCCACATCGCGTGCAGCAGTCTCCATCGTCTCTTTCATCTTCTTGAGCTCTTCGAGCTCCATCGTGCGGTTCACTTCGGCTTTGACATCCGACACGTAACGCTTGGCCTTGCCAATCATCGTCCCAAGGGTGCGGGCCACGCCCGGCAGGCGCTCAGGCCCGATGACCACCAAGGCCACTGCACTCACTACCGCAATTTTGGAAAAATCAAGATCAAACAAAGTGAACGATCAACAGCAATTAAGACTTGTTTTTGACTTCAACGTCGATGGTGTTTTTATCGGCAGACACAGCGGCAGCAGGCGCTGCTGGCTTGTCTTCCGCAGGCGCGCTGCCGTCCTTCATGCCGTCTTTGAAACCCTTCACAGCACCGCCCAAGTCAGAGCCCAAATTTTTGAGCTTCTTGGTACCGAACACCATGATGACGATCAGCAACACGATCAGCCAATGCCAAATAGAAAACGAACCCATGTGGAACTCCTAAATTTATTCAGTCAATTCTAATCAGCCGCGCAGCCAAGGGCGTGGACCACCCATGACATGCCAGTGCATGTGGTGGACTTCTTGACCACCCTCAGCCCCAGTATTGGTCACGATGCGAAAGCCACCTTCGGGGTAAGGTCTTGCACCTTCTTGATACGCCAGCTTAGGCGCCAGCAACATCATGCGGCCCAGCAAGCCCTCATGCTCAGCCGTGGCATGCGCCACCGATGGAATGTGCAGCTTGGGGATGATCAAAAAATGCACAGGTGCCCAAGGGTTGATGTCGTGGAACGCGAAAATTTCGTCGTCTTCGTACACCTTGCGTGAGGGAATCTTGCCCGCGATGATTTTGCAAAAAATGCAGTGGTCGTCTGTCATGCCGCCCTCACTCGCCTGCGGCTTCGCGTGCCTGCGCTTTGCGCAAAGCTTTTTCTTCCAAGCCGCTCAGGCCTTCGCGGCGCGCCAACTCGTCAATCACGTCAGAGGGCTTCAAGCCATAGTGTGCCAAAGCAATCATGCTGTGAAACCACAGGTCAGCCACTTCGTACACCAGCTTCGCTGGATCGTCGCCGTGGTCCACATCTTTGGCGGCCATCACGGTTTCAGTGGCTTCTTCGCCAATCTTCTTCAAAAAGGCGTCTGGGCCTTTGTGCAGCAAGCGCGAGACGTAGCTCTTCTCGGGGTCGCCGCCATTGGCGGGCTTGCGGCTTTCAATCACGTCGGCCAGGCGTTGCAATGTGTCTAAATTGGTCACAGGGGTCGAACTCATGGTGTTCACTTGTAAATGGATTCAGGGTCTTTCAGCACAGGCTCGCAAGCGTGCCACGCTTCACCTTCAAGGCGTTGGTAGAAGCAGCTGTGGCGGCCAGTATGGCAGGCAATGCCGGGCTCGTGCCCTTCTTGCGTCACCTTGAGCAACACCACGTCGTTGTCGCAGTCGATGCGAATATCGTGCACCGTTTGCACATGGCCCGACTCTTCGCCCTTGAACCACAGCTTATTGCGTGAGCGGCTGAAATACACCGCACGCTTCAACTCAGCCGTTTTTTGCAGCGCCTCGCGGCTCATCCACGCAAACATCAGCACATCGCCGCTGTCTTTTTCTTGGGCAATCACGGGCACCAGCCCCTTGTCGTCCCATTTGATGTTGTCTAGCCAATTCATAGGGGGGTGATCTTACCCAGTAGCGCAAGCCACACTCGGCAATTTCCAGCTGTTGACCTACGCTGAAGTGAAGCTCGAAGATTAAGATGCTGTACAAATGCACAGCCCGCTAATGGAGCACATCATGACAAAAACATCCAAGCACATCGACCCCGCCAATCACATCGCCGTTTTTCAAGAGACAAACATTCGCCGTGTTTGGCATAACGAAGAGTGGTGGTTTTCAGTAGTAGATGTTTGCGCCACGCTGACTGTAAGCCCAGATGCTGGTGCCTACTGGCGTAAGCTCAAACAACGCCTCAATGCTGAAAGCAGCCAACTCGTGACGTTTTGTCACGGGTTGAAATTATTAGCCTCAGACGGCAAGCAACGCCTGACCGATTGCGCCAACACCGAAGGCCTGTTTCGCATCATCCAGTCCATCCCATCACCCAAGGCCGAGCCCTTTAAACGTTGGTTGGCACAGGTGGGCTACGAGCGGGTCAAGGAAATCGAAAACCCCGAACTCGCCAGCGCACGCGCACGCGAGCTGTACCAAGCCAAGGGCTATCCGCAGGCGTGGATTGAAAAACGCTTGCGTTCTATCTCGGTACGCGGAGAACTGACCGACGAATGGAAAGCCCGTGGCGTGGCTGAAGGAAAAGAATATTCCATCCTGACCGCTGAAATCGCCCGAGCCACCTTTGGCGTAACACCTGTCGAACACAGCCAGCTGAAAGGCTTAGACGTGGTCAAAACTGGCAACAACCTGCGCGACCACATGACAGACCTAGAGCTGATCTTCACCATGCTGGGCGAAGCAAGCACCACCGAGATTGCCCGCCGCAGTGACGCTTTGGGCTTTGATGAAAACCGAACATCCGCCAAAGAGGGCGGAAAAATTGCTGGCAACGCCCGCAAAGCGCTGGAGGCCAAAACAGGGAAGAAGGTGGTGAGCAAGACCAACTATTTGACCGTGCGCACCGAGCCACCTAAAACGCGCGTTAAAAAATGAGTAGTCGAGAACCGGACTATCTAAGCGCAGAACAACACTCTTAAATACGATATACATGCTGCACACCTCCAATGCTAATCGGCATTGGATAATGCACTCAGATCCAAATGAGGCATGGTTTTTTTGTCTCATCACAAAGTAATGACAGGTCTTCATAGTGTTTGATAGAGCAGAAGCGGCACTCATTGAGTTGGCTGCCACAGTAACTCCCGAGGGATCAACACCGCAAGCGACAGCGCACCAGTGGCTGCACGCGCTTGCGTTTGGCTTTGATCCTTATGGCAAAAATCTAGGCATCACTGTTGATGTTCTGAATGAATTACTGCAAAACGCAGGGATTTCAAACTCACCAAAAGCACTGCATACAGCACTGAAAAAACACTTTCCAATGACACCAAGCGGCAAAGTCGGTTTTCGCTTCATCGATCTATTCGCCGGTATTGGCGGCATGCGTATTGGATTTCAAAATGCGGGTGGCAGATGTGTTTTTTCTTCAGAGTTTGAGAAGAACGCTCAAGCAACCTACTTCAAAAATCACGGCGACTTCCCGTTTGGCGACATCACCAAAATTCCAACAGAGGCGATACCTGAGCATGATGTTCTGATTGCTGGTTTTCCATGCCAGCCTTTTTCGCATGCAGGCTTAAAGCTTGGCATTGACGATACAAGAGGAACACTGTTTCACGACATCGCTCGAATTCTTGAAAAAAAGCAGCCTGCTGTTGCATTGCTTGAAAACGTCAAAGGCCTCATCAGTCACGACCAAGGCTACACGCTGCAAGTAATTCTGAAAACACTGACAAAAATTGGCTACCAATGCAACGTGCCTCGGGAACTGATAGAGCATGGGACACCGAAACAGATACAAGAAATAGCGAAGAAGATGGTTTTGAAATCCACCGACTTTGGAATTCCTCAAAACCGTCAACGCATCTACATCGTGCTTTGGAAAAACAACGAGCACAAATATTTTGAATACCCAAAGCCTCTTGGTCTACCCACGCGTGTAGGGGACATTCTTGAGAAAAAACCAGATCCGAAATTCACTATTTCAGATCGTTTATGGGAAGGGCATCAGCGACGCAAAGTGGCGAATGCCGAAAATGGGAAAGGCTTTGGTTTTGGGTTGGTAACACCAGATTCAATCTACACAAACACAATCTCAGCGCGTTACTACAAAGACGGTAGTGAAATTTTGATAGCTCAGAAAAAAGGAAACCCTCGGAAGCTAACGCCAAGAGAGGCAGCAAGACTTCAAGGGTTTCCTGAAGAGTTTGAACCAAGCACATCAAACATGCAGGCTTGGAAACAATTCGGCAACAGTGTTTCAGTACCTGTAGTTGAGGCTGTTGCAAAAAAAATCCGAAATGAACTTCTGAAGTAACAATATGAACCCAATTCAAAACCTAAGTGATTACCTAACTGCAGTGAGCACAGGCGATGAAACAGCTGATCTTGGTGTTTCTGGCGGATTCATAAATTTTTCCAACTCTGGAAGACGAGGTGGTGAGAAGAAAGAATTCACTCTATCTTTGGAATCGATACTCAGCGGCTTTAGCGATATTGAAACCCATATTTCCGATTTCTCTGTAGCGCAAAATTATGCAGAAACACAGTGGCGCGATCTCAGCTCAAAGTTTAAAGATGGACCTTTAAAGGCAATGGTTCAGGTTCAGACAAAGCCTGTTTTCATCTTATTTTCAAAATTAGTTTTTTGGGCCACCGGTAAAAACAAGACTGAATTTAGTAACGAGAAAATTGATATTTCGCTTGACAGCATACAAACAACCATTAATAAATTGAACCAAGTAATTGCCGACTTCCAACCCACCGGAGCGGCAAAGACCCCCAAAGCAATACCAACCACGACAGACAAACTCAACAAGCTAATTGAAGAACTGCTAGGAGTAACTCAGCGTGTCGGCTTAACTTTTACGACCATTCAATTAAGGCGCTTGATGGCTGCACAAGCCACAAAGCCCTTCGTCATCCTCACAGGTCTATCAGGCTCAGGCAAAACCAAACTAGCCGAGGCCGTCGCGCATTGGTTGTCGGAAGACCCCAAAAACCAAGTTTGCATGGTGGCCGTGGGCGCGGACTGGACCAACAACGAGCCGCTGCTGGGTTATGCGGATGCAATTCACTCAGGGCGCTATTGCGCACCTGCCAGCGGAATTTTGCAGCTGCTAGACCATGCGCAGAAGACCCCCAAGGCGCCGCACTTTTTGATTCTTGACGAGATGAACCTCTCGCATGTAGAGCGTTATTTCGCTGACTTTTTGTCGGCCATGGAATCGTCAACACCCGAACTGGCTTTGCATGGGCAAGGCACGTTAAAGGCTGACGCGTTGGATGTGCCCGCACGTCTGGCATTGCCAGCCAACGTGTTCATCATTGGGACGGTGAACGTAGACGAGACCACCTACATGTTCAGCCCCAAGGTGCTGGACCGAGCCAACGTGATTGAGTTTCGCGTATCAGTCGATCAGATGAGCGCGTTCTTGGCCGCCCCCACCTCGGCCCGCGTGAATGACTTGAACGGCAAAGGCGCTCACTACGCCGAGGCGTTTGTGGCCCGTGCGCAAGCAGAGGCCAGCCTCGCCCCCGCTGTGACGACACAGTTACAAGAAAACTTGGTTGAATTATTTAAACCATTGGCTGAGGTGGGTGCAGAGTTTGGCTATCGCAGCGCCAAAGAGATGGCTCGTTTTGTGGCCATTCACCGCGAGCTAAGCGACGACGACTGGAACTACAAAGATGCACTCGACGCGCAAGTGATGCAAAAGCTCATGCCCAAACTGCACGGCTCTGCACGCAAGTTGTCTGGGGTGTTGGACGCGTTGGGTAAGTTTGCCGACGCGCATGAGTTGCCTCTGACACAAGACAAGGTCAAGCGTATGCAAAAGCGCCTGAAAGACGAAGGCTTCACCAGCTTCGCTGAAAACTGATCGACAGGCCAACACACATGGCATACGCCACGATTGTTGATTCCCAAGGCAACACCATGGGCCAGTTAGCGCTGGTTGCGCAAGGCAAGGCCGATCTAGGCGCAGGTCTTGAAGCTTTGATGGAGCTGTCAGCAGCCGAGGCCGCAGCACTGGGCGAAGCTGAGGTGCAAGTGCTGGAGGGGGCGCGTTACGAATATGAGCTTCCCGACAAAGCTTGGCAGCTTTTACCCACCAGCTGGGGCGCCAGTACCGATGTGGTGCTGCAAAGCAAGTTGCCATCGCGGCAGCACTGCGGAGTGCTCAATCCAGGGCTAGCCACCGGCACGCTCAACTTAACGGTTCAAGATGCCGCAGGGCAGCCCGTGGGCACCACGCGCATAGAAGTTCGCTCGAGCAAGCTTGGCTATCGCACCGACTACCAGCTGATGCTCAACGACATCACCGAGCATTGCGTGGGTTTGCTGCAAGACTGGCAAGGGGCAACCGATTTCAAGGCCACGCCCGATGCCAGCGGCGACGAGGCTACGCTGGGCCAGCAGTTTGCGTTTGTGCGTGCGCTGCTCAATACGCCCAGTTTTGAATACGCTTTGCAGCGCATAGCCAGCCACCCGCACGAGAAATGGACGCAAGAGGAAACCCAACAGCCCGTGGTGCGTGGCTTTAAGCCTTCGGGCAAGCTAATGCGGCAGTTGGCATCGGGCAGTCGTCGCATAGCTGTGCCATCTGGTCACAGCTTGCATGCGGTGCTGCCTACATTGCCCGAGCGTATCGATGTGCGACAAAACAGCCGCACCACCGACACGCCCGAAAACCGCTTTGTGAAGTTTGCGTTGCGCAGCTTTCGCCAGTTCTTGGCCGAGATGCACGACAAGCCTGCCCTGCAAACCACCAAGCACGAACGCTTGTGCACCGAGCTAGACGCCCTAACCGACAAGCTAGACCAAGCCCTAGGTTGCGATGCCCTGCGCCATGCAGGCGAGCCCACATTTTTGCCGCTGGGTAGCCCCACGCTGCAACGCCGCGAAGGCTACCGCCAAGTGCTGCAAGCATGGACGAGCTTTGCCATGGCGGCCAAGTTGGTATGGGAAGGCGGAGAGAAGGTGTACGGCATGGGCCAACGTGATGTGGCCACGCTGTACGAGTACTGGGTGTTCTTTGAGTTGCTGCGCACGGTCCAAGATGTGTTCAAGCTGGACATCCCAGACATCAAAAACTTGATTGAAGAAACCAAGGACACCTTTGGTCTCAAGCTACGTTCGGGCAAGCATTTGCCACTTAGCGGCACATCCAAGCAGCCAGGGCGAGAGCTGGAAGTGCGCTTTAGCTACAACCGAACTTTCAGCAGCAACAAGACAGCTAGTCAAACCGGCTCATGGACAAAACACATGCGCCCCGACTACACGCTAAGCCTGTGGCCCGTGGGGTTTACCGAAGATGAAGCCGAAGCACAAGAGCTGATGGTGCATGTGCATTTCGATGCCAAGTACCGACTTGAACAAGCAGCCAATCTTTTGTCGTCCCCCACAGAGACAGCGGGCGCAGACGATGAAAAAGATGTCATCGAAGAAGACGAGATCAAACAGGCCGAAACATCGGGCACCTACAAGCGTGCAGACTTGCTCAAGATGCACGCTTACCGCGACGCCATTCGCCGTTCGCACGGGGCTTATGTGGTGTACCCAGGCGATAAGCAAGACGGTGCGCCATTTCAAGGCTTTCATGAAGTGCTGCCAGGCTTAGGTGCTTTTGCACTTCGCCCAGGTAACGGCACAGAAGCCTTACAAAAGTTTTTACGTGATGTGGTGGCGCATGTATGCGACCGCACCACGGCACGAGAACGTCAGACCTATGAGACGTACAAAAGCTATCAACGCAAAGGCCCCAAGCTGGCCGAAGAAGGGCGAGCGCTTTACAACACGGTGCCAGAGCAATGGAAAAGCGGCAAACGCCACACACCGCCTACCGATACGCATGTGCTGGTGGGTTGGTACAAAGATGCAGCACACCTCCAATGGATTTTGACCAAAGGCCTTTACAACTTTCGCATGGGCGCCACCGAAGGTGGTTTGCGCTTAACTCCTGAAGTGGTGGGCGCACAGTATGTGCTGCTACATGGTGAAGGTGGACTGGCATGGCCAGGCTTGCTGCGTGTTGAAGAAGCACATCAAGGCCCAAGCTTAATGAGTAAGCAGAAACTGTCAGAGCACGGCTACCCAAGCGTACCTAGTCGTGAGGCTTACTTGGTGTTCAATATTGCGCTAGATCGGTCATTTGAAGGCATGCAGTGGGATTTAAAAGCCATTCCCAACATGCCAAGCAACGCCAATGAGGGCTATCCGTTTGCCACAACACTCGACGTGTTGTTGGCAACGGCTAACAGGCTTTGAGTTTTATCGCGCAGGGCTTGCGCGCGTCAAAGACGCACCGGAATTCCGCGCTCACGCATGCGCTCTTTCGCCTGCTGCACGGTGTATTCGCCGTAGTGGAAGATGCTCGCGGCCAGCACGGCATCAGCACCGCCTTGTTGCACGCCGTCGGCCAAGTGGTCGAGGTTGCCCACGCCACCTGAGGCAATCACGGGCACGGGCACGATGTCGGACACGGCTCGGGTGAGTGATAAGTCAAAGCCGCTCTTGGTGCCGTCGCGGTCCATGCTGGTGAGCAAGATTTCGCCTGCGCCGTAGTCGGCCATTTGCTTGGCCCACGCCACGGCGTCCAGCCCGACGTTTTTGCGGCCACCGTGGCTGAACACATCCCAGCCGGGGCCGACGGGCAAGCCGTTTACACCTGCACGTTGTTCGTCTTCAGCAGTGCGGCGCTTGGCGTCGATGGCCACCACGATGCACTGTGCGCCGTATTTGGCTGAGGCATCGCGAATGACTTGTGGGTTGGCAATTGCCGCAGAGTTAAAGCTCACTTTGTCAGCGCCTGCGTTGAGCATGCGACGCACGTCGTCGACGGTGCGCACACCCCCGCCCACGGTGAGGGGGATGAACACTTGGCTGGCCACGGCTTCGATGATGTGAAGAATCACATCGCGCGCATCGCTGGTGGCGGTGATGTCCAAGAAGGTGAGCTCGTCAGCGCCTTGGTCGTTGTAGCGTGCCGCGATTTCCACAGGGTCGCCTGCATCGCGCAGCTCGACAAAGTTGACGCCTTTGACGACGCGACCGCCGGTCACGTCGAGGCAAGGAATGATGCGCTTAGCAAGCATAGAGATCCAAAAGAGTTCTTCAAGAAACAGTCAAACGCTGCCAGCCAACCCATTGGCCACCAGCGGAAATCGAGATGGGTTCAAACACCTGCGCGGCTTCCACGCACAACATGTGTGCAAAGCCGTGGGCGGGTATGTCGGCCAGCGCGGCGCACTTGTCCTCACCTGGGTTCCACACCACTGAGTTGGCCCATGAGGGGCTTTGTTCAATTTGCAGGGTGCTGGTGCCGTCTTGCAGGTGCAGTGGGTTTGCTGACGCGCTTTCGTCACGTGTGTACACGCGGTCAAACTCACCATCAAAGTACAGCGCCTCATCAGCCAAGCCATGCACATCGGCGACCGAGTCCCACTCGGGGCGGCCGCCTAGACCACGCAGCTCGGTCAGGTCGATGTCGTCTACCGCTAGGTAGGTGTGCAATGCGCCGCTAAAGTGCAATTCATTTTGCGCTTCGGTGTTGTTGACGGTCAGCGTGAGGGTCAACTGGCCGGGTGCAAGCGCGACGCGCAACACAGCCACAAAGGCTTGTTGCCAAATGGCAAGGGTATCGCGGTTGGTGCTGAGGGTGAAGTCGATGTGGGCGGCGTCGCCGCTGGCCAGTGCTTCGCCAGCAGACCAAGACATGTTGCGGGCAAAGCCATGCTTGGGCAATGTGCCGCGTTGGTTGAACTGGGGAAAGCATACCGGCACGCCGCCACGGATGGCGGATTGGCCATCCCACAGGTTATTGGGGCTGAGATACAAACGCTCGCGGCCTTGGCTGACCCACGACAACACATGCGCGCCTTGCAGGGCCACCAGCACGGTGTCACCGCAAGGCAAGGTCAAGCGCTGGCAGGCTTGACCTTGGTATTGCGCATCAGCCATTGAGTTCGTCAGCGCGGGCTTGGGCTTTTTCAAAGTCCAAATCGCCGCTGTAAATGGCGCGACCGCAGATCACGCCTTCCACGCCCTCGTCTTCCACGGCGCACAACTGTTCGATGTCGGCCATATTGGACAGACCACCCGAAGCGATGATGGGAATAGACACGGCTTGTGCCAGCTTCACTGTGGCGTCGATGTTGATGCCGGTCAGCATGCCATCGCGACCGATGTCGGTGTAGATGATGGACTCAACGCCATAGTCTTCAAACTTCTTACCAAGGTCAGCCACGTCGTGGCCTGTGAGCTTGCTCCAACCGTCGGTCGCCACTTTGCCGTCTTTGGCATCGAGGCCGACGATGATGTGGCCGCCAAAGGCGCTGCATGCATCGCGCAAGAAACCTGGGTTCTTGACGGCGGCTGTGCCGATGATGACGTAGCGCAAGCCAGCGTCGATGTATTTTTCAATCGTGTCGAGGTCACGAATGCCGCCACCCAATTGCACGGGGATGTCATGGCCCACGGCTTTCAAAATGGCTTTGATGGCCGCTTTGTTTTGCGGTGTGCCGGCGAAAGCGCCGTTCAAGTCCACCAAGTGCAGGCGACGCGCGCCTTTGGCCACCCAGTTGAGCGCCATTTGCGCTGGGTCTTCACCGAAGGTGGTGGATTGCTCCATGTCACCTTGTTTGAGGCGCACGCAATGTCCGTCTTTGAGATCGATGGCGGGAATTAAATACATGATGGCGTTAAAAGTTCAAGGGTTCCAGTGCAGAAAGTTGCGGTACAGGGCCAAGCCATGCGCCGCGCTCTTCTCGGGGTGAAATTGTGTCGCAAAAATGTTGTCGCGGGCCACGGCGCATGTAAAAAGGCCGCCGTAGTCCGTTTGGGCCGCGCTGTGCTCTGGGTTCGCTGGACGGGCGTAGAAACTGTGCACGAAATAGAAGTAGCTGCCGTCGGGTACGTCAGTCCACATGAAGTGCGGGCGTGTCGGCTGCACTTGGTTCCAGCCCATTTGCGGCACTTTGAAGCGGCTGCCATCGGCTTGGGTGCGGCCAGCCAAGTCAAACTGCACCACCTCGCCGGGGATGAGGCCCAGGCTAGGCGTGTCGCCCTCGGCGCTGTGGTCGAGCAACATTTGCATGCCCACGCACACGCCAAACAATGGCTTTTTATGGGCGGCGTCCATCACCGCGTCAAACATGCCCGACTCGCGCAACTCGCGCATGCAGTCAGGCATCGCGCCTTGGCCTGGCAGCACCACGCGGTGCGCGTCGCGCACCACTTGAGGGTCAGAGGTGACGATCACTTCTGCATGGTCCACCACCGAGGCGGCATGCATCACAGCCTGCGCCACAGAGCGCAGGTTGCCCATGCCGTAATCAACGACTGCGACTTTGTTGTTCAAAGTGAACCCTTTGTCGAGGGAATCATGCCGGCGGAGCGTGGGTCGAGTTCTAGTGCGGCACGCAAGGCGCGGGCAAAGGCTTTGAACACAGTCTCAGCTTGGTGGTGCGCGTTCTCGCCGCGCAGGTTGTCGATGTGCAGGGTCACGAAGGCGTGGTTCACGAAGCCTTGGAAGAATTCAAACGCCAATTGGCTGTCGAACTCACCAATCATGCCGCTCTTGAAGGGCACGTGCATGACCAAGCCTGGACGACCAGAGAAGTCCACCACCACGCGGCTGAGTGCTTCATCGAGCGGCACATAGGCATGACCGTAGCGGCGAATGCCTTTTTTGTCACCCACGGCTTTGGCAAAGGCTTGGCCCAAAGTGATACCCACGTCTTCCACGGTGTGGTGGCCGTCGATGTGCAGATCGCCCTTGGCCTGGATGTCAAGGTCAATCAAACCATGACGCGCGATTTGGTCGAGCATGTGGTCAAAAAAACCAATGCCGGTCGAGAGCTTGGATTGGCCCGTGCCGTCGAGGTTGATCTTGACGGTGATTTGGGTCTCGGCCGTGTTGCGGCTGACTTCGGCGATACGAGCTGCTGATTGAGCGGTCATGCGGTGACTTTCGATGAAGAGAGAGCGGCTTGCAGGGCAGCCAAGAGTTGTTTGTTTTCCTCGGGCGTACCGATGGTCAAACGCAAGCAGTTGGCAAGCAATGGGTGCATTTTAGAAACGTTCTTGACCAGCACTTTGTGGGCCTTGAGCACCTCAAAAGCGCGGTTGGCGGCATCGGCCTCACCCTTGAAACGCAACACCATCATGTTGGCTTCACTGGCGTAAGGCGTGACGCCTGCCATTTGTTGCAAGGCTTTGAACAAGGCTTCACGCTCGGTGCGAATGACGGCGGCTTGCTGGGCAAACACATCGGTGTGCTCCAGGGCAAACAAAGCGCATTCAGCGTTGAGCACGCTCACGTTGTAAGGTGGGCGCAGTTTGTCGATCTCGTTGATCAGCGCCTGTGGGGCAATCATGTAGCCCAAACGAATGCCAGCCAAACCAAACTTAGACAAGGTGCGCATCAGCAGCACATGGGCATTGGCCGCTGGGTGTTGGCGAATTTCATCGAGCCAACTTTTGCTGGAGAACGGCTGATAGGCCTCGTCCATCACCACCAAACCACCATAAGCGCTGACCTGCGTGATGAGGCGGCGAATGGTGTCGGCATCCCACAAATTGGCGGTGGGGTTGTTGGGGTACGCGATGTAAACAATGGCGGGCTCGTGCTGCGCGATGGCGGCAGACATGGCGGCTTCGTCCAGCTCAAAGTCAGCCTTGAGCGGCACGCCGATGTATTGCAAACCTTGCAGCTGTGCGCTCATGCCGTACATCACAAAGCCGGGCTCTGGGGCCAACACTTTCGCGTTTGGTACAGCACACGCCATCGACAACAAAGAAATCAGTTCGTCAGATCCGTTGCCCAGCATCAAGCCTAAGCCTGCGGGCAAATCAACGTATTTCGCCAACGCATTCTTCAAATCGTCGATGCGTGCGCCGGGGTAACGGTTGACTTCCACCGCGCCCAAACGCGCGCCGAGTTTGGCTTGCAATTCGGGCGAAAGGGTGAAGGGGTTTTCCATCGCGTCGAGTTTGACCATGCCCACCGAGTGCTGCACGGCATAGGCGTGCATGGCTTGGACATCGAGGCGAATGAAACGCAGGGCGTTCGTCATATCGGTCAGTCTTTCTTCAAACGGAACTCAGCCGCCATGGCGTGGGCTTGCAAGCCTTCGCCATAGGCCAACACGGCGGCAATCTTGCCCAGCGTTTGTGCGCCCTGCTCGCTCACCTCGATCAAGCTGCTGCGCTTTTGAAAGTCGTACACGCCCAAGGGTGAACTGAAACGCGCCGTGCCGCTGGTGGGCAACACATGGTTGGGGCCAGCACAGTAGTCACCCAAGCTTTCGCTGGTGAACGCACCCAAGAAAATCGCGCCTGCGTGTTTGAGCAGGGGCTCCCACTTGTGTGGCTCGTGGCTCGACACCTCTAAGTGTTCAGGGGCAATGCGGTTGCTGATGGCGCAGGCTTCTTCCATGCTGCGGGTGTGGATGAGCACACCACGGCCATTGAGCGATTTTTCGATGATGTCTTTGCGCGGCATTTGCGGCAGCAAGCGTTCGATCTCGGCTTGCACGCGGTCGATGTACGCGGCGTCCGGGCAGAGCAACACGCTTTGCGCCAACTCGTCATGCTCAGCTTGGCTGAACAAATCCATCGCCACCCAATCGGCGGGCGTGGAGCCATCGGCCAACACCAAAATTTCGCTGGGGCCTGCAATCATGTCGATGCCCACCGTGCCAAACACGCGGCGCTTGGCGGCGGCCACATAGGCGTTGCCGGGGCCGGTGATTTTGTCGACCGCTGGCACCGTGGCAGTGCCGTAGGCCAACGCGGCAACGGCTTGTGCGCCACCGATGGTGAAGGCACGGCTCACACCGGCCACATACGCAGCGGCAAGCACCAACGGGTTCTTTTCGCCACGCGAGGCGTCAGCCGAGCTTCTGTCGCGTGCGGGCGTAGGCACCACCATGATGATTTCGCCTACCCCCGCGACGTGCGCAGGAATCGCGTTCATCAACACGCTGGATGGATAAGCGGCTTTGCCACCGGGCACATAGATGCCCACGCGGTCAAGCGGCGTGACTTTTTGCCCCAGCAACGTGCCATCGGCATCGCGGTAAGTCCAGCTTTCGCCACTGGCTTTCTTTTGCGCCTCGTGATAGCTGCGCACGCGTGCGGCGGCAGCTTGCAAGGCGTCGCGTTGCTCGGCAGGCAAGCCATCAAAAGCAGCTTTGAGTTCGGCTTGCGTCAACTCCAACGCGGCCATATTGTCGGCCTTCAGGCCGTCAAAGCGCTCGGTGTACTCCAGCACGGCGGCATCGCCACGTTGTTGCACGTCGGCCAAGATGTCGGCCACGCGTTGCTCGATGGCCGCGTCGGTGTCGGCAGACCAATGCAGACGCGCTTTGAAATCAGCTTCAAAGGTGGGGCTGGTGGTCGAGAGACGAAGCGGTTTGGCCATCTTGTGTACGTGTGATGTGAAAGGTTTATTTGCCAGCCGACAAAGCAGCAGAGAAGGCGTCGATGATGCGGCGAATGTCAGCCTGCTTCATCTTGAGTGCGGCTTGGTTGACCACCAAGCGCGAGCTGATATCCATGATGCGCTCGACTTCCACCAAGTGATTGGCTTTGAGCGTGTTGCCGGTCGATACCAAGTCGACGATGGCATCAGCCAAGCCGGTGAGCGGGGCCAATTCCATGGAGCCATAGAGCTTGACCAAATCGACGTGCACGCCTTTGGTGGCGAAGAAGTCACGTGCGATGGTGGTGTACTTGGTTGCGACTTTCAAGCGCGCGCCTTGTTTGACTTTTGTCTCGTAATCGAAGTCAGAACGCACCGCCACGCTCATGCGGCATTTGGCGATTTGCAAATCGAGCGGTTGGTACAAACCATCTGTGCCGTGTTCGATCAATGTGTCGAGACCCGTCACGCCCAAATCAGCGCCGCCGTATTGCACATACGTGGGCACATCAGACGCACGCACCAGCACCACGCGCACGTTGGCGTGGTTAGTGGGCAAGATGAGCTTGCGAGATTTTTCTGGATCTTCGAGCACCTCAATACCTGCGGCTTTGAGCAGCGGCATGGTTTCATCAAAGATGCGGCCTTTGGAGAGGGCGAGTGTGAGCATTTATTTAATTCTTTCGATATCTGCACCAATAGCGCGCAGCTTGGCTTCCATCTTGTCGTAGCCACGGTCCAAGTGGTAGATACGGTCCACCAAGGTTTCGCCGTCGGCCACCAAGCCGGCAATCACCAGCGAGGCAGACGCGCGCAAGTCGGTGGCCATGACGGTTGCACCTGAGAGCTTTTGCACGCCTTCAAGCACGGCCACTTTGCCGTCGATTTGGATGTGTGCGCCTAAGCGCACCAACTCATTGACGTGCATGAAGCGGTTTTCAAAAATCGTTTCTGTCACCTTCGATGCGCCCTTGGCAATGGCGTTCAACACCATGAACTGCGCTTGCATGTCGGTGGGGAAGCCAGGGTATTCGGTGGTGCGGAAGTTTTGCGCCTTGAGGTGCTCATACGCAGGCGCTGTGCCTTGGATGCGTATTCCGTCTTCGTTGGCAGTGACGGTTGCGCCTGCATCGCGCAGCTTGTCGATGACCGCGTCCAAATGGTCGGCACGGGCGTGGCGCAAAAACACATCGCCCCCCGTCGCAGCCACCGCGCACAAGAACGTGCCGGCTTCAATGCGGTCAGCCACCACTTTGTGGGTGCAGCCGTGCAAGCGCTCCACGCCTTGGATGTGAATGCGGCTGGTGCCGTGGCCTTCAATCTTCGCGCCCATGGCAATGAGCATTTCAGCCAAGTCTGGAATCTCTGGCTCTTGCGCGGCGTTTTCCAACACAGTTTCACCGTCGGCCAAAGCCGCAGCCATCAAGAAGTTTTCAGTACCAGTGACGGTCACCATATCGGTGGCAATGCGTGCGCCTTTGAGACGGGTGCGCCCCGCCCCCAACTTGGCAACCATGTAACCGTGCTCCACCTCAATCTCCGCACCCATGGCTTGCAAGCCTTTCAGATGCTGATCCACAGGGCGTGAGCCAATGGCGCAACCGCCGGGCAACGACACTTTGGCGTGGCCAAAGCGGGCCAACAACGGACCGAGTGCCAACACCGAAGCACGCATGGTTTTCACCAACTCGTATGGGGCTTCTGGGTTGTTCAAACCGCCGGCGTCTAAGCTGACTGTGCCGTCGTCTGCACGCTCGGCTGTCACACCCATGTTGCGGATGAGCTTGAGCATGGTGGCCACGTCTTGCAACTGCGGCACGTTTTGCAACGTCACAGGCTGATCGGTCAACAAGGCTGCACACAGCTCGGGCAGGGCCGCGTTTTTAGCGCCTGAGATCAGCACTTCGCCATTGAGGGTACGACCGCCGCGAACGAGTAATTTATCCATAGGGTTTCTTAAGCTTTAGGAGCAGCTTGCCACTCGGCAGGCGTGTAGGTTTTCATGGACAAAGCGTGCACTTCGTCGGTTTTGATTTTTTCGCCCAAGGT
>Ga0213920_1000631_pt1 | contig 24878 bp, 16 predicted proteins | sample McNCre1117MG_FD_161054 | JGI IMG/M metagenome (GOLD analysis project Ga0213920, IMG submission 161054) | Freshwater microbial communities from McNutts Creek, Athens, Georgia, United States - 11-17 MG | ecosystem: Environmental > Aquatic > Freshwater > Creek | place: USA: Georgia | collected...
ACATCTTTTTTACTTCATGAGCGCTTGTTAGCTAATTAAAGCTAAGTTCCTAAAGAACTTGGCAATCACCATCAAACGCCCACATTTATCGGCTGTATGTTTTTAATGAACCACTCAACTACTTGAGCAACCTCGCCGCGATCAGCGAAGCCTTCAAACCCACCAACGAGACCTAGTTAAAACCCTAGGTAGTTCTCATCAGGGGAGCCCGCTAGTATAGCACTGCTTTTTTGGTTTGTGCAACTATTTTCGAAAAAACTTCACATTAAGTTGCTGATCATCGATTTCCTCGCCGATAGCCCTATGCGAAAGATGCTACTGGTAGGGCCCTCGATAATGCGGCATGTCTTTAATTACTCTACAGAACGCCCAACTCGCTTTTGGGCACGTCGCTCTCCTTGATCACGCAGAGTTTTCCCTTGAAATCGCAGAGCGCGTTGGCCTGATCGGCCGCAACGGCGCTGGCAAATCCTCCCTTTTACGCATCTTAGGCGGGCTAGAAAAACCCGACGATGGCGACCTGCGCGTGCAGCAAGGCCTGCGTGTGACTTATGTGGCACAAGAACCGCAACTCGATAGCAACGCCTCTGTCTTTGAGTCTGTCAGTGCTGGCTTATCCCGCGTTATCCATCTCATAGAACAGTACTCCGCTGGCGAGGGCGACCTCACGGCCATGCAAAACGAAATCGAACTCTTTGACGGCTGGAACTGGGAACAGCGCGTGCAAGAAACGCTGCACCGCCTGCACTTAGACCCTGAAGCGCGCATCAACGCTCTCTCTGGCGGCACGCTCAAGCGCGTGGCACTGGCACAAGCCTTGGTGACATCGCCAGACGTTCTCTTATTAGATGAACCCACCAACCATTTGGACCTCGACAGCATTGAGTGGCTAGAGCAACTCTTGATTGACTTCAAGGGCAGCATCATCACCATCACACATGACCGCTCTTTCTTAGACAAGGTCGCCACGCGCATCGTCGAGCTAGACCGTGGCCATTTGTTGACCTATCCCGGCAACTTCTCGCAGTACCAATTGCAGAAAGAAGAACAAGCCGCCCAAGAGGCCGTCATCAACGCCAAAGCCGACAAGCTGCTGGCAGGTGAAGAGGTGTGGATCCGCAAAGGCGTGGAAGCCCGCCGCACCCGCAGCCAAAGCCGCATCGGCCGACTGGAAGCCTTGCGTGCCCAACGCGAAGCACGCCGCGAAGCCGTGGGCCGCGTCAAGCTGGATGTCGCCAGCGGCGCGCCCACCGGCAAGATCGTGGCCGAGTTAACCGAGGTCGACAAAGCGTTTGGCGGCAAAGTTATCACCAAGAACTTCTCAGCCACTTTCTTGCGCGGCGACAAGATTGGTTTGATCGGCCCCAATGGCGCAGGCAAATCAACCCTTCTGAAGATGATCTTGGGCGAACTCGAAGCCGACAGCGGCAAGATTCGCCAAGGCGCCAATCTACAAGTGGCCTACTTCGACCAAATGCGCAACGCGCTGGACATGGACGCTTCGCTGGAAGACTTCATCAGCCCCGGCAGCGAGTGGATTGAGATTGGCACACAACGCAAACACGTCAAAAGCTACTTGGACGACTTCTTGTTCTCGCCCGCACGTGCCACGTCCCCTGTGCGCTCGTTGTCTGGTGGCGAACGCAACCGCTTGCTGCTGGCTCGCTTGTTTGCACGCCCAGCCAACGTCTTGGTGCTGGACGAACCCACCAACGACTTAGACATCGACACACTGGAACTACTGGAGGAGCTGCTGCAAAACTACAACGGCACGGTGTTCATCGTCAGCCATGACCGCACCTTCCTCGACAACGTGGCCACCAGCACCTTGGTGTTTGAAGCCACAGAAGACAACCCCGGGTTCTGGCGCGAATACGAAGGTGGCGTACAAGATTGGCTGATCCAATCTGAGCGCGCACGCAGCCTCAACCCGCAAACCAAAGCGGCAACACCCCCAGCAGTCAAGACTGCCGCCACAGAAGCGACCAAGCCAGCAGCAGCGCCCGCAAGCAAAGCACGCAAGCTCAGCTACAAAGAGCAGCGTGAACTAGAAGCACTGCCCGCACTGATTGCCTCGCTAGAGACCGAGCAAAAAGAAACGCAAACCGCGCTCAATGACAGCAGCCTGTACGCCAGCGACCCGGCAAAAATCGCGCAACTCCATCGGCGCGACACCGAGATCGAAGACGCACTGATGACAGCCCTTGAACGCTGGGAACAACTCTCCTCACCTGCATGAGCAGCGCTGAGTTCATTGCCTTAATTGCCCTTGCTACCGTAGGCACCTTCACCCCCGGCCCCAACACGGCACTGTCAGCCACGCTCGCCGCCAACTACGGCTTGCGACGTGCGCTGCCTTTTGTGTGCGCCGTACCCGCGGGCTGGGGCCTCTTGCTGACTCTCAACGCCGCAGGTCTTGGCGCACTCGTCTTGGGATTCCCGCCTCTACGCTGGGGCTTGTTGTTGACGGGCGCGCTGTATTTGTTGTGGGTGGCGTACAAGCTTGCCAGCACCCAACGCCTGAGCGACAGCGCACAAGGCCCCATCGTGGGGTTCAAACAAGGCGTGATGCTGCAGTTCATCAACATCAAAGCATGGTTCTTGGCGTTGTCCGTGGTGAGCGGCTGGGTCATTGGGCACAACAACAACACACTCGGGCGATTGCTCGAAACACTACCCGTCTTTATGTTCTTTGGCCTCGCCAGCAACCTCACCTATGCGTGGATAGGCGCCAGCCTGCGCCACTGGCTGCGTGGTCCTGACGACTCAGCCCTGCGTCTGCAATGGTTCAACCGAGGCATGGCGCTCGCCTTGTTCCTCACCGTGGCGTGGATGGCGCAATCCACGCTCAAACCAACATGAGTTGATGCGCCCGAGGTGACAGCCGGTCTCAGCCGGGACTCAGACATGACTTGTTTCTCGTCAGAATGACCGGAAACAAAACGCATCACCACCATGGGACACCTCTATTTAGTTCGACACGGCCAGGCCTCTTTAGGCGCTGACGACTACGACCAGCTCAGCCCCTTGGGTACACAGCAAAGCCAACGCTTGGGCGAGCACTGGCGCACGCAAGGCATCACGTTTGACGCCGTCATCACCGGCGCACTCAAACGCCACGCGCAAACCCTGGCCGGTATTCAACAGGGCATGGGCACGCAACATGAAGCACGGGTGTGGCCGGGGCTGAACGAATACGACAGTGAAGCCATCATCCGCGCCATACAACCCGGCGAACTGCTCAAACCTACCACCCCGGAGAGCTACAAACAGCACTTCCGACTGCTTCGCGATGGCCTCACACAGTGGATGGCGGGCGTGGTCAGCCCCAAGGGCATGCCGAGCTACGCGGAGTTTGTAAAAGGGGTCACATCTGCGCTAGACCACATCCGCCAACAACACGACGGAAATGTGCTGTTGGTTTCTAGCGGTGGGCCCATCGCGACGGCGGTAGCGCATGTGCTGAAAGCAAGCCCCGAGACCAGCATCGAGCTGAACATGCGGTTGCGCAACAGCGCGGTAAGCGAGTTCAGCTTCAACCCCAAACGCCACAGCTTGGTGGCTTTTAACAGCGTGCCGCACCTAGAAACACCCAGCCACAAAGACTGGATCACCTTCGCTTGAAAGCTTAAATGCGCACCGTGCTCAGCGGCAGCGCGACCAGCTCTTTGAGCAAAAGCGCCAGCTGCTCACCCGCGCTGTTCACCAGCGCTTCGCCTTTGGCGGCGGTCGCCGCAGCCGCATTGCCCGCTGCACCTTGCGGGTTGTAGTCTTGCATGTGCCAACCAAGCTTGGCGCTTTTGCCGTTGCCCAGCAAGGCGTAATGCGCGGCTCGGTCTTGCGAGGTGGACGCAAAGTTTTTCGCTTCGGCCATGTTCACCTGGTCAGGCGACAGCGCCAGCATCATGGAGGTTTCGATATCACCCGCGTGGATGCCAAAGCGGTGCTCGTCGGCGGTGAATTGGCCCATCACAGAAGCATCCAGCGGCAAGTTGTACCAACTGCTGCTGTAAACAATCAAGCCGTGTTGGGCACGCAGCTCACGCGCCACCACGTCCATCAGCCCGACATTGCCACCGTGGGCATTGAACATCAACAGCTTCTTCACGCCCGCGCGCGCCACCGATGCGCCGATGTCGCACCACACTTGAATCAAGGTTTGTGGCGACAAATGCAGCGTCCCCGCAAAGGCGGTGTGCTCGGTACTCAAGCCCACGGTCTGTGTGGGTAACACCAACACAGGGTCGGTGGCACTCAAGTGTGTCAACGCGGCATTCACCACCCCATCCACCAACACCGTATCCACCGACAGCGGCAGATGCGGGCCATGCTGCTCGGTCGCCCCCAAGGGCAACACAACCACGGTACGTGCATGATCGAGCGAAGCAAAGTCGCGGGTGTTGAGCTCGGCCCAACGGTGTGAGGCCAGTGCCTGATGTGTGTGTGTGCTGGTGTGCGCCGTCATAAACGCCATCTTACTTTCCCGCCATTGATGGGGCTTCACACAGCAGATGCAGTAGCTCGGTAACATCTGGCGCATGCTCAATTTCGTTTCGCGCCTTTTGGGCGCCGCTCGCACTCACCCTAACCAACCCCACGCCACGGCCATGATGGCGAAAGCATTTGCCACCTTGGCTGTGTTGATATGCCTGAGCTTGCCTCGCCTGTCGCACGCGCTGACCAACGCCGTGGTCAGCACGCCGCAACTGCGTGCTGAGCTCGTGGCCCACGCGCCACAAGGTGTGCAAGCCGGCCAGCCGCTGTGGGTGGGTTTGCAGATCACACACCAACCCGAGTGGCATACCTATTGGCGCAACCCTGGCGACTCGGGTTTGCCCACGCAACTCGAACTCAATTTGCCTGCAGGCATCACGGCTGGCGATGTGCAATGGCCGCTGCCGCAAAAGCTCAAGGCTGGCAATTTGACCAACTACGGTTTCGAGAAAACTGTGTTGTTGGCTGTGCCGCTGACCGTGTCCAAACAGTTCAAGGCCAACGCCACACAAACACTGGATATTCAACTGCACGCCAACTGGTTGGTGTGTCGGTTGGAATGCGTTCCGCAAGAAGGCGACTTCACCTTGCGCGTGCCGACCAACAGCAGCTTTGCGCCACAGGCTGCGGCCTTCGAGGCGGTATTGGCCCAGCAACCCCAACCGCTGCCAAACGTGAAAGCTACCAGCAGCTTTGAAGCTCAGCGGTTGGTGCTGCAAATCAGCGGCTTGCCGACCACGCTACAGGGCAAAACATTGAGCGTTTTCCCCGAAGCCGCAGAGCTGGTTGAGTCTGCTGCCGAGCGACACCCAAGCGCCAGCCAATCGTGGCAAGGCGATGTGTGGACGGTCAAGCTTCCGCTCAGTAATATGCGCATCACCGAGCCCAAACACTTTGGCGTCTTGCTCACGGTGGGTAACGGCACTGAACGTCAAGGCTTTTTGGCCTCGGCACCCATTGACCAAGCGTGGCCTGCGGTGTCTGACGTGCCAGCGTCTGCGGCACCCGTGGAAAAAGCCCCCAGCTCAGAAGGCGTGCTCAATGCAGAAGGATTCATCGGCTTCGCCTTGGCCCTAGTTGGCGCGTTTGTGGGCGGACTCATCCTCAACCTCATGCCCTGTGTCTTACCCGTGCTGGCCATCAAACTGCTGGGGTTTGCTCAACACAGCCGTCAGCACCGGGCACACCGCGTGGCGGGCCTGTCTTACACCGCGGGCGTGGTGTTGAGTTTCCTGGCTTTGGGCGCCGGCGTGCTGGCCTTGCGTGCAGCAGGCGAGCAACTGGGCTGGGGCTTCCAACTGCAGTCCCCTGCCGTGGTGAGCGTGCTCGCCGCCTTGTTCACCCTGATCGCACTCAACTTGTTTGGCCTGTTTGAGTTTGGGCAAATCTTGCCTTCGCGGTTGGCGAGTTTTCAACACAAGCATCCTGTACTCGATGCGCTGTTGTCGGGCGTGCTGGCCGTGGCCATTGCATCGCCCTGCACAGCACCGTTTATGGGTGCTTCGTTGGGGCTGGCGATGACCTTGCCCACCGGGCAAGCCTTGTCTATTTTTGCCAGCATGGGCTTAGGGCTTGCCGCGCCGTATTTGTTGGCGAGCTTTGTGCCCGCCGTTGCCAAAGCCTTGCCGCATCCAGGCGCTTGGATGATCACCCTACGACAGCTGCTGGCCTTCCCCATACTCGCCACCGTGGTGTGGCTGCTGTGGGTGCTGGGCCAGCAAACCAGCTTAGACACCACCATGTTTGCCATGGGCGGTTTGCTACTGCTCGCGGCCTTCATTTGGACGCTCAAACTGCGCAGCCCAGCGGCGCGTGGCTTGACTTGGGCTTTGGCCGCGGGCTTGGTGTGGGGCATCCTCACCTTCGCCGATGAATTGAAAGCGCCAGCCGCCAGCACATCCGCTAGCGCCACCCCAAATAGCGTGAGCGACGTGAGCGGCGCTTGGCAACCGTGGTCTGAAACGTCCGTGGCACAAAGTTTGGCCCAAGGTCGCCCCGTGTTCGTGGACTTCACTGCGGCTTGGTGCGTGACCTGCCAAATCAACAAAAAATCGACGCTCTCTCACAGCGAGGTACTGGCAGATTTCGCGGCGCACAAGGTAACCCTCATGCGCGCCGACTGGACGCGGCGCGATCCCGCCATCACCGCGGCGCTCACGGCGCTGGGTCGCAGCGGTGTACCCGTGTACGTGCTGTACGCACAAGGCAAAGCGCCATTGGTGTTGTCTGAGTTGTTGAGCGTGCGCCGCGTGCACGACGCGCTGGCCACCCTGCCTGCGACCGAGCCTGCTGCGCCAGACACTGCCTTTGCTTTACAACCTAAAGGCAACACCAAGCACTCGCTCACCTTGAAATAAGCCACATGCACAACGCCATTCGACAAAGCCTCACCCATTGCGAAACCATCGCCGTGGTGGGCCTGTCGCCCAAACCGCACCGCGACAGCTACCGAGTGGCCAAGTACATGCAAGACCACGGGTTTCGCATCGTGCCCATCAACCCCAATGCCACCGAAGTGCTGGGCGAAAAGGCCTACGCCACCCTCACTGACGCGGCCCAGCATGCATCCATTGACATGGTGGACTGTTTTCGCAACGCCGAAGACATTCCGCCCATCGCGGCAGAGGCGATTGCCATTGGCGCCAAATCGCTCTGGCTCCAGATTGGCATCGTGAATGACGTGGCCGCGCAACACGCCCAAGCCGCCGGACTCACCGTCGTGCAGGACAAATGCTTGATGGTCGAACACGCGCGGCTTTCGTAAAGCCTTCACGTCGCGGGCACATTCAACGCCCCGCTCGCCATCACGAACACCCAAGCTCACACCGGTCCGAACCGGCGGCAGCCTCGGCGACAATATCGCCATGTTTGCACCACTCCAAAACGACACCTTTTTGCGCGCTTGCATGCGCCAAGCTACCGACCACACCCCCGTTTGGCTCATGCGCCAAGCCGGACGCTATTTGCCAGAGTACTGCGCCACACGCGCCAAAGCGGGTAGTTTCATGGGTTTGGCCACCAACACCGACTTCGCCACCGAAGTCACCTTGCAGCCGCTTGAGCGCTACCCGCTCGATGCCGCGATCCTTTTCAGCGACATCTTGACCGTGCCCGACGCCATGGGTTTGGGCCTGTCTTTCGCCCAAGGCGAAGGCCCCAAGTTCGCCAAGAACGTGCGCACCGAAGCCGCGGTGAATGAGCTGGCCGTGCCCGACATGGCCAAGTTGCGCTATGTGTTTGACGCCGTCACTTCCATTCGCAAAGCACTGAACGGCCGCGTGCCTTTGATTGGCTTCTCCGGCAGCCCTTGGACCTTGGCTTGCTACATGGTCGAAGGCGCGGGCTCAGACGACTATCGTCAAGTCAAAAGCCTGATGTACAGCCGCCCCGACCTGATGCACCGCATTTTGGAAATCAACGCCGACGCCGTGGCCCTGTACCTCAACACCCAAATCGAAGCCGGCGCACAAGCCGTGATGATTTTTGACAGCTGGGGCGGCGTGCTGGCCGACGGCATGTTCCAACAGTTCAGCATGGCTTACACCAAGCGCGTGTTGGCGCAGCTCAAGCGCTCGCACGACGGCGCAGTGATTCCCCGTTTGGTGTTCACCAAAGGCGGTGGCTTGTGGTTGCCCGAAATGGCCGACCTCGACTGCGAAGTGTTGGGCGTGGACTGGACGGTCAACCTCGCCAAGGCCCGCGCCCAAGTGGGCGGCGCTGTCGGCGGCCCCGGCAAAGCGCTGCAAGGCAACCTTGACCCCAATGCTTTGTTTGCCCCCGCAGACGCCATTGCGGCTGAAGCCCGCCGCGTGCTGGATGCGTTTGGCAAACCGCACACCGACACCGCGACAACCGGCCCTACTCAGATCTTCAACTTGGGCCACGGCATCAGCCAATTCACCCCACCTGAGAGCGTGGGCGTGTTGGTCGAAGCGGTGCACAGCCATTCGCGTGCGTTGAGAAAACCATAAAAGAAACTCAAGAAATAAAGTGTCAAGTCACCAAAAGTTTTACTTCGACTTCACACTTATGCACAAAAAAGTTGATCCAACGCATGTCGTTGGATTTTTCTTTTGCAGCATTTTGGAAAACTTTAATCGCTCGTAAGTCATTGATTTACATAGGATTCTTGAGTTGCGTTTTTTTAAGGCAGTTTGTTCCAAGCCTTGATCCATGCGCCTTCGGAGCCACTCACCTGTAGATATCAACAAAGTTATCCACAGAAATTCTGGGTTTACCCTGAAGCCTTTGTAAATCAACGACTTAAAGCCTTTTCTGCTAAAACACCTGAGCAAACCACCCCAACTCACCACTTGACATGTCGCAACAAATTTCAGTGATGGTTCACACCCCCGCGCACAGCGGGATTGGTGCCGCACTCACGTACGAAAGCGACACAGCGCACGCGCCAGGTACCTTGGTGCGTGTGCCGTTGGGTAGCCGAGAGTTGCTGGGCGTGGTGTGGGACGAGGCTGAGCCACACATCCCAAGCGGTGAGAACGCCCCAATCAAGGGTATCAAGCCAAATACAAACGACCAGCCATCGTTGTTGATGGCCGATGACCCCTCGCTGCAAAACCAAGCGCCAGCCCCCATGCAGCTACGCGCCGTTGCCAGCGTGCTCGAAGGCCTCACGCCCCTTAGCGCCCACTGGCGCCGGCTGGTGCAGTTTGCGGCGCACTACTACCAACGCAGCGCGGGCGAAGTGGCCTTGGCCGCGCTGCCCAGCCAGCTGCGCGACCTCAGCACCGAGCAATGGGCGCGCCGCTTAAAGCGCAAGCCAAAAGCCGTGGCGGCTTTTGAAGGCGCTGCGCCAAGCATTCCTACGCCCACCGACGAGCAAGCCCAAGTACTGGCCGACATCGCGGCAAACAAAGGTCCATTCTTGTTGTTTGGCAACACGGGCAGCGGCAAAACCGAGGTGTATTTACGTGCGGCGCAAGCTGAGTTAGAACGCGATCCGCAAGCGCAAATTTTGGTGATGGTGCCCGAGATCAACCTCACGCCCCAGTTGGAAGAACGCTTTCGGGCTCGCTTCGCGCCGCAGTGGGGCGCTGATTGTTTGGTATCCATGCACAGCAGTCTCACGCCCGCGCAGCGCCTGAAAAACTGGCTCGCGGCGCACAGCGGCGAAGCGCGCATTGTGTTGGGCACACGCATGGCCGTGTTTGCATCCATACCGCATTTGCAGCTCATCGTGGTCGATGAAGAACACGACCCGAGCTACAAACAACAAGAAGGCGCACGTTACTCGGCGCGCGATTTGGCCGTGTACCGCGGCCAGTTGGAAAACGCCAAAGTTATCTTGGGTTCGGCCACGCCGTCGCTAGAAAGCTGGCACCACAGCCGCCCAGCAACTGCGTCAGACCCAGCAGGCCGCTACATGCGCTTGGCCATGCCCTCACGTGTCGGCCAAGGCGCATTGCCTTTGGTGCGCCGCGTGGACATGAACCGCCAGCCCTACAAAACCGTGTTCTCCAACCACCTGCTCGACGCCATGCGCGAGCGCGTGACGCGCGGCGAACAAATCTTGGTGCTGCTCAACCGCCGTGGCTACGCGCCCGTGCTCAACTGCAACGACTGCGGCTGGAAAAGCGAATGCCCGCATTGCAGCGCCTACCGCGTGTTTCACAAACTCGACCGCACCCTGCGCTGCCACCACTGCGGCTTCACGCAGCCGGTGCCGCGTGCGTGCCCGAGCTGCGGCAACTTAGACATCAGCCCCTTGGGTCGAGGCACCGAACAACTCGAAGAACACTTGGCCGAACTATTAGCCGATGTGCGCCGCCCCGATGGCGAGCCCATTCGCATCGCCCGCATCGACGCCGACAGCACACGCCTCAAAGGCGAGCTAGAGCGCCAGCTGGCCGAGGTGCATGCAGGCGCGGTGGACGTGCTGGTGGGCACGCAAATGATTGCCAAGGGCCACGACTTTCGGCGCGTCACCTTGGTGGCCGCGCTCAACCCTGACGGGGCTTTGTTCTCGAGTGACTTCCGTGCGCCCGAACGCTTGTTCAGCTTGCTCATGCAGGCTGTAGGGCGTGCGGGGCGCGACGCCAGCATAAGCTTGGTCAGCCCCTGCGAAATGTGGGTGCAGAGTTTTCACCCCCTGCACCCACTCTTTGAAGCCCTCAAGCAACACGACTACCCCGCCTTCGCCGAGCAACAGCTTAAAGAACGCGAGCAGGCCACGTTGCCGCCCTTCAGCTTTCAAGCCTTGGTGCGGGCAGAGGCGCGTAGCCAAGAAGCCGCGCAAGGCTTCTTAAACGCCGCACGCGATGCAGGTGCAGCCTTGGCCGATGAACTGCTGGTCGATTTGTACCCCGCCGTGCCCATGACGATTCAACGCGTGGCCAACATCGAGCGTGCGCAAATGTTGATTGAGTGCACCTCGCGCAAAGCGTTGCAGCATTTCTTGGCGCACTGGCAGGCTGATTTGCATGCCATGCGCAACGCCCATCGGCAGGTAATTCGCTGGGCGGTGGATGTTGATCCGCTGGCGATTTAAGCGACAACGATCTACGTTGTAGACCACCTCCCGCGTGAGAAGAACGAACTGTGCAGTTAGCCGTTCAGCAGCGCCACAGCACCCGAGAAGGTGAAAAACGCGGCACTTGTCGTCACCAAAATAATCATGGCAATGCGCCCGGTGTCCGCGCCAAAACGCTCTGACAACAAAGCCACATTACTGGCGCTAGGCAATGCGGCCACCAACACCACAACCACCATAGTGAAGTGGTCAATGTAAAACCCCATTTGCACGGCGGCGGCCAGCACCAGCAACACCAACACGGGGTGCAACACCAGTTTAAAAATAGCCACAGGCAAAAAGTCGCGCCACAAAATGGCTGGATGGCCGCTTTCTTTCACGCGAATTTGTGAACGCGCCAGCACTGCGCCAATGGTGAACAAGGCCACTGGCGATGCCGCATCAGCCAGCAAGCCCACCGTCTTAGCCACCGGGCCAACCAACTGCCAATCCATGGCCGAAGACAAACCGCCCAAGCTAATAGCCCAAGGCATGGGGTTGGTCAGCACACCTTTGAGCGCGCTCTTGGCAGCACGACTCGCACCATGCTCGTCAGCCCCATCGAGTCGAGACAAAGCAATGCACAACGAGGTGGTGATGACCATGTCCACCACGATGGTCACGATGGCGGGGCCGGCGGCTGATGCCCCCATCAAAGCCACCAACAAGGGCACGCCCATGAAACCCGTGTTGGGAAACGCCCCCACCAAGGCACCAAATGAGGCATCGTTCCAGCCAATGCGTTTGTTCAAACTGACCGCGATCACAAAGCCCACCATCAGCAAAGCGCAAAACAAATAAGCGAAAAACAACGTGGCATCTAGCAGCTGCACGATGGGCGTGCTTGCGCCAAAGCGGTACAGCATGCACGGCAGCGCAAAGAACAACACAAAGCCGTTCAGGCCAGAAATTGCGTCCAGCGGCAGCATGCGGCGATGCGCCGCCACAAAGCCGGCTAGAACCAGCGCAAAGAAAGGGAAAGTGACGAGAAGAATGTTCAGCACGCATGTATTTTGCCTTCTAGGTCGACCGGTATCATTGCCCGCTTCAACACAACTGTCTCCCGAATGTCTGCTGGTCTGAATCTCGCGCAACAAGAAGCCGTCAATTTCTTGCACGGTCCTTGTCTGGTGTTGGCGGGGGCGGGCTCAGGCAAAACGCGCGTCATCACGCACAAGATTGGCCGCCTCATCCAAACGGGGCTAGAGCCCAAGCGCATCGCCGCGATCACCTTTACCAACAAAGCTGCCACCGAAATGCGTGAGCGTGCCAAAGGGTTGATTGGCCGCGCCGCCAACGATGTGTTGATTTGCACCTTCCACGCGCTGGGCGTGCGCATGCTGCGCCAAGACGGTGGCGTGATGGGCCTCAAGCCCCAGTTCAGCATCATGGACAGCGCCGACGTGACTGGCATTTTGAAAGACGCAGGCGGCACCACCGACGCGGCCACCGCCCGCCAATGGCAATGGACGATCAGTCTGTGGAAAAACATGGGGCTCAACTCGGCCCAAGCACTGGCACTGGCTAAGGACGACAACGAACGCATCATTGCCAAAATCATGGCGCGTTACGAAGAGCGCCTGACCGCCTACCAAAGCGTGGACTTTGACGACCTGATTGGCATGCCCTTGAAGCTGCTGCAAGAGCACGACGAAGTGCGCGCCAAATGGCAAGCCCAACTCGGCCACGTGCTGGTCGACGAATACCAAGACACCAACGCCACCCAATACGAAGTGCTCAAGTGCTTGGTGGGCCCTGACCACAGCAGCGCCCGCTTCACCGCCGTGGGTGACGACGACCAGTCCATCTACGGCTGGCGTGGCGCCACGCTAGACAACCTGCGCCGACTGCCGCAAGACTTCCCCACCTTGAAGGTCATCAAGCTGGAGCAAAACTACCGCTCCACCAGCGCCATCTTGCGCGCGGCGAATAACGTCATTCAGCTCAACCCCAAGTTGTTTCCCAAAACCCTGTTTTCTGAACTCGGCGAAGGTGAACCCGTGCGCGTGGTCGACGCTGACAACGAAGAACACGAAGCCGAACGCGTGGTGGCCCGCATTCAATCCTTACGTGCCGGCACCGATGCGGGTGCCAGCGGACATCGCGAACTCAAAGACTTTGCTGTGCTCTACCGCGCCAACCACCAAGCGCGAATTTTTGAAAAAGCGCTGCGCAAAGCGCAAATTCCCTACAAAGTGTCAGGCGGTCAAAGCTTTTTTGACCGCGCCGAAATTCGAGACTTGTGCGCATGGCTGCGTCTGTGGGTCAACAACGATGACGACCCAGCGTTCTTGCGCACCGTCACCACGCCTAAACGCGGCATTGGCCACCAAACCTTGGCCGCCCTCGGCCAGTTTGCCAGCCAGTACAAACTCAGCATGTTTGAAGCGCTGTTCAGCAACAGCTTGCCGTCAGTCCTCAACGCCCGCGCCTTGGGCAGCTTGCACGAGTTTGGCCGCTATGTGAACGACCTTGAGTTTCGCGCCCGCCTCACCACAGGCGCTGAAGATGCGCGTGCGTTTTTGACCGACTGGCTCAAAGACATCGGCTACGAAAAGCATCTTTACGACGGGGAAGAAAGCGAAAAAGCAGCCGCGTCGAAATGGAACAACGTGTTGGAGTTTTGCGACTGGATGGCCCAGCGCTGCGGCGGCCAAATTGATGACACGGCCGGCGTGACTACCGGCAACGAAGTGAAAAACTTGCTCGAAGTGGCACAAACCATCGCGCTGCTATCGACCCTCACCGAGCGCGAGAAAGACCAAAACGTGGTCACGCTCTCCACGCTTCACGCCTCTAAAGGCTTGGAGTGGCCGCATGTCATGCTCGTGGGTGTGACCGAGGGCATGCTGCCCTTCAAACTCGACGACGAGCCCGGCACTGAACAAACCAACGAAAACATTGCGGTACGACTACAAGAAGAGCGTCGCCTCATGTACGTAGGCATCACTCGCGCCCAGCGTTCACTCGCGGTGAGCTGGACACGCCGACGCAAAAAAGGTCGCGACATGATTGCCGCCATGCCCAGCCGCTTCATCGCAGAGATGGACCTGAACAAAGACACGGTCAAAGAAGACCCTCGCGAAAAACTCAAGGCCTTGCGCGCTGAGTTTGCGCAACGCGCCAGCGCGGCATCGGCTGAAAGCGCGGCGAACAAGTAAACATGACACAAAGAAAAACCCCGTAGCTCCTTGCGAAACTACGGGGTGAATCTGGTGGCCTGGGGCAGAATCGAACTGCCGACACGCGGATTTTCAATCCGCTGCTCTACCAACTGAGCTACCGGGCCGAGAACGAAATTGTAGCACAACGCAGGCGTTAAGCCGCGCGTTTGGCCTTGGACAAATCCACACCTAACTGTTTGAGTTTGCGATACAAATGCGTGCGCTCTAAACCGGTTTTGTCAGCCACGCGTGTCATGGAACCGTTTTCTTGCGTCAAGTGGTATTCGAAATATGCACGCTCAAAAGCATCGCGGGCTTCACGCAAAGGTTGCTCTAAATCAAAGCTCTGATGTGTTGGCGGGAGCACCACGGCTTGCGACGCAGCAAATGCACCAGACATCTCTTTTGTGACACTTTGCACAACACCTTTCACCACAACCGGCACAACAGGTCTACGTGCCAAGCCCTGCTCGACGGCCTTGAGCAGCTTTTGCATCGTGATGGGTTTTTCCAAGAAGGCGAGAGCACCAATGCGGGTCGCTTCTACAGCCGTGTCGATGGTGGCGTGACCACTCATCATGATGACGGGCATATTCAACAAGCCAGAACCAGCCCACTCTTTGAGCAAGGTCACACCATCGGTGTCGGGCATCCAAATATCTAACAAAACCAAATCTGGGCGTGCGGATTGGCGCGCCACTCGCGCTTGCGCCGCATTTTCTGCGACTTCAACCGCATGACCTTCATCGCTCAGGATCTCAAACAAGAGGTCCCGAATGCCCAACTCGTCATCCACCACCAGAATGTTTGCCATGTTTAAATTTGTCTCGCTCAATTAAATGTGTTGGTTTTGTTGCGATTCTGCAACTTGGAATGATAACGACACTTGCGCACCAATCACACGCCCATCTAATCCACGATTTTTCAGGTCAACCCGGGCCGAGTGTTCATCGGCAATTTTCTTCACCACAGCGAGACCCAGTCCTGTTCCACGAGACTTGGTCGTGACATAAGGTTCAAACGCACGGTTCAAAATTTTCGGAGGAAAGCCCGGCCCGTTGTCACGCACGACCAAACGTACACGCCCCGAAGTGGGCACCCATTGCGTACTGATCGAGACCATAGGATGCGTTTGTCCCTCGGTTGCATCTTGCGCGTTTTGCAACAAGTTGTGCACCACTTGGCGCAGCTGCTGGGCATCGCCTTGGATGATGGGACACGCGGCGTCTAAATGCGCGGACACGGGTACCGCTGCATTTTCAGCCCCGTAGAGTTGCATCACGTCTTGCACTAAAGCGTTGAGGTCTAGTGGCTTCAGTTCAGCCACAGGCAAGCGCGCGTAATCACGAAACTCATTGACTAGCCGTTTCATGGCACCGACTTGCTCCACGATGGTTTTGACTGACTTGTTCAAAATCAGTTGCTCGGGCTCTAGCAACTTGCCAGTGAGTTTCATCTCTAAGCGTTCAGCCGAAAGTTGAATAGGCGTGAGTGGGTTCTTAATTTCATGCGCCAAACGACGCGCCACTTCTCCCCATGCTTGCGCACGCTGCGCAGAAACGATTTCAGAAATATCGTCAAACACCAACAAACGTCCGCTGTTTGGCAGCACCGCACCACGGGCAAGCAAGGTGATGTGTTGCAGCTTGTCATCGGTCAACTGCACAGCAGGGCTAATGGCCGTCGCATGCAACTCAAAGGACTGTTGCCAGTGGTCCAAGCCATGCTGACTGCGTTCGCCCAAGAAGCCATCGAACTCGTGCTGCACATGCTGCGCAAACTCCGCGAGGCCTTCAATGTCGCTCAGCGAACGCCCCTCCCACGCCGCGAGTGGCACGCGCAAAATTCGTGTGGCACCGGGGTTGGAGGACTTGATGCGTCCCTCATCGGTCAACACGATCACCCCCGCGGTGAGGTTGTCGAGGATGGTTTGCAAGTTGGCGCGCGAGGTGTGCACTTGCAACATGCTTCGATCCACAGCGGAGCGCGCATCAGACAATTGCTGCGTCATTTCGGCAAATGATCGCGTGAGTCCGCCCAATTCATCTCGGCCTTGAAGCGCGGGTTTTGGGCTCAAATCGCCCGCCGCCACATCACGCACACCTTCGGCCAGCATCAACAGGGGCCGAGCCAATTGATTGCCCAACAACACCGCCAACAACACGGCACCAAACACGGCCAAGAACAAACTCAACGTCAGAGTCCCGATGTACATGCTGCGCAAACCATCACGCCCCAAAGCTCGCTCTTGGTATTCGCGATAGGCCACTTCCACCGCCAAGGCATTGCTGACCAAGGTAGGGGGCAAAACCTTGGTCACTTGCAAGACACGCGGCTCAATCAACAAGCCCAGGCCCGAAGGCGCCACCAGCACCAATGCGCGAATCCGAGCCTTAGCGTTGCCCTGCAAATCGGCCTCTTCCAAACCGTCAATGGCAGTCACCACGTTTTGTGTTTTGACCAATCGCAGCTGCGCTGGCGTTGGACGGTCAGGGTTGATTTTGTAGCGCGACTCTCCGGCACTGGCCAAAGCTTGCCCAGCGGTGTTCCACAAAATGACATCGTCTGCGCCCAGTTGATCTTTCATGCGGTCTAGCGCTAGCCCAACCGAAGCATCGGGCAAATCGTTGATTTGCACACTCACCGCACGTGTTTTTTGCCCAAGGTCATTGGCTAAGGTGTCGAGCGTAGTTCGGCCTAAGCTCAAACCCGCATCCAAAGCGCCCTCGACTTTCACATCAAACCAGCTCTCGATAGAACGCGATACGAATTGGTAAGAGACGCTGTAAATCAGCAAGCCCGGGATGAAACCCACCAAGGCAAATGTCGCCGCAATCTTGAGGAGCAAGCGACTACCAAACTTGCCTTGGCGCAAACGCACCAACAAACGCACCGACAGCCATGCAATCACGCCCATCAGCAAAGTCGCGACCACCACATTCAAGCCAAACAGTTGTCGATAGTTGCGTTCATACAAATCGCGGTTGTCCGTGGCTTGCGTGAGCAAAAACAGCAAGACCAACCCCAAACCGAGCACCACGGTGGCGCTGATCACCAACAACCACCTCAACTGAAAGCCCGAAAGGCGCAGACGCTTCTCAGAAAGCTCAATCACGGCGTGAGCTCCAAACGTTGCGTTTTACTGAAAGTGATGTTCCAGTCACTCTGCCCAGTCGCACCGATTTGCAAGGGGCGTGGCAGCTGCTTGAGGTCGAGTGTGAAATTGATGCTGATGGTTTGCTTTGCGTCAACGTTGATGTCAGACGCATTGGCGATGCGCCAGCGCGCGATACGACTCACCGCACCCAACGCCTCTTCCGCTGTGTCATAGCTTTGCCCAAAGCTCATGCCTAAGCCACTCACATTGAAGGGCTGGGGCGAAACGTTCACACGCCAACGTCTGACTAATGGCTGGTAAAACAAACGCACATGCCGCTCGGCGTGGGCCACACGTTGGGTGTAGACATACCAACGCTCTTGGTTGACATCGACCTCGGTCACAAAATAAAGCGTGATGCCTTTGAGCAAGGCGTCACCCAGTGCCGCAGGCAAATCAAAACGCCAATTCGCAGACATGTACAACCCAGTCTCTTGACGTTCCAACTTGAAGTCTTGCAACTCGACAGGGGTGTCGGCGTGGGCCAAGCTCGTGCATACCAAACAAGCAGCACCCAAGAGCAGCACGCACATGTGCCGTCCGCGTTTGAAGGCGCTCAAAAAGAGCGACTTAAGACGCGGGAAGTTTTTCCAGCAGTGCGTAATAAAAGCCGTCGTGATCACCAGCCAGATTGTCGACGAGGGCAGCCGAGCTTGTGGTGTTTTGAGGTCTTAAATGCCCCAGAGAGGGCAGTAAACGTGCATTGGTGTTGTGTTCAACAAACGTTTTGGCTTGGTTCTCGCCTTCGACCCGAAAAACCGAGCAGGTGCAATACAGCAAGCGACCACCGGGCTTGACCAGCGGCCAGAGTTGCTTGAGCAAATTTCGCTGAATGGCAGCCAGTTTGTCGAGGTCCGACTCACGGCGCAACCAACGCACATCGGGGTGGCGTCGCACGATGCCCGAAGCCGTGCATGGGGCATCCAACAACACAGCATCAAAGGGTTGGCCGTCCCACCATGTTTTGGTCTGCGCGGCATCCGCCGCAATGACTTTGGCGGTACGTTCAATGCGCTGCAAGTTTTGTGCGATTCGTTCGCAACGCTGCGCGTCAATATCTAAAGCGATCACTTCTGATTTGTCGCCTAACAGCTCCAGTAAATGCGCTGTCTTCCCGCCAGGAGCTGCGCATGCATCCAAGATCCGCAGGGGTTGCGTTGCAGGCGCCAATCCATTCAGTAAAAGTTGTGCAGCACACTGAGCCGCAGCGTCTTGCACCGAGCACAAACCTTCGGCAAAGCCAGGTATGTCGCGCACGGACAGCGCTTGCGCCAACACCAAACCTTGTTCACCCACGGACTGCGATGCCAAACCATGGTTCGCCCAATCTGTTTGCAAGGCTTCGCGGCTGATGCGTTGCGTGTTCACACGCAAGGTCATGGGGGCCGCTTGGTTGTTAGCGCGCAAGATGTCTTGCCAGTGGTCTGGGTGGTCCTTTTGCAGACGCTTAACCCACCACTCAGGATGGTTCCACTGCGCTTGCACATCGTGGTCTGTGGCTTGCACCAAGGCATCACGCTCACGCAAAAACCGACGCAAGCACGCATTCAAAAAGTTGGCTTGCATCTGCAAATTGCGTGTATTCTTCGCGGCCTCTACCGCTTGGTTCACCAACGTATGCGGCTCGTAGGGCGCGTGATCGGGGTCCCACGCCAAAGCCAACGCTGTGCACAGCAGTGCATCAGCCAAGGGCGCTGGCGCACGCGATGCCAACTGAGCACGCAAGGCTTGCGCACGGCCTAGTTGTCGCAGCGCCTGAAACAACAAGGCATGCACGCCAGGGCGTAACGCCGACGGCACGTCATCTAACGCGGTTGTGCCAGACACACCACGTCGCACTTGCGCCAAGGCTTGGGCCACAGCTTGCAGCTGCTGCCACAGTGGGACAGATGTGTTTTTGTTCTCAATCATTCCAATATGCGTCCGGGTTTGAACTTGAACAAGCGCGCCATCAAAGTGGCGGGAAACATGTCAATCGATTCGTTGTAATGGGTCACAGCTTGGTTGAAGCGTTGCAAATCAGGCTGAGTGGCGATGCCCAACTCTGTCCAACGCTGCGTCAGTTCAGCAGGCACAGACACGTAATACACATCGGGATGCGTGAGGGCTTCCCACGCGTCTTGCAAATCGCGGCTGGTGGCTACCAAAGCGATGGAGGAGGAGGGGTCCAAGGGATGTTCTTGCATGCGCGCTAAAGCCATGGCAGACAAATTGGCCGCCACTTGCAAGCGTGTCCAATGGCTGGCGCCCAACTCTGGCGATACCGCTGTTTGCCAACCTGAGGGCGACGTGACAGCGGCTGTGGTGGCTTCTTGCACCAACGCTTGGTAACGCAGCATGAGTTCTTCGAGCACAGCAAACTGCTTGTTCACTGCCGTGCGCAAGCCCACCAAGCGGCGGTACGCCCCTACGCTCCAAAACACCATCACGGCTACGAACAGCCAAAACCACCACGCATCGAGCATGTTGAACTCCTTGTGCTTTTACCGTTGAGCCCAAACAACAAAGGCCCTTTCGGGCCTTTGTTGAGAGGGTCGCTTTACGCTTCTTCGCCAGCGCCGTGATCGACCTGAACTTCTTCGTCAGAAGAGTCTCCGGCCAACTCAGCAGCTTCGGCTTCAGCAATGGCGCGGCGCTCGGCGTCGTCCATGGCGTCTTTGACCTTACGGGCTTTGTGATAAGCCATACCAGTACCTGCAGGAATCAGGCGACCAACGATGACGTTCTCTTTCAAGCCGCGCAATTCGTCGCGCTTGCCCATGATGGCCGCCTCGGTCAACACACGTGTGGTTTCTTGGAAAGAAGCCGCAGAGATGAACGAGTCGGTTGACAAGGATGCTTTGGTAATACCCAACAACAAGTTGGTGAAAGTCGCTGGGACTTTGCCATCACGTTGCAGAGCTTCGTTGGTGTTGAGGATCTCAGAACGCTCAATTTGTTCGCCAGCGATGTAGTTGGAATCGCCCACGCTTTCGACCACAACACGACGCAGCATTTGACGCACGATCACTTCAATGTGCTTGTCGTTGATCTTCACGCCTTGCAAGCGATAAACGTCTTGCACTTCGTCGACGATGTAGCGAGCCAACTCTTCCATACCGAGCAAACGCAAGATGTCTTGTGGGTCGGCTGGGCCGTCCACAACGCTCTCACCTTTGTTGACCACTTGGCCTTCGTGGACCAAGATGTTCTTCTCTTTAGGAATGAGTTCGTCCCACACTTTGCCTTCTGGGTCAGTGATCTGCAAACGAACCTTGCCTTTGGTCTCTTTACCAAACGACACAGTACCAGTCATCTCAGCCAACATGCCCTTGTCTTTGGGTGAGCGTGCTTCAAACAGTTCGGCCACACGGGGCAAACCGCCGGTAATGTCGCGGGTCTTTTGACCTTCCACAGGGATACGCGCCAAGACTTCGCCTGGGCCCACATCCATGCCGTCGCGCACTTGAATCAGAGCGCCAATTTGGAAGCCAATCGTCACCGCGTGGTCTGTGCCAGGGATCTTGACTTCTTTGCCGGCAGCATCGATCAGCTTGACCTGTGGGCGCACCACTTTGGTCGAACCGCGACGCTTGGGGTCAATCACCACCAAGGTAGACAAACCGGTCACTTCGTCCATTTGCTTGGCAACAGTGAGGCCTTCTTCGACGTTCTCGAATTGCACCTTACCGGCGAATTCAGTGATGATGGGTCGAGTCAATGGATCCCAATTAGCCAAGATCACACCAGCCTTGATGGCTTGGTCTGGCTTGACCGACAGAATCGCACCGTACGGCACTTTGTGACGCTCACGCTCACGACCGTGTTCGTCGTGAATGATGATTTCGCCTGAGCGAGAAATCACCACCAACTCACCCTTGGTGTTGGTCACATAACGCATGGTGGCGTTGAAGCCAATCACGCCGTTGGACTTGGCTTCCACGCTAGAAGCAACAGCCGCACGAGAAGCCGCACCACCGATGTGGAACGTACGCATGGTCAGCTGTGTACCGGGTTCACCGATGGACTGCGCAGCGATCACGCCGACCGCTTCACCGTTGTTGACCAAACCACCGCGACCCAGGTCACGGCCATAACACATGGCGCACAAACCAAAGCGGGTTTCGCAATTCAATGCGGTGCGCACTTTGACTTCGTCGACGCCAGCGGCTTCGATTTCGTCAATGATGTCTTCGTCCAGCATGACGCCGGCTTTGACCAACACAGCACGTGTTTCTGGGTTGAGCACATCTTCAATCGCTGTACGACCCAAGATACGGTCGCGCAAGGATTCGATCACTTCACCACCTTCAACAATGGCGCGCATCAGTTGGCCGTTTTGCGTACCGCAATCGTGCTCAGTGACGACCAAGTCTTGTGTCACGTCGACCAAACGACGTGTCAAGTAACCCGAGTTCGCTGTCTTCAACGCCGTGTCGGCCAGACCTTTACGTGCACCGTGGGTGGAAATAAAGTACTGCAACACGTTCAGACCTTCACGGAAGTTCGCCGTGATGGGTGTCTCAATGATGGAGCCGTCAGGCTTGGCCATCAGACCACGCATACCGGCCAACTGACGAATCTGAGCGGCAGAACCGCGAGCGCCAGAGTCGGCCATCATGTAGATGGAGTTGAACGATTCTTGCTCGACTTCGTTGCCGTGGCGGTCGATGGTCTTCTCTTTGCGGAGTTGGTCCATCATCACCTTTGACACGGCGTCGCCAGCCTTACCCCAGATGTCCACCACCTTGTTGTAACGCTCGCCAGAAGTGACCAAACCGGACACGTATTGCTGTTCGATGTCTTTGACTTCTTTTTCAGACGCCGCGATGATGCCGCCTTTTTCTGGTGGCACCAACATGTCGTCGATGGCAATCGAGATACCAGCGCGTGTGGCCAAACGGAAACCGTTTTGCAACAGCTTGTCAGCGAACACGACGGTTTCTTTCAAACCGCACTTGCGGAATGACACGTTGATGAGCTTAGAAATTTCTTTCTTCTTCAACGCTTTGTTGATGTTCGAGAAAGGCAAGCCCTTGGGCAAGATTTCCGACAACAAAGCGCGGCCCACCGTGGTGTCCACCAAGCTGGTGCTGGGTGTGAATTCGCCGGTTTCTTTGTCTTTGTTCCACTCGATCAAACGCACGGCCACTTTGGCGGTCAACTCGACCACGCCAGCGTCCAAAGCGCGTTGCACTTCGGTCAAGTTGGCAAACACCAAGCCTTCGCCCTTGCCGTTGATACGGTCACGGGTGGCGTAGTACAAGCCCAACACAACGTCTTGTGAAGGAACGATCGAGGGTTCGCCGTTGGCAGGGAACAAGATGTTGTTCGAAGCCAGCATCAAGGTACGGGCTTCCATCTGTGCTTCCACAGACAAAGGCACGTGAACGGCCATTTGGTCACCGTCGAAGTCGGCGTTGAACGCTGAACAGACGAGTGGGTGCAACTGAATGGCTTTACCTTCGATCAAGATAGGTTCGAACGCTTGAATACCCAAGCGGTGCAGCGTAGGCGCACGGTTCAACATCACGGGGTGCTCTTTGATCACCTCTTCCAAGATGTCCCACACCACGGCTGAGCCGGATTCGACTTCTTTCTTCGCGGCCTTGATCGTGGTCGCGATGCCCATGGCTTCGAGACGCGAGAAGATGAAAGGCTTGAACAACTCGAGTGCCATCAACTTGGGCAAACCGCACTGGTGCAGTTTCAAAGTTGGGCCCACGGTAATCACGGAACGACCTGAATAGTCGACGCGCTTACCCAACAAGTTTTGACGGAAACGACCGCTCTTACCTTTGATCATGTCAGCCAAAGACTTCAAGGCGCGCTTGTTGGCGCCTGTCATGGCTTTGCCGCGACGGCCGTTGTCCAGCAAGCTGTCCACGGCTTCTTGCAACATACGCTTTTCGTTGCGTGCAATGATTTCAGGCGCTTTGAGTTCGAGCAAACGACGCAAGCGGCTGTTGCGGTTGATCACGCGACGGTACAAGTCGTTCAAGTCAGAGGTCGCAAAACGACCGCCGTCCAACGGCACCAGAGGACGCAAATCAGGTGGCAACACGGGCAAGACCGACAACACCATCCACTCGGGTTTGATGCCAGACTTCTTGAACGCTTCCATCAACTTCAAACGCTTGGCGTTTTTCTTGATCTTGATTTCGGAGCCCGTCAAATCGTTGCGCAACTTTTCGATTTCAACGTCGAGGTCGAGACCTTCGAGCAAATCTTTGATGCCTTCCGCGCCCATCTTGGCGATGAATTCGTCACCGTACTCCACCACTTTGGCTTCGTAGTCGTCTTCCGACATGATGGCGAATTTCTTCAAAGGCGTCATGCCGGGATCGGTCACCACATATGCTTCAAAGTACAACACGCGTTCGATGTCGCGCAGGGTCATGTCGAGCACGAGGCCCAAACGTGATGGCAACGACTTCAAGAACCAGATGTGGGCGCAAGGTGCGGCCAGGTCGATGTGACCCATACGCTCGCGACGCACTTTGGTTTGTGTGACTTCAACGCCGCACTTCTCGCAAATCACGCCGCGGTGCTTGAGGCGTTTGTACTTGCCGCACAAGCATTCGTAGTCTTTGATAGGGCCAAAGATCTTGGCGCAAAACAGACCGTCGCGCTCGGGCTTGAAGGTACGGTAGTTGATGGTTTCTGGCTTTTTCACTTCGCCGAAAGACCATGAACGGATCTTCTCGGGAGAAGCCATGCCAATTTTGATGGCATCGAAATGCTCATCGGGCGTGAACTGCTTGAACAGGTCGAGTAATGATTTCATGTTTTAAATCCTTATGTCGTCAAACCGCTTAGGCGCGGTCCAACTCAATGTCGATGCCCAATGAACGAATTTCTTTGACCAACACGTTGAACGATTCGGGCATGCCCGCTTCGATCGAGTGCTCGCCTTTGACAATGCTCTCGTACACCTTGGTACGGCCTTGCACGTCGTCGGACTTGACGGTGAGCATTTCTTGCAGGGTGTAAGAGGCACCGTAAGCTTCCAAAGCCCACACCTCCATCTCACCGAAACGCTGACCACCGAACTGCGCCTTACCACCCAGCGGCTGCTGTGTGACCAAGCTGTAGGGGCCGGTAGAACGTGCGTGCATCTTGTCGTCGACCAAGTGGTGGAGCTTCAAGAAGTGCATGTAGCCGATGGTGGTGGGACGCTCGAAAGCTTCGCCGGTACGACCATCAAACAAGTTCGCTTGTGTGCGTGTGGCGGTGAGGCCCTTCGCTTTGGCGATGTCGTCTGGGTAAGCCAACTTCAACATGGTGCGAATGTCTTCTTCTGCAGCGCCGTCAAACACGGGGGTTGCAAAAGGTACACCGTTGGTCAAGTTGCCAGCCATGTCGACGATTTGCGCGTCGCTGAGCTTGCTCAGGTCTTCCTTGCGGCCAGAACCGTTGTACAACTCTTCCATGAAGGCGCGGATTTCAGCGGCTTTGGCTTGCTCTTGGAGCATGTTGCCAATGCGTTGGCCGATACCTTTACCCGCCCAACCCAAGTGAACTTCCAACACCTGACCCACGTTCATACGTGAAG
>Ga0213920_1000632_pt1 | contig 24873 bp, 40 predicted proteins | sample McNCre1117MG_FD_161054 | JGI IMG/M metagenome (GOLD analysis project Ga0213920, IMG submission 161054) | Freshwater microbial communities from McNutts Creek, Athens, Georgia, United States - 11-17 MG | ecosystem: Environmental > Aquatic > Freshwater > Creek | place: USA: Georgia | collected...
ATCGGTCAGCGTGTAGGTCGTGTTATCGAAGGTGATTGTGTCACCGTTCGCACCCGTTAGGGAGATAGTCAGGTCGTAGGCCATTAGTTAATCGCTCCTAGAACCTTGGCTCGTTGAACGGCATCAATCAGCTTTTGCTCGGCGCTGATGGAATCGTTAGGCGCTGCGTTGTAAATAAGCGTGGTGCCACCAGTCTGAGTAAACCCAGCATTCTGATACGCGGTCGCCAAGTTAGCGTTCGACGCATCATTCGCCATAGTGATAGACGGACCACCCTTAGCAGAGAAAGTCACATTCCCCAACGCCTGATCCATACGATCCTGCAAAGAGCCGCCATTAGCCTTATCGGCCAAGGCCATCGCCTGCGACATCAACATGTGACCGTTAGACGCAGCCTGGATAGCCTTCCACTGTGCGTTATAGTCGTTCGTCAACTTAGCAATGTCGATAGTGCCACCACCGACCGTAGGCATCACCAACGACTGTGAAGGGCCAACCCAGCCAGCGCCAGTAGAAGAAGAACCATCAGGGTTGATAGTGATACCAGTACCGTCACTAAACGAAGTAGTGACAGCCTTACCCAACTTCACAACCGAACTAACAGCCCGCGAAGTAGATGCATCAATACCGTTAGCCAAACCCTCACCAATGTTCACACCAAAATCGTGGAACACCTGCGAAGGCGAATGAATACCCAACAAGCCCTTGAAGCCATCGACAACTAGCGAACCGAGAGTCTTCACCGCAGAGCCGATAAGTTTCGGAGCGTTATCGATAAGCCCCTTGACCAAGCCTTGGACAATCTGCAAACCTGCATCAATGATCTGAGGCATCAGCTCGATAAGCGTCTTTACAATCTCAGGAATCAGACCCATGACCGCTTTGAGCAGTTGTGGAGTCGCATCCATCAGACCAGTGACAAGACCAGTGAAAAGTTTCATCGCACCAGTGATAAGCGCAGGCAACATGCCGATAAGAGTCGAAAGAATCTTCGGCAAAGCATCAATCAGCGAAGTCAACAGTTTAGGGATGACAGTAATGAGACCCTGAATCAAACCAGTGAATAGTTTCAACGCACCGTCAATCAGACCAGGCAACATCGAAATGACCGAGTTCACCAGCTTCGGCAACATCGCCACAATCGAATCCAACAGGTTAGGGACAATAGTTCCCAACGCAGTGATAAGACTCGTAAACAGTTTTTGGGCTGTCTGCATTAGTTGGGGAACCATCGCCATAAGCGTCTTCACCAACTCAGGCAACAACTTCACAACAGCATCACTCAACTGAGTGACAACAGTCGGCAAAACATTCACCAGGGCGTTGATAACCTTCTCGCGCAAAGACACGAAACCAGAAATCATCTTCGTCAAACCGCCACCAGAAACGAAGTTAGTAACCCCATCCGTCAAGCTCGAAATAATGCCCTGGAAACTCAAACCACCAGCCGACATTTTAGAAAAGAACGACTGCATGTTGTTTGCGAAAGCCTGCACATAAGGCTGAACCTTCTGAAACAAAGCCAACAAACCCTCAAGAATCGGGTTGATGATAGGCAGCAAAGTCTGGGCTAGAGTCTGAGTCAAATCCTCCCAAGACCTTTTCATCCGGTCAATCATTCCCGGAAGCGACTGGCCATAAGCCGCAGCCGAACCACCAAACTCTTTATTCAACTCACCCAAAATAATCTTTTGAGCGCCCAACACATCGTTGTGAGCGACCATCGACTTGATAGTGGCCTTCTGCTGGTCATCAAACGACACACCAACACGAGTAAGTGCAGTGATACCCTTCACAGGGTCATTCAAAGCCTTACCCATTTGGATAGCAGCACCCGAAGCATCGCCACCCATCTTCGCAGCCAAATCAGCAGTAGCCTTCGTAGCCTGGTTGAAAATGTCGTTACCGGCACCAGTCGAGTTCTTGATGTTCGTAAACGTCAACAACAACTTCTCAGAAGCAACAATGCTGTCATCCGTCTGACCCGAATACCCTTGAATCGAAGACGCAAGATTATTCAAACCATCAACGGTCACATTCGCAGCGTTACCAGTCGACTTGATACCAGCCGCTAACTGGGCAGTGCCAGCCGAAGCATCCATCAACTCGCCAAAACCAGTCTTGACAGCACCACCAATAGCACTAGCAATACCAATCAAACCCAGACCAGACATGATCGTCTTACCCAGGTGGGAACCAATACCCTCACCGACACCAGTAATGCCAGACTTCAAATCCGTACCGAAGCGCGAAGTGTCTGGTTTTACGGCAACAGAAACGGTACCTGCACTTTTGGTGTCAGACATTAGATTCCCTTCAAGAAGTCCATAATCCCGCCCAGCCCAATCGTCTCCGCCGGTTCAGGTTCAGGGGTTTCAAAAGGCCGAGGCACACGAGCGAACTCGTTCTGGCCGCCCAAAGCCTTGAAAATCATTTGCAAATACTCGACCGACAAAGCGGCCAACTCAGTCCGGTCATCCCAGCTCGAAGCATCACCCAAACGTTTCCGCGCATACGCAGACTCGCTACGAGGCAAACCAGAGACCAAGGCTAGGAGCCTGCGGACGCCCCAAGGAGTTCCCCCCCAACAGAGCGTCCGCAAGTCCAGACCGTAATAGCGTTGAAAATCGGCTTCAAGCGCCTCAAAGTTTCCGCTAAGAACTTCGGCTAAGCCGGCGATTCCCCCGGTGTTTTACCAGTAATGAAACCCACAACAGCCGAAAAATCTTCAGCCGTCAGAGTCGGCCACAAGGCGTCAATGTCAGCCTTATCAGCCAACAGAAGCTCCAAACCTTCACGCACCTTCTCCTGACGGAAAAGGTCAGCAGCAGACAGAGGAACCTCTGGAACAACCTGCACATAGCCGGCCTCCAACTTGATGAAAGGCTCACCCAAACCCTGAGCAGAACGAGCCTCCTGGCGGGCTACACGCTCGGCAGCAAGGTCAAGAACAGAAGCGCCCTCAGGCAACTTAGAGACAATAGCCATAATTAAGCAATCACTCCAGCGTCGCTACCGTAAACAGCAATCGGGTACGAACCATCGGTTGGCACAATCGCACCAATCTCCATGTCGTAGTTGATCTCGTCCATACGAGAGAACTGAATGGTTGGCAGGGACTTGAAAGTGGCGCGCTTGAAAACGACGCGCTGAGTGGCAGTACCGTCCGACCAGTCGAACACCAGGATGAACTCCTGAATGGCCTGAGCCGCTGGGAAAGTCAGCGAATACGCTGGGCTAGTAGCAGTAGTCACTACTGCGTTGCCCCAGGCAAGCTGCACAGCAGTCTTGCTCGATTCGATAGCCGAGAACTTTGCCGAACGCGAAACCTGAGTAGGAATCGTACGCACAATGTCCATAGTCTGCCAAGCAGTAATGTCCTTGGTCTTGTAGTCCTGAGCCAAGGAGAAGCCGTCCTTGACATAACCGATGTTCACGAAAGCAGCGTTTAGCGCAGTAGTGCTGTCGGTTGGGAGTGTGGTGCCGGCAGGTGCATACCAAATGGCACCAGTCGCGGCGATCTTTACTTTGGAGCCGTCTGGAGCAGCCATACGGATTCCTTTCCTTGGTTTGTTTTACTTGTGGAGAAGCACCCGGTAACGCGCCACGAAACGAGGCAAGGGTGGAACAACGACTGAATCAGGCATCCACTGGATACCGACCTCTTCAGAGCCGCTCGCAAGCGTCCCCTCCGAAACAGTGTCGTTGGCTATGGCGAGAATGCAGGCACGAACAGTGCGTGCAATCCGCTGGCATACATACCGAGAACCGCCATAGACATCCACCTGAAAAGCAGGCTCGTCAATGAGGCCCCAACTAGTGGAGCGTCCGCCAATCCGCATCACCTGGATGAGCGGATAAGCGGGTTCCGGTGGGATGGTAGTAGTGATACGGTCAGCCGGCACTAGAGAGTAAATCTCGAACCGTGACCGCAAGTATTGGATTAGTGCGAGTTCCGCATCGGGAAGCACGTTGATAGGTGCAGGCATTATTTGCGGCCCTTCTTGAACTCAAGCCCTAAAGATTCGACCGCATTACGCATCACAAACTGGGCATGGGCGCCACGACGATTGCCAAACTCAATCCACAAGGACTTTTGGTCAGTAGCAACTACACGGGCTACACCCTTCGGGCTGGCTTTTTGGGCGATGATGCCGTCACGGTAACGGCCAGTCTCAACTGGAGCCAAGTCACGGGCACGCTGGGCAATCGCCTCAGCAATCTCGTCAGTCGAAGCCACAATGCTCGGCAGAGTATGCAAATCCTTTTCCAGATTCGGATTAGGGGTAAACGTAATCTCGTCAGACATTACAGAACCACCTTCAACTGGCAGACAATGTGAGAGAGCGAAGCAGTGCGCGGATTATGCACCTGCCAAGGAGCGCCATCGACCTCAAATAGTTGGCCGTTGAAACCGATACGGTCAAAGGCTGTAATGTCAGTGCCGGCAGGCAGGTAAGCCTTCCAGCTCGAAACAACCGTGTCACGGTCGTTCAAAGACTCGACAGACTGTTCCTGCTCCAAATATCCGTAAATGGTTGAAGGAGTGCCGAAGTCGGTGGAGAGAGTGTTGCCGTATTCGTCAACCGTGGAGCCGCTGTTCTTATGAAGCAGGAGCGACTGGTTGAGCAGCTTCGCCAAACTCATCGCTGCACCGCAATCGAAGAACTCATCGCACGCTTGCGGTAATAGTTCAACACTTCTTTATCAGCAGCCTGTAAAGCCATAGAGCCACCCTCAGAGCGGGTGTAGGCAACCTGATAGCCGCCGACCTTTTCCATCTGCACACCGACCGGCGAAGCGATAGCGATAGCAACAAGACCAGCAACAACATTCACAACATCGCCAGGAATGTCAGCCCAGCCATGAGTGTAAGTCACAGTGATCTGCGCCTGAGGCCCCTGCCAAGTAGCACCAGTAGCTTGTGGGCCGCTGTTGCTTCCTGCTGGACCCCATAGAGCGTTGCCACCCCAGAGGAGAACACCGAAGTCTGGCTGGTAGGCACCTGTGCCCATAAACAAACCATCGTCGATGGTGCGCCAAACCTGATAAGCCGGAGCTGCCCCGTTGATAAGCACCGAAGCCACATTCGTTACAGGGCGCTGAGGCAAAGTCAAAGTGTTGTCCCAGTTACCTGGAAGAGTGACCGTTTCAGTCACCTGATGTATTGTCTGGCGAGTGTAGCGACGAACCATGTCCGAAGCCATACCGAGCAGACGGGTAGCGTTGGTGAGTTCAGTCGCCGTCAAATCGCGCTGTAAAAGAGCTGCCACGTCATCGGTTGTGGCCAGTAATGGTGTGGACAACTGAACTCCTAAAAGTTACTTGGTAGGTGCTGCCTTGACGGCAGGCTTTTCTTCGGCGATAACGCGGCCAAACTCGTCAACCGGAATGCCAAACAGTCCAGGGTTAGCCTTCTTGGCTTCCGCTTCAGTGATTACATTCCAGCCTGCTGGAATCGGATAGTCGTCCTCGACAGAGTTGACGCCAATACCGTTGCTAATGAATACAGCCATGTTGGCTCCTTCTTGATAAAGATTTAGGGAATGCGAGAGGGAGGGCGCGAACGCCCTCCCTCCGCCGTCAGTCCAAAGGACTAGGAGAGAACGACTACAGCCTTCTCGTCACGTAGCTTGGCAACACCGTAAAGAACGTCTACGGTCACCTGAACACCAAGGTTCGAAGCGTTGTAAGCCATGGTTACGCGAAGCGACAGACCCGAAATTGGGTCCTGAACAACAGCGGTCTGTGCGCCAGTGCCAGCAGGAGCGTCAGGAAGTCCACGCATAGCGAGGATGATTGCGCCTGGGTTGAACGCAAGGTTCTTGGTGCTGTTAGGGGTACCAGCAACAACTGGAACAAGCTGCGAAGCGTAAACGTCGAAGCCGTACAGACGACCAATCGAACCTTCCTTCACAGTGCCAGCCTGTGCGAAAGCGAAGAACGACTGAAGAGTCGAGTCGCCAAGAATGGCGATTTCGTCCTTGGTCGAAACAACCAGAGCGCGGTCGTTAGCAGGAGCCTTCAGGTCGTTCAGCTTCTTGCGAGCCGAACGGATAGTCGAGGCACTGATGTCAGTACCCGAAGTACCAACCGAGTTGCTGAACGAACCGTAAAGACCTAGAAGGTCCGACTCGATCTGCTCTGCGATTGGAACGATGGCGGCTTCCATGTAACGCTGGATAATGTCCTGGTTAGAGGTTGCGCGGGCAGCATCTTCAACAAGGAACGATGCTTCCTTGTGCTTGTTCAGCACAACCGAAGTGGTGGTTGCAGTAGGAACCTGAAGGGTTACTGCGGTGTTTGCAGCCTTGTCGTTGGCAGTGAACGCACCAGGGTATGGAATGTTCAGGGTGTCGCCAACCTGGAAAGCGGTGATGTCGCTGTCGCGAGTTACCAGCTTGGCCAGAACGACGTTGCTGCGGAGGATTTCAAGTGCGGTGTTCGCCCAAATCTGTGGGATGAATGGACCAGCACTGGTGCGAGTGATGTTCGCCATTTGCTATTTCCTTAGTTTTAGAGGTTTATTCGTCAGCGATTCGACCCTCTTTATACGCAGCAAGGATGTCATCCTTGTTCTTCTGGTAGAAAGAGAAATCGCCAATCTCGGAACGGGTGTAAATGCGTTGCGCCGATTCACCACGAGGCCCCTGACCAACATCACCAAACTTTGGTTTGGCAGCGGCAGCAGGGAAAGCCTCAAGGATGTCAGCAGCGTCGGCTTCCAACTCTTCACGAGTAGAACCAACAAGTCGGCGCGCTTGGGCAGGTGTGAGACCCAGCTCATCTGCGACCTCACGTCGCATCTGTGCGAGAGAAAGAGAATCGCGTTCGCTCTTCAAAGCGTCACGTTCCTCCTGAAGTTTCTGAAGGTCCGTCTTGTCACGGTCCTCATACTCCTTCAGCTTCAGACGAAGCGTCTCCGCTTCCTTGTTAGCCTTCTTCAAGGCACTCTTCACCTCGGACGGAATCTCCGCCTTAGAAGAAGAGGTTGTTGCTTCGGTGCCGGAATCCTGCAAAACATCAGATGCAATGTCGGTTCCAGCCTCAGGAGCGGTATTTTCGTCAGCCATCACGGCCTCACTTTCTTTTTTGGAATCCACCACATCGCGCGGGGAAATCAATGGAACAACCCAAACGGTTGACCAAACTCAATGCAGGTCGTTAGGACCTGTGAAATGGTTGTGCTTATTCGTAATGACAGGACCTAGCTCGCCATGATCCTCGATGAGAGTGTCACCAAACTCGCTACCAGCAGTAAACGAAACGAAACCACCAGAAGCAGCAGGAGAACCGACCTCAATCGGCTCCACAGTGCAGCCACAACGGTTGTGCAAAGGAGCAGCGCTTTCGCTCGCAACCTTCGCCCCATCAATCGATTGACAAAAATCGCAGCAGCCAGGGTCAGCGACACGGCGAAACCCAGCCACACGATCCGAAGACATGCCATAAGCGCGAGACGCATCACGCGCACTCAACGCCACATCCATGTCAGCGGTCGACATCAGACGGCTCAACCCCTTCACCACAGCAGCCTCGAAGCCGATAGTGGCAATCGAAGTCCAAACCGTAGTAAACGGACGCTTATACACCTCATGCGGGTCAACACCATTACGCACAGCCGAACCCATCAACGACTCGAAATCCAAACCAATCGGCTTAGTTTTCAAAACGTGCGACATGTAAGCATCCGTCATAGTGACAGCGCGACGCTGGCCAGCAATGACCAACGGCACAACCCGATCTACAAACGGTTCAACATTGTTGTCGCGGTAATCCGGTAAAGCGTTCCAGTGCATCCGAACCGCATCAGCCACATAAGTGCGAGTCTTCTTCAACTCGTTCTGATAGACGGCTGTAAGAGACATCGCTATCCGCCAGCCTGAATCTGTTGCGTCTCCGCATCAGTCATCGCAGCAGTCTTCAAAGTCACCGGAAGAACATCCAAGAAGCCAACACCATCAAGACCAACAGCCTTAGCAGCATCCTCAGGCTTCACACCAGAACGAATCAACGAACCCAAAGCATCAGCCTTCTTCTTCGTCTCCTCAGAAGGGTCACTAACAGCCGGAGCCGGGGCAGAACTATCAGCGCCACCAGGAACAGCAAGCGCCTGATTCAAAACATCACTAGCCTCCATAGCCTGGAAGCGTGCAATGGTCGTCTGCGAATAGCCGGCATCCTCCCACAACTGTTGGCGAGGAACACCAATAGCGCTGCGCTTGATAAGCGCATCAGCCAACTCGGCCTCCGAACGGTATTCAGGATCAGCCCAAACCGTTTCGCTCTCAAAAATGTCGCCACGAGGGTCGCCCAAAACCTTGAAACAGAGACGCATAACCTCTTCCCAAGACTCACCAAAGAAACGCATCTTACGACGGCTCTTAGCAACCAAACCAGTCTCCGCCGACTTAATAGCATCACCCGAAGGGAAGTTGCCCGACAAGTAAAAATAATGCGGTGGAGTGCGAGTCTGCGAAGCAATATGCTGCACCAAAGTGTCAATACCAGTCACATAGTTCTGCAAATCACCAGCAGTCAACGAACCAAACTTCGCAGCAGGGTCCTCCGCAACCAGCAACTTATCCAACGAAACATTGAACGGAGCAATCGCCCGGCCAGTGTTCTCGTCGATAGGGATTTCCATACCAGTCACATAACGTTGCGGATACGCAATGTATTCAGAAGCAATAAGCATGTCAGCCACCAGCTTGTTGACAGCATCCTGAATCGGGATAGCCCCCAAAAACTCGGACACTCCGTAAGCCGAAGTCAAGCTCGCGCGGTTAGTGATGGGCACAACAGGCACAACACCCAAAGGGTTAGGCAAAGGCCAAACCTCAGAAGCCTTCAAAGAAGGAAGCCACTCGCCGTTAGCGCTGTCATTCTTGTGATACTTATACACAAAATCAGGAGTGAACAAAGTGGCATGGAAGCCATCATCATCACGCCAACGCTTCAAAGCAGCAACACGCTTCTTACGGTTCCCAGGAGCGTAAGCCACAACAACATCACGAGGCGACTCGATAGACACCCGCGGGTTGCCCTCATCGTTACCCCAAACAATTGCGTAAGCGTCACCCTTGATTAGAGCCTCAGAATGAGCAAGCTGCGAATCAGCATCCAAACAGTTAGCCTGCCAAATCGACCAAGCATCCTTGTCCGACTTAGGGTCGCTACCGTACCGGAAACCCTCAACATTCAAACGCTCCTCAACAGCATCAACCACAAGCTGGCACCAGTTGTCCGAGAACGCCGAAAACATTCCACCAAAAGCATCACGAAACTTTTGCGAAGTAAAAGCAAGACGATGCTTACCATCGTGATAATCCTGGAGACGCTGAAGCAAAACCTGACGAGAAGCAAGTTCCTGTTCCAGAACCTTGATCATCTCAACCGGCGACTGTGCGTCGTTATCCATAAACGTCTCCTAAAAACCTGCGAATACTGCCTTCTTCTTGACCTTCCCTGACTGAATAACATCGCCACGCGCCTCATAAGCAAGCACAGCGCAAACAGCAAGGTCAATCTTGCGTGGTGAATGTGGACGGTCCTTGCGAATCACCAAACCCGAACGGGTCTCCTTCTTATGCGCATTCTTGATGTGACGAGACAAATCCTCATCACCGTCATGCGACAGTTGGCCAGTCACGACCGAAGTATGGAAACGCTCCAAAGCTGCGACCATAGCCCGCTCACGATTCGTCCACCACTCAAAAACCTTCTTGTCACCAAACTGGGAAGACCAGCGGCCAACAATGTCCTGCCAATAAGCCGGGTCACAATACATGCGCTGCACATTGAACTCCTTGAAAGCCCAAGCCACACGCGCATCAACCTCACCAACCGGAACCTCCCAGTCAGCATCCTTGTCCTCAGGAGCTTCCCAAAGGCCAAGAACCCACAAATGGCCATCGTCAATCCGGCAAGCCACCAAAGCAGTCGAGTCATCACGCAACGAACCATCGAAACCGATAGCGATAGCGTCACCCTTCTTAGGCGGGGCAACAAGCTCGCGCTCATCCCAAACCTTCGGATCAATCCACGCATCAGCACTCGCAACAATCCGATTACCGAAAAAGCGTTCAGCCTGAGCCTGATCACGCTGAATCAAATCAAACGCCTCAGCCTCAATAGCATCCAAATCAACATGGCCGCCAAACTGCGTTAGAGCCTCACCATAAACAAACTGATGAATCTTGCGACGCTCCACCTTGTTCTTGTAAGACAAGTTGGCTGGCGGCTGCCTAAACAAACGGTAAATGTCCTTAGCAGACGACTCAAACTGCTGCTGCGCCACCGAGTTCTCAGCAGGATTCCAAGCATTCGTCGTCAACGACGCACGCCCACCCATACCAGCCAAACCACGGAACTGAGTATCCGCAACCTTAGCCATGCCATTAGTTGGAGTCCACAAACCGCACTCATCCTGCGGCACAAAAGTCACACGCTGACCAAGACGACTCTGAGCCGAACTCGTAACCGTATCAATACGACCACCACCAGGCAGACGGATAAACTCCTCGCCAGTCTTAGCAATCACATCAGCCAACGGACCAAACTCAATCATCGGACGCAAAGCCCCATAAATGTTGTCCGTCTGCTCCTCAGAAATCGCTGTTATCTGAATCAGAGGAGTCGGCCAAGGCATACCCATCGGCTCGCCGGCTTCATACTCATAAACAAAACCACAACGGCAACCATGATCACGACAGTCATAAACCTCGCCACCAGAAGCCCAACCAGCAAACAACGCCGGACCAACAGCCTCCAAACAGATGTGAGCAGCAGTCATAGGACCCTTACCCAACTTCTGCGGACCAACCAGCAAACCACGACGATAAACGAACGCCGGACCAGTAACCGGCTTCTCAGCCACCCACTTAGCGTCACCACGCACCAGGTAAAAGTTAGAAAAATAGTCGAACTGATAGTCATACAGCTCTAACGGACGACCCCGGTCAAAACCGTCTGGAACGACACAATGAGCAGTAACCCAGTCAAGAGCAACAGCCAAAACGCTAGACTCACGCTGCTCAAGCACCCTTCACCGCCTTCAAACGGTCACGAGCGCTGACACGCGCCGGAGAAGCCTCAGCACGCTTCAAAGCCACCTCATCCTCAGCGATACGAACCCTAGCCGCATACATCGCCGGAATAGTCAACAACAACTCCCCAGCCTGCTGACGAACAAGAGTACGAAGATTCGCTAACGCATCAGCCCGCTCCGCCTCACACATAGTCCGCACATGAAACGCAACAGCCAACTCCTGCTGATTCTTCTCCCACAAAAGCGCCTGAGGCAACTTCCACAAACGAGACCACAACACCAGCTCACGCTTAGACGGCTCAACCAAAGGAAACACCGGAGCCTTACCCTTACGGCCCTCAGCCGGCAAGATAGTCCACCCAGCATCATCCTTACGATCACGACGCAAAGCATTCGGATCAGGAGCAGGACCACTCCTAGCACGCGCCCCACCAGAAGCCATAACCAGTCACCACCTCACGCGGTATCAAAGAACGCCAACCTCACGCCGGCAAAAAGATTTAGAGTTTTGAACTTGACGAACCAAAGACAGCCAGCCCCCTTACGGCGTGTGGCAATTTTTGTTCAGGTAGTACCCCCAGGGTAGGGGGTGTGGACGTAGGGTCTGTTAGGACTGTCTACGTTCTTTCAGGTTTTTGGCTTTGTTGCAGGGGGTACATGAGGCGACTAGGTTGCCTGGTGTATGGTTTCCGCCTTGGCTGACTGGGATGATGTGGTCTATCTCGGTTGCAGCTGCTCCGCAGTATTGGCAAGTGTTTGCGTCTCTGTGGAGTATGTGTTGGCGGATGCGTTGCCAGCCTGGTGGGTTTTTGGTGTTGCGTTTGCTGTTGTGCCAGCCGGGTAGTTTGTGTGCATCGCAGTAGGAGGCTGTTGTTGGTTCTGTGCAGCCTTGTTTGTTGCAGATGCGTAATGCTTTAGGCATTGGTTATTCGATGAATGCGCCGCAGCCTTGGCAGTAGCCGTTTACGCATGGGCAGGTTTTTGATGTGTCTGCTTTTGGGGTTGCGGTAGTGGTTGCGGTTGGGTCGGTTACGTCTGCCATGTTCGTTTCCTTTGGTTTGGAAGTAGGGTGCCGGATTTACTTGCGTAGGCTCCGGCGGGCCTTGGGGTTCCTGTAACGTCCGCTCTCACGCTCTACCCTCGATGGACGATTATGGGGAGCAAACGGTTCGCGCCGTATTGTGTGGCGTTGCGTTGCAGGAGGTTTAGAGGACTGCGAGGGATTGGAGGTTTAGTCCGTTCTCTCCGACCATGAACACTAGGAGTCCAGGGTCACTGTCTGATCCGCCCATTCTGTTTGCATACCAGCTGGAGCCGTTGTCCATTGTGGGTGCTTGCAAATGCCATTTGGAGCGTCCGGTATAGGGGTTGCGACCTGATGGCTGGATGAGGAGCGAGTGGTAGTGTCCTGAGACTACGATGTCTGCGTGTGCGAGGGGTGAACCGCCGTGGACTTGGCGTGCCCAAAAGTCGGTGAACTTTCCGGGTGATGCTTGGTGTCCGTGGACGAGTCCGATTATGGTGCCGTTTGCTTTGATGGCTAAAGATTCGCTGTGTGGTTCTGGTTCTGCGAACTTGATGCCTAAACCTAACTCGGTGTTGAGTTTCATGTGTTGGCGTTGAATAAAGATTCCCCAGTCGTCTGAGGGTCTTCCGAGTGTTGCTTTGCCGCGTCGCCAGGCACAGTGGTTGGAGCCTACGGTGGCGCAGGTTACGTCTTCGCTGTATTTGCGGAGCAGGGTTAGGAACTTCCACTCGAAGGTTGCTTCGAGGTCGAGCTGTTCCGGCAAACTGAGGTCGTTGGTGAAGGCTTGCGATTCAACATTCTCGAAACCCTCGATGCTGTCCCCTGCATTTAGGAACACCATTGAAGCCGGTTTCTGCGCCTTGATGTAAGCCTCTAACGCAGTGAGCTTGGCTTGCACCCTGGCGATTAGTTCAGGGGTTCCGCCACGATGGTCTGTCTTGCCTGTTTGCGGGTCTGCCCAAACGACGATAAGAGCCTCCCCAGTCTTTGCGGGGATGGCTTTCGGTTTGTTGCGTCTGGCTTCTGCGAAGAGTGCCGGCAGGTTGATGCTAGAAGTTTTGCGTTGGATGGTGAACCGGAATGAGGTTAGCCATTCAGGCTCGCCACCTTTGCGTGCCATCTGCCAACGTGAAGTGCGGACTGAACCAACGATCTCTACTTCGTCTGGGTTGTGTCCGTGTTCGCGGAGTAGGTCTTCAAAGTTTGGTTGGCTGGTTAGCGGTGCCGAAGTGATTTCCCCAGCATTGCCGTCCCAGGTGGCTGACGGTTGCCAGTCTTTCGGTGGCTGTTGCAGCTGTTGTGGTGCGATCGGAATGTCAGTGATTTTGGGTGACATGTGCCCGGAGTGTCGATTCTGAGAATGTTGCCCCGATTTGGGTTAGTTCTCGATGGAGTACCGAGACTGGATAGTTGTTGACCAGTTCGGTGAAGTGTGTTTGTTCTTCGGAGGTTAGTTCCGTCACCCATGCGCAGACTAAACATTTGGGTGTTTGTTTGCGCGGTTTTGTTGGGATGTTTAGTAGCGTCATCTGGTCGTCCCCCAGTTTGCTTAAACGAAAACACCCCCAACTTGTGGAGGTGTTCCCGATGATAGCTTCCCCATCATCTAGTGTCTAAGATAACACATTTACACTACATTTAGTGTTTCTTCGGCGTGTCGCCTGATTCTATGCGTTTCAGAATGAGGTCGTCCAGTTCACGGATCAACGCTCCGAAGCCTTGGGTGAGTGCTGTGTCGAGTGCGCCATCGAACTCGGCGACTGTTGCTCGGTAGGTTTGGATGGATTGCAGATGGATTTCGATTCCTTTGTTGAGTCCGTCTTGGTATCCCATGAGTCGGTCGAGTGACCATGTTTTGTGTTTAGGCATCAGCCCAGACTTTCGTTTCGACTTGCCGCATTTCATGGTTCATGTCGGTGATTAGCCAGCGCGTGTAGCCGTCGGTTAGCCAAAACCATTGCTCGCCTTTGATCATTGCGATGCCGATTTTGCAGCCGTCTAAGTGTTTTTGGCCGAAGGTGTATTTACGCTTTGCCATCAGTTTCTTCTTTCAGGATTGCTTCTAACGCTTTGGATTCTTCTGGCGTCAGTTTGATAATGATTTTCTTGATTTTCTTTTCAGCTCTGAGTCTTTGGTTGCGTGCTGCGCTCACAGGTTGAGTTCCTTTTTTACGAAGTCCCAGAGGTTGTCTGCGTCTGGGTTTGGTTTGGGTTGGTTTATGCGGATGGTGCCTGCTCGTTTGGCGACGCTGTAATGTTTGCCGCAGTAGCCTTGGGCTTGGTGGCTGTTTGGGCAGCCTGGGTGTTTACAGTCGAAGGCGATGCGAGGTCTAGGCATCTTTTCCCCCTCTGATTTGTCCGATTAGGTCGCAGACGGAGCAGCTGAGGTTTGCGGAATGGGTTTTGCCCTGATGGAAGGTTGCGTCTTCTAGCAACTTGATAATGCGTTCCTGCTCCTGCTTTGCCCCAAGGTCGATGTCCTCTTGGCGAAGGGCTTGCCCCTGACGGACAAGTTCTCTTAAATGTTCTTCTCGGCTCATTTACTTTCCCCTTTTGATAAGAGCGATAACCTCTTGGACGCCTACTGTCGGCGATACAGGTCGTCCCTCTGATTTGGCAATACGATCAGCCATAATTCCCTCCAGGCTCTTGACGATGCGAGTCTCAGCAAGCGACTCACCAAAACAGACAGGGCAAACATCCTCCCCATCAATCTCCGTGTAATCCCAACCGTGAACATCACAGACAAAATAGATGAAACTATGCGTTTCCACTTCACGTTTACGGTCGCTCATTTCGCACCCCGAATCAACGCGATCAAGTCCCGATTGTTGTAACAGACCGCATGATCACAGCCACGGCCCTCCAGATTGTCGAAACAGATACGGTTCTCAATCTGTAAAGTGACCCGCTCAATAGCGCGTGCAGCACCCTGGCGACGATAGTTCTCGCGAACAGCCTCACCAGGCATCAAATCCAAAACGTTTACCATTCCGACCTCCCCAAATACCAAGCCAACAGATTCAACAACCGACGGTCACGACCCTCATACTTTGCAGCTGCGGCCTTAACCTTCTTCACAAGACGCTCACGCTCCGCCAACGCACCCAAACGATACGAAGTCAAATCAGAAACGCCCTCAGCATGCAGTTCTTTCAACTCGCTCACAGCAAACCACCCATCAAACCCTCAACCTGTGCCACCAACGACGGCAAATCGCCATCATTCGAGATCACAGCATCAACATCGAAGCCGTCCATCGCGACCTCAGAAACATGACCATTGACCGCCACAACATCTGGACGGACAACCCGCCAAATGTGACCGCCAGCAACCTGAACAGCGTCAGCCTCATTCGGAAAGCGAACATCCGAAAAGACGACCAAACCATCCACACCAGACATCGCCTGATTCACCCAAAAATCTGCACCCCACAACTCGCGCCCAACCGAAGTGCCAAACCGTTGCATCAAGCCGCGAAACCCGACCGCATGACCCTTCACATACTCCCAACCACACAAATCGACAGCGCGAGCCAAATCAACCAGATAGCCGTCCATCTCCACTGCCGGATTCAGACGGTACAAGCCCTCCCGCATAGGGTCTGCGAAAGCCCGCTTCTGGAAACCAAACCGTGTGGCGAGAATGTCTGCAACGGTGTCCTTGCCTGTCCGGGCATAGCCGGTCAAACCGATAATCATTTGCCACCCCGCTTGATAAGAACATTCATCACATCTGCAAGCTGATAAATCTTGTGACCGTCAACGTTCATGGTTTTCCATTCGTAACGGATCGCAAAAGCCCCTAGCTGATTTGTTTCCAAATCGAGCAGTCGGCCAGCTTCTCCAGCGGAGAGGACCGTTTTCGCTGACACTGTTGTGGGCTGTCGCCTAGTTGGTGTGTGGGTTGCGTCCTTGGCGCATTTTGCATACGACTTTCGGGCAGCACCCTGCTCACGCAAAACCACAACCAAACCGCCATCACAAACACCATCACCAACTATTGCTCCGCATGTTTCGCCAGGTAGTTGAGTGCGCTGCACCATAACCGGAGCAACAACACTCTTCACGCTATGCAGAAGCGAAGCAACATCACCAACGAAATCGCCAGCCAGTTCGTGAGCCAACAACCATTGGCGGTGCGTGTAGGCGAAGTCAATCAAATCGCCAACCGCAGGCGACAAAGGCCAAGCCACCGGAGCAGCCTCAGTAACCACAATCCGCTCCACAAACGACAACCAAGAACGCAGCTTCGACTTCACATCCATCACCGCCCAGTTCAACTCCATACCCGGAGTCCGGTTCTCCTGAACACGCTCTCGCGCCGAATAGTCAGTCGAAGGAAACATGCGACCTTCCAAAGCCGGATACAGACGCAACAAGTCGGTCAAAGCGGCAGCAAACTTGGCTACACAGTTAGGGCACACCTGCAAACCGTTCTCAGCCTGCTTAGGAAGACAGCCCGCACATTCTTTGTCTGAACATTCAGCCAAATGCAGGTTGTGATGTTTACAGCCCTTCTGGCACTCCATCCGGCACCTCCCTAACGAACGGAACCGCCAAACGGTAACGGTCATAAATGTGCATTGCTTGAGCGACCTTCAAGTCCTCAAACTCTTCACGGCGGGTCTGATCTAGTAACGCTGTTGACAGGATGTGTAACCTCTCCCCCAACAGGCCACCCGCCTTGCGGGCTTTCAAAAACACTTCTTCAGGGAGTTCACTCATGTGAATGAACTCGCCCGAAAATGCGTCTGTTGCAACAGCGACCAACAACATTAGAAAATGTCTTCCTCTTTGGTTGCTTTAGCAAACTCGGTAGGCTTTGTGACCTTCGGCTGGTTTACGCCGATAGAGCCGCGAGGCTCAGGATTGCCTTGTGCGTCCTTGCCCATGTAGGCTCCAGCTGAAGCGAAGCCCTCAACCCAAACATGGTCGCCAACCTCAAGACCGTCAGTCTCGGTGGTGAACACGTTGAACCATGACTTGTATTCTTTGCCGGTCGCCTGGTTGATGTTCTTCTCTAGGACGCTGAAGCCTTTGCCCGATGGGAAGAACTTGTCGATGGTGCCTGAAACATTGATTTTTGCCATTTTTGTATCTCCTAGTTTTTTTCTTTTGGAACGATTGGAACGATTAGCGCGCGGATAGCGTCCTCTGGAATGAGAACGTTCTGTGAGCCTTGGATGCGAAATGCAGCCAGCGTGCCGCGGCGAATGTAGCTGCGGATTGTAGATGGATGCAGACGAAGGTAGTCAGATGCCTGCTTGATGGTTAGAAACTTGTCCATGTTGCTAATTGCAGAAACATCATCGGCATTCACGTCCATTTGAAGCATTGATTCAGTCACTTGTTATCTCCTAGTTATCTCGTGGTTTGTTGCTCTCGAAAACTCGCCCTGGAAACCCAAGTCGAATGCTTTCGTCTCCCCATGACGGTTCTTAGCAACGTCAAGGGAAATCTTGTTTTTGTTATTCGCCAAGTCACGCCTCAAAAGAATGACCACATCCGCGTCCTGCTCCAACGAGCCAGAATCACGCAAATCCGATAACAGAGGTCGCTGATCCTTACGGTTCTCAACCTCACGATTCAACTGCGCCAAAGCAATCACCGGAACCTTCAAATCACGCGCCAAAACCTTCAACTGTTGACTAATCATCGTCACCGTCTCATAACGGCTACGGTCCTTCGCCGAATGGTCCTGAATCAAACCCACATAATCGACCACCACAGCAGCCAACGGCGAACGATGATGCACACTCCGAGCGAAAGCCCGAATGTCATAGACACTCACTCCGGCACGATCATCAATCGCTAACGGCAAGTTCAGGTTGTTGAACTCGCGGCCGATAATGTTCGCCGACACTTTGCCCAGAGGGTCCTGTCCGGAAAGTTCAGCCATGTGAATGCTCAAAGTCTGTGCAATCACTCGTTTGTGAAGTTCTTGGCGAGACATCTCCAACGAGCTGAAAGCAACACTCCCCGACTTCGCTAGATGCAACGCAATCTGTAACCCGATAACCGTCTTGCCAACACCTGGACGAGCAGCCACCAGATACAAAGCACCCGGACGGAAACCGCCAATAATGTGATTCAGATTCGTCCAAGGCGAAGGATAAAACTGTGCCTTCTCCCCCAAAGCATTGATCGTGGAACCAATCTCGGCACCCATAAAAGTCACCGAACCAGTAACACTCCCCAGAGCATCATCAATCGACTTACGAACCTCGTCAGGAATCAGACGCGAAGTCGGGTCAGCAGCCAAAGCCTGAATGGTTGTAGTCGAGGCAGTCAAACGGCGGCGCAGTGCAGCTTCGGAAACAGCCTCCGCATAGAAGTCGACATTCGCAGCCGTAGGCGTGTAACTCATCGCCTCATGCAGTTCTGTAACCAGGTGAGGTAGCGCAGTCGCCATAGTGATTACATCGATGCCTTTGCCGGCTCGGTGCATTTCTTGGGCGGTGCGGTAAATCTGTTCGCCAGTGATTGAGTAGAAGTCTTCTGGACGTAGAGTCAAAGTGTCTAATGCTCGTCCGCTTGAGAGCAGGATGGAGCCTATGACGGCTTGTTCGGCGTTCATTCTGCGAACCCTAGATTTTCGATACCAGCCCAAGGGTCGTTCTTAGCCGATTCAGGAAGATACGACTGGGCGCGAAGCATCCAGTTACGCCAAGCAGCAGTCCAATCCTTCTTCACCGCATTCTTACCGGCTAAGGCTCGGAAATAGTTTTCAAACTTCTCAGTCTCCAGCTCGACATCGATAGTCAGCTCTTTGCTGGTGAACCATTCGACCATTTCTGAAGTCAAAGGGAATGGGGTGGGGATGCGCTTTGCGCGTCCCTTATCTTCTTCTTTAGAAGAAGATGGGGTCGGGTCGGGTCGGGGAAGCCGAACTTCTTCCGAACCTGTTCCGAACTTCGCTGTAACTTCGGTGTTTGTTCGCTGAATGTTCGGGCGAACATCTTCCGAACTTCCCTTCTGTTCACGCATCTTCTTCATGCGCTCTTTAGCAGCTTCACGATCACCCAACACCTGTTCACGAGTTGGCTGGTATTCGCACCAGTCATTGAACTGGTAGCCGCCCTCAACCTCATGCCAGAGTCCTCCTGTGACTAGCAGAGGAGCGATTTTGGCTCCCTTGATAGCGACCACGATGTCGTGAGGGATGAAACCATCGGTCAGTTGTTGCATAGCCCAAGCGAGGGCACGCACCCATACCCCCATTGCTTCGTTGCCTGCGATTAGCACTTTCGGATGGAAGGTTAGGTTGTCGTCTACTTTTCCCCAAGCCATTACAGGTCGCTCATTTCTTCAATGTGGTGCAGATGTTCTTCGCCAGCGTTCTTCCGGCCGTAGTCGTTGTCCAACACCATCCAGGTGCGGGCTTTCGATAGCGGGTTTGGGATTGCGACAGGGATTTCCCTTGCAATAGCAGCGTCGAACTTAGAGATTTTGATACCGAAACGGCGGGCGCGGGTAGCGTCTACGGCAGACGATTCCAGCAGGCCGTTGCAGAGGCTACAAAGGCTGAGAATGTTCGCTGGAGTGTCTGCTTCAGGGTTGCTTCCCATGCCTCGGTTTGCCCTGTGGTGTGGCACTAAAGAGCCGTCTTGGTATTCGTTGGCGCATAGGGCGCATGTCCAGGAGTCACGTGCGAAAATGAGTTTCGGCTTGATTTTCATTACGCTGCCTGCCCATACTCTTCGAGGATGCGGTGAACGGTCTTATCAGTGATACCGATAACTTCAGCAATCTGGCCGACCCGATAGTTTCGCTGCGCCAACTCAGTAACGAAGGCGCGACGTTCAAACATGGTCAACTTCACCGTTACACCAGTCATAAGCAGTTCGAGCTTCACCGGGTCAACCAAGTCCTTCTCAACTTCGATGGTTGGTTTCGAGTCGGTGTCGATGTCGTCCCAAACAGCTGGCGGCATCCAACGATGCTTTTTAGCAAAGTTTTCGATGCGGGCTATCGAATAGCGTTCGGCTTTATTGGTGCCTTTGCGTGGAGTCATTTCGTAGGTTTCGTAGAGCGCACGAATCTTGCGTGCGGTTTTTGCTTGGATCAAGGGCTGGTCAAGGATGCCGATGTAGTTGGCCGGTCCGAAGCCCAGCTGGGTGGCTTGCCAAGTTAGCGAATAGCCGATGGATGCGAGAGCCTGGATGCGACGGTGGGTTCCTTCTGCCGGCATTGATACGCCGTCGGGCGCAGTCCAGGGGTCGTATTTGATTGCCAGGATGCGTTCAGCGGTAGCCCGGCTAATCTTGCCCAGGTGCTTTGGTTTCGGGTAGCGGCCTTCAGCCATTTCTGATGGTGTGCGGCCGTAAAGGAGTTGACGGATTTGGGTGCGGTTTGCTCCACAAGCGTCAGCGATGGTGCGGGCACCCCAGCCATGTGCGTTTAGGCGTTCCAGGTGTTCCCGGACTGGCTGTGCGTCCACAAACTGGTTTTCAAAACGTCCATAAAGTTTTGCGCGGTTACGATCGCGGTTGCGTTTGGCTTGGCCATCTCGACATGGACGGCAACGGCATAACCCCTGAACGTATGCGGAGGCGGTGCCATGTTTGATTTCAGCCATCAGTTGCCACCAACCATGTAAGTGGTCTTCACTGCGGACAGTTGCGACTGAGTAGACATCAACTTCGATTCCAAGTTTTTTGCTTGTGCCTTCGCATAGTTCAGGCCAGCCTTCGCAAGCTCGTAGGCGAGGCGTTGAGCCTTAGTGCCCAACTCGACCGACGCTTCCTTCTCTGGGACGGTTCCGGCGGCTTGCAGCATTGCGTTTGCTCGCGCCCAGTCGTATTCACGCTTTGCTTCGTCGTAGGCGAGTTCCAGGTCGTGGATCATTGAAACGCCTTTGCTTTGGCGGTCGTTGATTGTGCGAATCTCTGTAATGAGCTGCTCCATTGATACGATTTCGATTACTTCGTTCATGCGACAGCCCAATCGACCTCGGCAAGAAACTCGTCAGCAACAGCCACCAGACGCTCAATACGAGCATCATCACGAGCAACCAGCATCGACCTAACGTCAATCGGTGTAGGCCGTTCACGACCATCAGCACCAACAACCCAGTTATCGTCATGCTGCTCCCAAACGAACAGACACTCACGGCAATCAGGACCCATCACATACATCTGCCACTGCATCTGATCCATATAGGTGGTCTTAGCAAACTGCTTCCCAACAGGGTCAAGGTCATGCTTGCCGGTCTTGATCTCCGAAATAGTGACCACACCGTCACCGTCTACACGCACACCGTCAGGCGTAGCCAGGTGACGCTCATTACCAACCGCATGAAACAACACATCCGAAGGAGTAAACCCATGTTCAATACGGAGCCACTCAGAGATGTGGGGTTCGCGTTCCAAACCAAAATCGGTGTATTTGTTACCAAAGAAGCTGCGGATGCCCGACACTTTCTCAACCAAGATTGTGGAGCGAGCGGCAGGCTGGCCTTGAGCCAACTTCGCAACCTCAGTAGCAGTCACACCAGCCCGGCGAGCATCCAACCAAGCCTGCTCATCAACCGACTTATCAACAACCGCACGACTATAAGGGTCGAACTCTAGCCAGCCAGCACGATGGCGAGCCAACTCCATAACCTCAGAGCCAGTAATGTTCCCGACAGCATCCTGCAAACGGCCGACCAGAGCCAGCTTCGCCTGGAAATGCTCCTCCTCCAACTCCATCTCGGTCACAATCGCATCCAAAACATCCACCTGATACGGTGTCAAATCTTCCCAAGACAGGCTCACTTGGCAGCCTCCAAAGTCTCCAAGAAACCTGCAAGCTCGGCGACAGTCCAACCATTCGACTTACCAGTCGCAGCTTGAAGAGCCGAAGTGATTTCGCCCTTAGGCTTGCCAGGATAGAAAGCAGCAATCTTCGACTTCAGCTCACTAGCCGACGGCGCGCCCTGCTCAACAACCTCATAGGTGTAAGAGTCAGGGTCAGGCTCCTGAGTTGGCAGGCACAACACCTGCAACAAGAAAGTGCGTAGCGCGACACTCATTGCTTTGGCCCCCGACTTGTCCGAATGGTCCATCGCCTCAGCAAACACAGACCCAACAATCGGCGAACCAGTCTGCCCATAAATAGCAAACTCAACATTCAAACGAGTCGAAGTCGCAGTGCCACCATTCTTAGTAGCCACAAACTCCGACACATTCGACAAGATCGTGGGAACCACAAACACGCCATGCTTACGGAAAGCTGGTCCGACAGCGTTCATAACTGCGTCGATGCCGCGGAAGTTGAAGCCCTGTTCCTGGTTCTTGCCGTCCTTGCCGACTGCCAGAACTTCGTTCATTACGGCGATAACGGATTCGGCTGCGGTTCGAGCTGCTGGGTGTAGTTGTGTAACAGTGTTAGTCATTTCTGCGTCCATTCAGTAATGCGATTAGGTTGTCTAAGGTGAGGAGAACAATTTGGTTCCCCGGTGAAGTGGTGCCGCGTCGCTTTGCGACTACGAAGCCAGCCAACGCTTGGTCGTTGACCCTTTCCGTTTCGGCTTCGTTCAGCCAAGGTCCTGCTTGGATTTGGCCTCCATAGTTTTTGCATTCCACAACGACGCGTTGACCGTGTATCCGGAGGCCGGAAATGTCCCCTCGGTCTTTCGCGCCGGTTAGCCGTCGGCGTTCAATCCGGTCGTCTATGTGGGCTGCTAGATGGCTGGCGATAGACGTTTCAAACGAACTGCCGGCAGCTTTAGCGGAGGTTCTGGTGCGACTCATTTGGGGAAAACGAAATATAAAAGCCAAATGGTTGCCCAGGTGACTATGACCATGAATGACACTCGGATCAGGTCGCCTAGCAGGATTCCGAGCTTGCGCCAGAGCACTTGACCGGGGGCTTGTGGGTTGACTACACGCAGAGACATTATTTATACCTTCTGTCTAGTTCTTGTTTCAGGAGTTTGAGGAGGAAACTGTCGGCGGTGGTTAGATCACCGTTGATTAGCTGATGGGTTGTGATGTGGTCGTGGAGGCTTCTGAGCCGTTGCGGTGATAGGTCTTGTGCCCAGTCCCGCCAATGTTGGGTGATTTTCAATGCGTCACCCCGCTGTTGTGGTACAGGGCGGTTAGGAGGTCGGTGAGGGCTTGGTCTGGGTTGCTGTGTGCAGAGTCGAAGATTCGCATGTTCAGTCCGCCAGTAAAGTAGAGGGCTTCTGGTCCCATGCAGTTGAACACTGCGTATCCGATTATTTTGCTGTTCCAGATGATGCCGAAGCCGAACACGTCTGGGTTGTTGGCATACACCTTTATTTGGTAGCCGTTGTCCAGGAGGGCGTTGGTGAGGTATGGGAGGTGACTCATTACCAGTCCCTCGATCCGCGGAAGAGTTGGGTGGTGGTGATTTGGTTGTCTGGTTCGTCGTGTTCGAGGTCGCCCATGAAGCGGGTTACGAGGCTGAAGAGGGCTATGACGGTTGCGAGGGGTAGGAGCCAGACTCCTAATACGATTCCGAGGCAGAGGAGGATGTTAGCCATTTTGGTTGGCCTTGGCTTCTACTTCTGCGCGGTTCAGTAGGTACGCTGCACGAAGTCCTTCGTTGAGCTTCTCTGCGAATAGTTCGCCTCGCTCGATACGGCGGTGGATAGTGCGAGTGTCTACGCCGAGGAGTTTGGCTGCCTCGGTGACGCCTATCTTGCTGTTTGTGTTTTTGTCCATATCGCCGAGTTTAGGTATGGAATGTGTAATTACACAAATCCGCCTTATTTTCGGCGTGTCGCAGATACGGCGTAAATGGCTTGCCCGCCTGGCGATATTGAAAGAATCCTGTGAATGATAGCAATTTCATCATTCGTGCCGTATCTTAGGCGTTATGAGTAATACAGCACCAAGATTAGGAGGTGGCCGAATGGTACCCGTATGGACACTTGCAGACAGGCTCCGCAAATCACGCGAGCAGGTCGGCGTAAGCCAGAAGGCACTAGCTGAAGCACTAGGCGTAACCATGCGCCAGATTCAGGCCGCAGAAAACAGTGAAGTAACCCCGAAGCCGATTTTGATTATGGGATACGCCATGATCAGCGGTGTAGACATCGACTGGTTGGAGACAGGAAAAGAAAAACCGTCAGGCCCAGATGGACCTGACGGTGATAAGCTCCCCGACTTGGACTCGAACCAAGAACCCCCCGGTTTACGGATTGGCTCTATTACAAGGGTCGACTTTAGCAGACCAACCGCAAACAGGACAAATCGGAAAGCCGCCTAAACCAGGCAAAACCCCACTCGACAAAATCGAGTAACCAAAAGTTAACAAAAGATTGCCTAGACAGGCCCACCCAAAACCTGATAGACAAGCCCCCTAACACATACGGAGGGAAAGATGTTAGACGCCTACAAGCAGTATCTAATCGGTATCGGCCGCTCGCAGGGGACGATCAAACAACGAATGCACCAGCTCTACCGGCTGGCACACACCGTTGACTCGTTCCCAAACTGTACAGAAGCCGACCTGGACCATTTCATGGCCACCACACTCAAAACAGCATCGCCAGAAACACGCAAATCAATGCGCGGAGCAATTCGAGGCTTCTACGCCTGGGCAACGAAACGCGGTTATCTAGACCACGATCCTGCCTACCAAATGGAATCGGTTCGCATACCCCGCGCACTCCCCCGACCAGTACCAGACCGCCTACTAAAAGAGGCATACGAACTGGCGACCGAGGAAGAGAAAGCGATGATGCTGCTCGGAGCGATGGGCGGGCTGCGGTTATCAGAAATAACCCACCTGCACATGGATGACCGGGAAGAAAACGTGCTACGCGTGAGAGGTAAAGGCGG
>Ga0213920_1000634_pt1 | contig 24813 bp, 22 predicted proteins | sample McNCre1117MG_FD_161054 | JGI IMG/M metagenome (GOLD analysis project Ga0213920, IMG submission 161054) | Freshwater microbial communities from McNutts Creek, Athens, Georgia, United States - 11-17 MG | ecosystem: Environmental > Aquatic > Freshwater > Creek | place: USA: Georgia | collected...
TTCGTCAAACGCGTTGGTGTGCAAGCTGTTGCAGTTGTCGTAAATCGCAATCAGCGCTTGCAGCGTGGTGCGGATGTCGTTGAACTGAATCTCTTGCGCATGCAATGAGCGGCCAGAAGTTTGAATGTGGTATTTCAGCTTTTGGCTGCGCTCGTTCGCGCCGTATTTCTCTTTCATGGCCACGGCCCAGATGCGGCGCGCCACACGGCCCATCACGGTGTACTCGGGGTCCATGCCGTTGCTGAAGAAGAAGCTCAGGTTAGGCGCGAAGTCGTCAATGTGCATGCCGCGCGCCAAGTAGGCTTCCACAAACGTGAAGCCGTTGGACAGCGTGAACGCCAATTGCGAAATGGGGTTCGCACCCGCTTCGGCAATGTGATAACCGCTGATCGACACACTGTAAAAGTTGCGCACTTGATTGTGCACAAAGTACTGCGCGATGTCGCCCATCACCTTCAATGAAAACTCGGTGCTGAATAAACACGTGTTTTGGCCTTGGTCTTCTTTTAAGATGTCGGCTTGCACCGTGCCGCGCACGTTTTGCATGACCCACTCTTTGATCTTGGCGGTCTCGGTTTCGGTCGGTTCGCGGCCGTTGTCCTTTTTGAACTTCTCAATGTTTTGATCGATGGCCGTGTTCATGAACATCGCCAAGATCGAGGGCGCTGGGCCATTGATGGTCATCGACACGCTGGTGGTGGGGTTGCACAGGTCAAACCCGTCGTACAGCACCTTCATGTCGTCCAGTGTGGCCACGTTCACACCTGAGTTGCCCACCTTGCCGTAAATGTCGGGGCGTGGGTCTGGGTCGTTGCCGTACAGCGTGACCGAGTCAAACGCGGTAGACAAGCGCTTGGCATCCATGCCCTCGCTCACCAGCTTGAAGCGGCGGTTGGTGCGGAAGGGGTCACCTTCGCCGGCAAACATGCGTGTGGGGTCTTCGCCTTCGCGTTTGAACGCGAATGTGCCAGCGGTGTAGGGGTAGCTGCCGGGCACGTTGTCGAGCATGAGCCACTTCAAAATTTCGCCGTGGTCTTCATACGTAGGCAGCGCCACTTTGCGAATCACCGTGCCGCTGAGGCTCTTGGTGGTGAGCGCGGTACGAATCTCTTTGTCGCGAATCTTCACCACGTACTCGTCACCAGCGTAGGCGGCTTGCATGTCGGGCCATTGGGCCAAGAGCTTACGCTCGGCTGCACCTAAGTTTTCTTCTCGTGCAAAAGCCAAGTCGATGGCGGCTTCGGATGCCTTGGCGCGGCCTGGCTTGTCTTCGGCCAACATGCGCGCAGCTTCGCGCAGCTGCTGAATTTCGCGGGCCAGTTTGGCCTGTGTGCGGGCGCGCTTTTTGTAGCCGCGCACGGTGTCGGTGATTTCGGCCAAGTAGCGGGTGCGTGCGGCAGGCACCACAGGCGTTTGGTTGCTGCTGTGGCGCACGTCCACCAGCGGCAAACGACCTTCTTTGAAGGTCAGGCCCAGCTCGGTCAAACGGCCTTTGAGGGCTTGGTACAGCGCGGTCACGCCGTCGTCGTTGAAGCGTGCGGCCATGGTGCCAAACACGGGCATTTGTTCAGTCGGTGTGTGCCACGCTTCTTTGTTGCGTTGCACTTGCTTGGCCACATCGCGCAGTGCGTCGCTGGCGCCTTTGCGGTCAAACTTGTTGATGGCCACAAACTCGGCAAAGTCGAGCATGTCGATTTTTTCCAGCTGGCTGGCGGCGCCAAACTCGGGCGTCATCACATACATGGGTACATCCACGTGCGGCACGATGGCGGCATCACCTTGGCCAATGCCCGAGGTTTCCACAATGATCAAGTCAAAGCCCGCACACTTGGTGGCGGCCAACACATCGGGCAGGGCGGCGCTGATTTCGCTGCCAAAGTCGCGTGTAGCCAGTGAGCGCATGAACACGCGTTGGCCACTGCTCCACGGGCCGATGGCGTTCATGCGAATGCGGTCGCCCAACAACGCACCACCGCTCTTGCGGCGTGAAGGGTCAATCGAAATCACAGCAATGCGCAGCGCATCGCCTTGGTCCAAACGGATGCGGCGCACCAGCTCGTCAGTCAACGACGATTTGCCCGCACCGCCCGTGCCGGTGATGCCGAGCACCGGCACCTTGTGGTTCAAAGACTCTTTGCGCACGGCTTCGACCATGTTGTGGTCGGCCTTCTCGTTTTCGAGCGCGGTGATCAGCTGCGCCAATTTGCGCCACGCCATTTCGCCATGGCCTTGAATCTCTTTCACGGCCGAAGGCGCGTAGCTCGACAAGTCTTTGTCGCAGCGCATGATCATTTCGCCAATCATGCCTTGCAGGCCCATGCGTTGGCCGTCTTCTGGGCTGTAAATGCGGGTCACGCCGTAGGCTTGCAGCTCGCGAATTTCTGGGGGCACAATCACGCCGCCGCCGCCGCCAAACACCTGAATGTGCTCGCCACCGCGTTGGCGCAGCAAATCGACCATGTACTTGAAGTACTCCACATGGCCGCCTTGGTAAGAGCTGATGGCAATGCCTTGCACGTCTTCTTGCAGCGCAGCCGTCACCACCTCGTCCACCGAGCGGTTGTGGCCCAAGTGAATCACCTCGGCGCCCATGCCTTGCAAGATGCGACGCATGATGTTGATGGCGGCGTCGTGCCCGTCAAACAAAGAGGCGGCAGTCACAAAGCGCACTTTTTGCGTGGGCTTGTAGTTGGCGAGGGCTTGGGCTTCTGCGGACAGGTCGGTCATGTTTGTCTCCGAAAACGGATGGTTAGATGTTACGTTTACGTAAACGTCAATCATAACGCCCGATTTGATTTTCTTGTGGGTATTTGCCCTGATCAAAAGCCGCGGCTTGAGGGGTGATCTGTCTCTATACTTTGGCCCAGACTCACGCCTAGCCTTCGTTTTACTTCCCATTTGCGGCCCTTGCCGCTCAATTCCCACACCAAGACATGACATTCCTCGCACTCGATGTGGGCAACACGCGGCTCAAGTGGGCTCAATACGACAGTGCCCAGCCTGGCGCCAAACTACTGGGGCACGGCGCTGTATTTCTTGAAAACATTGACCGTTTGGCCGACGAAGACTGGCGCGACCTGCCCGCACCCACGCACATGTTGGGGTGCATCGTGGCCGGCGAAGCCATCCGTCGCCGCGTTGAAGAACAAATGGAGATGTGGGACGTCACGCCTCACTGGGCCGTGTCGTCAGCCGCCGAAGCCGGCATGATCAATGGCTACGACCACCCCACGCGTTTGGGGGCGGATCGCTGGGTGGCCATGATTGGTGCGCACGCACGCATGCGCAAGCAGTTCACCACGCCTCAGCCGATGGTGGTCGTGATGGTGGGGACGGCCGTCACGGTCGAAGCCATTGATGCCAGTGGCAAATTTTTGGGTGGTTTGATCTTGCCCGGTCACGGCATCATGTTGCGGGCGTTGGAGTCGGGCACCGCAGGTTTGCGCGTGCCGACGGGCGATGTGTGCGAATTTCCCACCAACACCAGCGACGCCCTCACCAGTGGCGGCACTTACGCCATTGCAGGCGCCGTGGAGCGCATGGTGCAACACGTGCGTCAGCATTGCGGCGCCGAACCCGTCTGCATGATGACCGGCGGCGCGGGCTGGAAGATGGCGCCCAGCATGTCGGTGCAGTTCGAACTGGTTGACACCTTGATCTTTGATGGCTTGCTGGAAATTGCACAGCAAAGGCTGGAGCGGTTTGGGCTTTAAAGGTCGGCTGACTAAATTATCGATTTTCTAATTTTTGTAGAAAAAATATTATTTGTTGTATTTATTGCATTTTTGTCCTAGACTAACTGATCTTAATGATCAATAAGCTGGGGTAGAACATGCGCTTAAAACTTTTAACACTCATTGCCGCGGCCACACTGGCCGCCTGCGGTGGCGGGGGAGGCGGCCTGACCGTCGTCAATGGTGTGAGCACCATGTCAGGAACCGTGATTGACGGCTATATCGAAAATGCCAAGGTCTGTTTGGATTTGAACGGGAACTTGCTGTGCGACGCCAACGAACCGTCGACAACGACAGATAAGGACGGCAAATACAGCATTTCGTACGATGGCGACATTGCGGGTAAGCACATCATTGCTGTTGTGACGGCTGAATCAAAAGACGCTGACGACAATGGAAAAACGCTTGCCGAAGCTGGCAAAGAAGCCTTCAACTTGGCTGCTCCTGCGGCCAAACCAGAGGCCGTGACGCCCCTCACCACGTTGGTCACGCACGCCATGCTGGCCGACACCTCCATCAAGTCTGATGAGGCAGGCTTCAAGAAAGCCGAAGACATCGTCAAGGCCAGCACAGGCATTCAAGTGGCGCTGTTGAGCAACAACTTTGTGGCCAAGCCCGACACAGCAGCACAAGACCTCGCCAAAGTGATCACGGTGGCTTTAGGTGATGTGAGCAAAGAGATCAAAGCCAGTTTGGATGAGAAAAAGAAAACCGATGTCACCCTCACCACAGAGTCTGGCTCTGCGAACGGTCAAAAAACCGTAGAGCAAAAAATCGTCAAGGCTGTTTCCTCACAAATTGCCACTGTCGTGGCTTCTGATGGCACGCTCGCCAAGACCGTGACGGAAACCATTGCGGAAAACAAATCCAGTACCGCCAATGTCGTCAGCGGTCAAATCAACAACATCGTTGTGGCCACCAAGACCGGCGCTTCAACGGCCGTGTCAGATGCCAAGAGCATCCTTGCCAAAGGCTTGGTGGTCGCAGGTTCTGAGAATGGATTGCTAAAAGACGGTAAAACCAGCTTCAAAGACAACTTGCAAGTTGAGTATTTAAAAGGCGACGCAGCAACAAAAACACTCTTTAATAGCAAAAAGATTTTGTACATCAATGCGAGCAATACCCCAAGCTGGGAGGAGCGCTACGAATGGGGCCGTCAATATGTGCTGAGTAAAACGGGCGAGTGGATCTACGACCCCGATGCCAGCTCCGGCAAGGCGACTGCAAACGGCGACATCACGTTTGATCAAAACTGCATGACGTTCAAAACCGATGTGGACAAAGTCGATGCGGATGACATGATTTGCTTCACACAAAAAGACGTGAGTGGCAAAAAAATCAAAGAATTGATTGATGACTTCTGCAAGGATGCCGATTTAAAAGTTTTCCCTAACTGCAACAAAGACGCTGTCTTTGCCGAAGGCTCCATCGCCTATGACATCACAATCAGCGTGACCAACGATCGTTACAGAAACGAAGTTAACTACACATGGGATGGCTATGCCACCACGGACAACAAGAAAACGATAGATGCATTCATCGACTACAGCACGAAAAATGAGTCGTGGATGGGCCACGATTGCAATACGCGCTTCAAGATCAAGTCTTACGACGCGACTACGAAAAAGGGCTTCATGTCGTGGGGTGATGACTCCAAATTCAGCTGCCTTGACGCCTACAAGCAGGCATTCAAATCTGTGGAAGAAACCAGCTTTGAAGTTAAAACAGTCGGCGCCGTTGAGATGTTGATCTTGGACGTGTCCAGTGTGTTTAAGAAAAATAACTTTGGCGACGGCCTGGGCCAAAAGTTCATCTTCAACTACATGTATGACGCCACTTTGAAGAAAGGCGGCATTTACAAAGGCGAGATGACTTTGAAAAACACAAAGCGGCAAATTGAATTCAATGGCGACACCAAGTTGGGCACCAAAGAGTTGTTGAACTCTTATTTGAAGGCCCTCGGCATGAGTGACTATCCATTCCCAACAACGCCCGTGACGTTTGTCAAATGACGCACTAGAAAAAGCGTCAAAATCAAGGCACTGCATCGCAAGATGTGGTGCCTTTTTTTATGTGCCGCCACAGGACCACTATGAAACCACAACGCCCTCTCGCTTTCTTCCAAAAAACGCTGCTCACTTTGAGTTTGGCCCTCGTCGCCAGCGCAAGCAGCTTGGCCCAAACCCCTGCGTTCCCCACCAAGACCATCAAGATCGTGGTGCCCAACGCGGCGGGCGGCGCGGCCGACATCACGGCGCGTACGGTGGGCCAAAAGCTGGCAGAGGCCTTGGGTCAGGCGGTGGTGATTGAGAACAAACCCAGCGCGGGCGGCATTGTCGCGGGCGAAATGGTGGCGCGCGCTGAGCCCGATGGTCACACGATGTTGTTGATCTCGAGTGGCACCGCCGTCAGTGCATCGCTCTTCAAAAGCTTGCCGTTTGACACCCTCAAAGACTTCACCCCTGTGTCTAAATTGGCCACGTTTGACTTGGTCATTGCTTCGGCCGAAGGTGGCCGCTTCAAAACCTTTGCCGATCTGTTGGCCTACGGTCGCGCCAACCCAGGCAAGCTCAACATTGGCACCCCGCAAGTCGGCACTACGCAAAACTTGGCTGCTGAGTTGTTTTTGAGCTCGTCAGGCCTGTCTGCGCAAATCGTGCCGTTCAATGGCACGCCGCCGGTCATCACCGCGTTGCGCGGCGGCAGTGTGGACGCGATGGTTGAAATCGTGGGGCCCTTGATGCCGCAAATCAAATCTAACGCCGTGCGCCCCTTGGCCTTGCTGGGCGACAAGCGTGCGGCCAGCATGCCCGATGTGCCTGCCGTGCGTGAAGCGGGTGGCCCGTTGGCCAAGTTCCAAGCGTCGTCTTGGAACGGTTTGGCCGTTCCCGCGCACACGCCCCGCGAGGTGGTGTTGCGCTTGAGCCGCGAAATTCAAGCCATCATGGAAATGCCCGATGTCAAAAAGCGCCTGAGCGACGCCAACCTCAACGCCCAAGGTTCCACGCCTGAGCAAGCGGCCGACGTGTTGGCTGCCGACATTCGTCGCTGGCACGAGGTGATTGTCAAAGCCAAGATCGACAAACAGTAACCTGCGGCTAGACTGGAACTATGAAAATCCTCGACGCACTCGTGACCCACGCGGCTGACATCGCGGCGGTCCGCCGCGACATTCACGCGCACCCCGAGCTCAGTTTTGAAGAATGGCGCACCGCCGATGTGGTGGCGCAAAAGCTCACCGAATGGGGCATTCCTGTTCATCGTGGCATGGGTAAAACGGGGGTGGTCGGCATCTTGAAAAATGGCATCAGCGACCGTGCGATTGGCTTGCGCGCCGACATGGATGCGCTGCCTGTTCAAGAGTTCAACAAGTTCGACCACAGCAGCCAAAACCCCGGAAAAATGCACGCCTGCGGCCACGACGGCCATGTGGCCATGCTGTTAGCCGCGGCCCAACACCTGTCGCAGCACAAGCAGTTTGATGGCACGGTGTATTTCATTTTTCAGCCCGCGGAAGAAGGCGGCGGTGGCGCCCGCGAGATGATGCGCGATGGCTTGTTTGAGCAGTTTCCCATGCAAGCCGTCTACGGCATGCACAACTGGCCCGGCTTGGCCGAAGGGCAATTTGCCTTGAGCGCGGGCCCCGTCATGGCGTCGAGCAACGAATTCAAAATCACCATTCACGGCAAAGGCAGCCACGCCGCGCTGCCCCACAACGGCATCGACCCTGTGCCCATCGCCTGTCAAATGGTGCAAGCCTTTCAAACCATCATTTCGCGCAACAAAAAACCGGTCGATGCAGGCGTCATTTCGGTCACCATGATCCACACCGGCGAAGCCACCAACGTCGTGCCTGACCATTGCGAAATGCAAGGCACCGTGCGCACCTTCAGCTTGGACGTGCTGGACCTCATCGAGCAACGCATGCGCGACATCGCGCATCACACCTGCGCCGCCTTTGGCGCCACGTGTACCTTCGAGTTCGAGCGCAATTACCCGCCCACCATCAACCACGCTGCCGAGACCGAGTTTGCCCACCACGTCATGGCCAGCATCGTGGGCGGTGGCAATGTGGTGCCGCAAGAGCCCACCATGGGCGCCGAAGACTTCTCTTACATGCTGCAAGCCGTGCCCGGCGCGTATTGCTTCATCGGCAACGGGGAGGGCGCACATCGCGCCCACGGCCACGGCGAAGGCCCATGCACCTTGCACAACCCCAATTACGACTTCAATGACGCCCTCATTCCCTTGGGCGGCACGTATTGGGTCAAGCTGGTCGAGGCCTGGCTGCGTTAATTTCAAGAGGCTTTGTAAAGCTGGGCTTGTGGCCAAGGGGGCCCTCTAGAATCTTGTCATCTTTCTAAAGGTCCCTATGTCCAAATTCTCATTCTCTGCTGGGGTGGCCTGCGTTGCCGCGCTGCTGTCTTTCAACGTGCAAGCCCAAGACACCACACGTCGCATGGGTGATTTGCTCGCCGTTGGCTTGCCTGCCTTTGCCGCAGGGTTCACCTTTGTCAACGACGACAAAGAAGGCTTTGTGCAGCTGGCCAAATCGGAAGGCGCCACCTTTTTGATTGTGGAAGCCCTCAAAGCCAGCCACCACGAAATGCGTCCCGATGGCTCCGACAACAAGAGCTTCCCATCAGGCCACGCTGCGGTAGCTTTTTCGGCCGCTCAATTTCTGCAAATGAAGGGCGGCTGGGAATACGGCGTGCCGGCTTACTTGGCTGCGAGCTACGTGGGCTATTCGCGCGTTGAATCGCACAAGCATTACTGGAAAGACGTCGTGGCTGGCGCCGCCACGGGTGCGTTGACCACGTACTACTTCACCGATGCCACCAGTGGTCGCCGTGTCGGCATGTCGTGGACGGGCCGCTCGGCTTCGTTGACTTATCAGCAAGCGCTTTAACGCCCGCGCCACTCGGTCGTGATTCAATTTCTCATTCAACGCTGGCGCAGCATTGGTTTTGCCTGTCAAGGCATTGGCGTGCTGCTGCGCACGCAGCCCAATGCGTGGGTGCATGCCGCGGCCACCTTGGCGGTGGTGGCTTTGGGCGTGTCTGTCCGCATCAGTCGTTTGGAATGGGCGCTGCTGGCGCTTGCCATCGGCGCTGTGTGGGCCGCCGAAGCCTTGAACACAGGCATTGAATTTGTCGTGGACTTGGTGTCGCCAGACCACCATGAATTGGCTGGCAAAGCCAAAGACGTGGCAGCCGCTGGCGTCTTGCTGGCCAGCATGGCCGCCGTGTTGGTCGGGCTGCTGGTCTTTGTCCCTTACCTCTTGTAGCTCAGTAAGCCATCAGCAGAGCGCCCAAGTGCCCCTTGTGCTCTGCCACCGCAAATGGCAGCACCAAGCTCAACACATGCTTGGCCCCACGCAGCAGCGACTTTTCTGCACTCTCGGGCTCTAGCGCGTGACGCGGGTCGCGCACGTACTCGTAGCTCAGCCACCACGTCAACATCACCACCATGTGCGTCGCCGTGGCCTCGCGCTCGGACACCGTGATTTGCAACGCACCTTCGTGTTGCAAGCTGTCTAGCATCGTGCGAAACGCCGTGTTTTTATGCAGCAGCGCGTCTTTGATGTGTGTTTCTAAGCGTCGGTTGTTGCTCAGCAAATGGTTCAAGTCGCGGTACAAAAACCGGTATTGCCACACCAGCTCAAACAGCGTGTGCATGAAAAACCAAGCATCTTCTACGTCGTGTACACCAGGCGCTGCGCCCAGCAATTCGTGCAGCGCCGTTTCATAGCGGTTGAACAGCGCGGTCACCAACTCCTCTTTGGCGGGGTAGTGGTAATACAAGTTGCCGGGGCTGATGTTCAGCTCTGCCGAAATCAGCGTTGTTGATACGTTTGGCTCGCCAAAGCGGTTGAACAGCTCCAGCGTTGTCTCCAAAATCCGCTCTGCCGTACGGCGCGGTGCTTTTTTAGCCATGGTTCATTGAATGGGGGTCAGATCCCCATTAATTTTTGCCAGATTTGCTCGTTGCCTTTGCCGCCGTTTTCGTTGGCGCTTTGGCGGCAGGCTTTGTGGCTGCTTTCGGCGCTGCCGTTGCCTTTTTGGCCGCGGCAGGTTTGGCCCCCTTGCCCAACTGCGCCTCCAGTGCGGCCACACGGTCGTGCAGCGCTTTCAGTTCTTGTGCCGATGGAATGCCCAAGCCCTGCAGCGCCTTGGCCACACGGTCTTCAAAAATGTTTTCTAACTTGCCCCATTGGCCTGTGGCGCGCTCGTTCAAGGTGTGCGCGGCCTCCGTCACCTTCTGTGTCGCCTCGGCCAGTTTTTCTTCGGCGGTGGTGTGCACCTTGCGCTGCATCGTGATGCCATCGCTCACCAGCTTTTCAAACGCCTTTGTGCCTTCTTGTTGCGCCTTCGAGAACGCGCCCAAGCCCGCCAGCCAAATTTGCTGCGCTTGCTCTTTCACGTTGTCAGACATCGCGGCGGGATCGAACGGATTTTTGGTAGACATAAGGCGCTTTCAAAGACGTTGCAGAAGAGGGCACTTTAACGCGCCGTGCTTTCAGTGGCAATTGGGTTAAGCTCATTCGCATGGTTCAACCTTCAACGTCAATCGCTAGCCCAGTAGACGATCAACTTCGCGAGCTGTTGTCGCGATTTCCCGTCGTTCAATTGGCGATCTTGTTTGGCTCTGTCGCCAGCGGCCGCGCGCGTACCGACAGCGATTTAGATTTGGGCATTGTTTGTGCACGACCGATTGGCGTAGATGAAAAAATCACCATCATCGAAGCCTTGGCCGAAAAATTCGGCCGGCCTGTTGATTTGGTCGATCTCTACCCCGCCCCCGAACCGTTGCTTGGACAGGTCTTGCGCCATGGCCGTCGCATCATCGGTAGCGATGAAGCCTTTGGACGTCTGCTCTACCGCCACCTCATTGCACAGGCCGACTTTATGCCCATCAAAAACCGAATTCTTCAAGAAAGGCGCATGGCATGGATCGGCAAGTGATTGACCAAAAACTAGAGTCTTTATTCCGTTGTTTGTCGCGCATCAAAGCCAAATTTCCGACAGACGTTTCGTTGCTCACCTCGGACTTTGATTTGCAAGACATTGTCTCGCTCAACCTCAGCCGTGCCGTGCAATTGACAGTCGACATTGGTGGATACATCGTCTCTGTCAGCGACTTCCATTCACCCGAAACCATGGGCGAAACATTCGATGTGCTGGCGCAAAACAAAGTCGTTTCACATGACCTCGCCGCCAGGTTGAAAAAATCTGTGGGTTTCAGGAATATTGCCGTTCACAACTACGACGCCATCAATTGGCACATCGTTCACAGCATCATCAAAGACCATTTAGGTGACTTCTCTGAATTCGCCAAAGCTGTGATCACTTGGCAAGATCAACAACCGTAAGCACCCAAACAATCCGTCTAAACCCCCGCGCGCAATGCGTCAACTTGCGCTTACGATACGTCTCTGAGACTTTTGACAACATATGCATCCAGAGACAACATCGCCTTTGACAGACACCGTGACGGCCAGCAGCGCTTGGTACGTCATTCACACCAAGCCCCGTAACGAGGCGCGTGCTTTAGAGAACTTACAAAACCAAGGCTTCGAGTGTTTCTTGCCGACCATGGAGGTCGAAAAACGCGTGCGTCAACGCGTGCAAACCTTGGTCGTGCCCATGTTCAGTCGCTACCTGTTCATTCGCTTGAACGACGTCAACCAGAACTGGGCACCCATTCGCTCCACCTTGGGCGTCAGCAAGCTCGTGAGCTTTGGCAACCAGCCTGCCAAAGCCCCGCAAAGTTTGATTGACTTTTTGCGTCAAGCCCCTGCCGCCGAAGTCGCCCGTCTTTTTGGTGTCGGCGACACCGTGCAAATCACCGATGGTCCACTCAAAGGCTTGCAAGGCACCTACCAAGACCACGATGGCGACCTGTGTGCCATGGTCTTGGTCGACCTGCTCGGACAGCCTCAAAAGCTGCGCATGACCTTGGATTCACTTCATAAAATAGAGTCATGAACACAAGCACCACAAGCCCTGCTCACATTGCCATCATCATGGATGGCAATGGCCGTTGGGCTAAAAAGCGCTTCATGCCGCGCACCGTGGGGCATGTCAAAGGGGCAAGCTTGGTGCCTGATTTGGTGAAAAATTGCCTGAAAAAAGGCATTCGCCATCTCACCCTCTTTGCCTTCAGCACCGAAAACTGGAGCCGCCCCGACGACGAGGTCTCCACCCTCATGGGCCTGTTCATTCAGTACCTTGAAAAAGAAATCAAAAACATGCAAGCCGAAGGCGTGCGGCTCAACGTCATTGGCGACATCTCGCGCTTTCCGCAAGCCCTGCAAGACAGTATTTGCAAGGCCATGACCAACACCGCCAGCAACACCAGCCTCACCCTCAACGTTGCCGCCAATTACGGCGGCCGCTGGGACATCTTGCAAGCCGTGCAAGCGTGGCAAGTCGCCAACCCCAACGCCTCCGTGGCAGACCTCGCCTCTGAGCAACTCAGCCACTACCTCAGCACCGCAGGCCAGCCCGAGCCCGATTTGCTCATTCGCACGGGCGGCGAGTCGCGCATCAGCAACTTCATGTTGTGGCAGCTGGCCTACGCTGAGTTTTATTTCACCGACACCCTCTGGCCCGACTTCGACGCCGCCGAGTTTGACAAAGCCTTGGCGTGGTTCGCAGGCCGCGAACGACGCTTTGGTTCGGTGGTGGCGTAATACCGCGTTTTTTGCTCGTCTTTTGGGGCCATGCTGTAAGATTTTCAGTATGCGCCTCACCCCTGACCAAGTTCAAGCCATTCGCCAAGTCGCACAGCGCGAGCTTGGTGAGGATGCACGAGTGCGTGTGTTTGGCTCTCAGGTCTTGGATGATCGACTAGGGGGCGATATCGATTTACTCTTTGAAACCGATAAGAGTCAACAAAATCGCGCTTCAACCATTTGCCGCCTATACGGAGCTTTGGTCATGCAACTCGGGGATCGAAAAATCGATGTCTTGCTCAAAGACCCTAACACCCCTGACGTTCCCATTTTTCAAATTGCCAAACGCACAGGGGTGTTGTTGTGACGTTGCTTTATTTGCCCGAGCATGTTGAGCCTGCTTTGCTGGCGCTTGATCTCGCACGCAAAGAGGTAGCGCATTTGCGCTACACGCATGAAACGCTGTTCAGCCAAGCCATCACCACCCATTGGGTTGTCGCGTTGGCGGTTGACCAAGAGATGGCAGAAAAAGTAGACGCTTTTGTGGGGCGATTTGCGCGCTTGCAAGACCACATTGGTGAAAAGCTCATACCCCGGTTTGCTGCACTGCTGGGCGAGTCCCCCAAAGCCATGCTTGATGTTTTGGCGTTTGCTGAAAAAATGCAATGGCTAGATAGTTCCGTCCAATTTGTCGGCGCCAGAAAGCTCAGAAATTTGTTGGTTCACGAGTACATGTCTGATGCGGGTTTGTTTCTCGACGCACTCTTGAATGCGCGTGATGCAACATTCATGCTCTTTAATGTTGTGAGTCGCATTGAAGCCAAGAGCAAAGAGCTTCGGTTGAAGCTGTCGCCTCTTGCATAGCGCGCGATGAATTTTTTGTAAACCTACAAAAATAATAAAAATATAAACTCACGTCGAGTGTGAGTTAAAAGATTTTCACTTTGAACCATACGTCTTTCGAAAGCTAATCCATTAGTGATTGTTTTTGAGGCGCTATGAATGCGCAATTGGTCCATTCGTGACGTAAAGAGCCATCAATTCGTCACATTCCCTTCATATAATCAATCCTCAAAATAAAAACTAGCCGACACCTCCGCCTTTTGCGGGGGTGTTTTGTTTTTACTGAAAGTTGTTTTCAATGCCTCAATTGAAGTTTGCGCTTGGTTCAAGTGCTGCGGTAGCCATGGTGCTGTCGCTTTTTGCAGCATCGGTTCATGCACAAAACGTGCAATTGCCCACTGGCCAAACGCAAGGCTTTTCTGTGGGGGCAGCAGGTGGCGCAGGCTTAGGCGCTATGTCTGCAGGCGGCGTGCCTTCTATTCGTGCGGCAGACCCTGCCAGCCCATTCGGTGCAACGCCAACAGGTGTTCAGCCTTTGCCAGGTATGCAGGGCAACTACCCCCAGCACATGGCTGACGCGCTCAAGCCCAACGACTTCCAAAAATTCGTCTTAGAAACCACCGGTTTCAAGTTGCCCCTCTACGGCCAAACCTTCTTTGACAACGTGCAAAGCAGCCAGCGCCCCGGCGGCAACCCCTTTGCCCCTGTCGACAACGCCCCTGTTTCTGCCGACTACCCACTCGGCCCAGGTGATCAAGTGATCATTCGTGGTTGGGGCTCGCTCGACATTGACGTGCGCACCACCATCGACCGCAACGGCATGGTCACCCTGCCGCGCGTAGGCGCGGTGCAGTTGGCAGGCGTCAAAGCCGGTCAAGCTGAAAGCGTGTTGCACACAGCGGTCAGCAAGTACTACAAAGACTTCCAGCTCAGCGTCAGCCTTGGCACCCTGCGCTCCATCACTGTGTATGTGGTGGGCCAAGCCCGCCGCCCCGGCAGCTACACCCTCAGCAGCGTGTCTACTTTGGCCAGCGGTTTGTTTGCCACAGGCGGGCCCAATGCCAATGGCTCCATGCGCCGCGTGCAACTGAAGCGCGCAGGCCAAGTGGTGACCGAGCTCGACCTTTACAGCTTCTTGTCCCAAGGCAGCAACGCCGCCGATGCCAAGCTGATCGATGGCGACGTCATCTTCATTCCTCCAGCCGCGGGCTACATCGCCATGGTGGGCAAGGTCAACAACCCCGCTGTGTATGAGCTCAAAAGCACGTCTGAGACTTTAGAGCAGTTGCTCAGCGTGGCCGGTGGCGTGCCCGTGGTGGCCGACCCCCGTCGCGTCACCCTAGAGCGCATCAACCCCAGCCTCAACCAGCCTCGCAGCGTCGAAGGCTTTGCGCTTGATGCGGCAGGCCTCAAAACCTCCCTCAAAAACGGCGACTTGTTGACGGTGCAAGCCATCAGCCCCGAGATGGCCAATGCCGTCACCCTGCGTGGCAACGTGGCCCAGCCCGTACGCTTGGCATGGCGCGAAGGCATGCGCGTGAGCGACCTCATTCCTAACCGCGAAGCCCTCATCAGCCGCGACTCGGTGCGTCGCCAAAACGAAGCCCTGTTTGACGGCAACCAACGCGAGCGCACCCAGCGCGAGCGCGAAATGATTCCGGAAGACCTGTTGGCCGACAATGTGCTGAACGCGCAAATTGAACGTCAATTGCGCGAAGGCGTGGCGCCAATCGGTACAAATAACGGTGCTAATGCCGCGAGCGCAACCCCTAACGCCGCAGCCTCTAAAAACGCCCGCGAACTCCGCGACGCCCGCGAAAACCGCCTCTATTCACAGCAAGCCGTCATCGAGCCAATTGCCAAGCGTGGCTTGCCTTCATTGGCCGAGTCGGTAGGTAACCTGTACGACGAAATCAATTGGGACTACGCCCTCATTGAGCGCCTCAACCGCCAAGACATGAGCGTCAGCTTGGTGCCCTTCAACTTGGGCCGCGTGCTGTCTAACGCCAAAGACCCCGACAACCAAGTGCTTCAAGCGGGCGATGTAGTCACCGTGTTCTCGGTCACCGATGTGCGCGTGCCCATTGCCAAGCGCCGTGCCATGGTGCGCATTGAAGGCGAAGTGACTAGCCCTGGCGTGTACCAAGTCAAGCCCGGCGAAACCTTGACCACCGTGCTACAGCGCGCAGGCGGCCTCACGCATGACGCCTATTTGTTTGGTGCCTCCTTCTACCGCGAAGACGTGCGTAAAAGCCAAGCCGAAAACCTAGAGAAGCTCATTCGCCGCCTAGAGGCCGAGTCAAGTGCCAGCGTGGCCCAAATCAGCCAAAGCATGGGTGCCAGCTCTGACGCTTCTTTGGCCCAAGCGCGCATTCAGGCGGCTCAGCAAGCCCAGCGCCAGTCCATCGAACGTGTGCGTAACCTCAAGCCCGAAGGCCGCATTGCCATGGACATGCCGCCCGAGATGTACAACTACATCAACAAGCTTCCTGAGCTGCGCTTGCAAAACGGCGACCGTTTGTGGTGCCCAGCCGCCCAGACTTTGTGTATGTGTTTGGCTCAGTCAACACCGAGTCGGCCTTGCTCTTTAAAGCCGACCAGTCGGTGGAGCAATACCTCAAAGTGGCAGGCGTCAGTCAAAGTGCCGACCGCGATGGCGTTATTTTGATTCGTGCCGACGGCTCTGCCGTCACGTCCACCGGCTCGTGGGGCAACCCCGTGCTCAGCGCCAAGGTCATGCCTGGTGACACCATCGTCATGCCCGAAAAGCTAGACCGCGAAGCCGGTTGGAGCTTTTTCATCCGCAATACCAAAGACATCACCCAAATTTTGTACCAGCTCGGCTTGGGTGCCGCAGCCTACAAAACCTTGCGTAACTGATGGGCACGAGCATGACCGAGCAAACCACTGCACAAGCCGCCTTGCCTGAAGACGACGAAATCAGCCTGATCGATTTAGCCATTGCCTTAGGCGAAGAAAAAACGACCATCCTCAAAGTAACAGGCATGTTCACCGCTGTTGCGGTGGTGGTGGCCTTGCTGTTGCCCAACATCTACACCGCTAAAACGGTAATGATGCCCCCTCAACAGCAGCAAAGCGGCGCAGCCTCTGCGCTGGCTAGCTTGGGTGGTTTGGCTGGTTTGGCTGGGGCAGCTGCAGGCATCAAGAGCCCTGATGAGATGTATGTGGCCTTTATGCAAAGCGAAGGCTTGCAAAAAAGCATCATTGAAAAGTTAAAGCTGCAAGAGCGTTACGATATAAAAACCATTGCAGACACGCGAAAAAAACTGCAAGACAACGTCAAAATTTCCCCAGACAAAAAGTCTGGTCTTATCACCATTGAGGCTGACGACAAAGACCCAGAGTTTGCAGCCCAGTTGGCGAACTTACATGTCGACGAACTGCGTGTGTTGTTAGGCCGCTTGGCCGTCACAGATGCGCAGCAGCGTCGCATGTTCTACGAGCAGCAAATCAAAAAAGTGCAAGCCGAGTTGGCAGAAGCCGAACAAAGCTTTAGGCAAGCCAAGGCGCAGTCTGGTATGCAAGTCACGGCTGTTTTGGCCGAGAGTGGCGTGCGTGCCAGTGCAGAGCTACGGGGCCAAATAGCAGCTCGCGAAGTGCAAATGAGTGCCATGAGTCGCTTTGCTACCGCTCAAAACCCAGATGTGCAGCGCTTGGGTAGTGAGTTGGCTGCTTTGCGAGGTCAGTTGGCTAAGTTGGAGCAAGGTGGCGGCGCTGTCGAAGCTTCAACGCCCTTGCAACAGCAGGCCGTTAAGTCGTATCGTGATGTCAAAGTTCAAGAGGCCATGCTGGAAGTGCTCATCAAACAGTACGAGCTGGCCCGCGTGGATGAGGCTAAAGAAGGGCCTTTGTTGCAGCAACTAGATTCGGCCACTGCGCCAGAGCGTAAATCCAAGCCAAAGCGCTCCCTGATCGTATTGGTTGCTGCTTTTGGTGGTTTATTTCTAGGCGTGCTGTTGGCCTTTATTCGTCGAGCCATACGCAAAGCTGCTGAGTTAGACCAAGGCCATTCGCAAATGACCTTGTTGCTAAAAGCATGGAGTTTCAAGCGTTGACGCTCAACACAATCACTGCTGCTGCGTGGGGCTTTGCCAGTTGCTTTGCGCTGTGTGTGTTGTTGGTCCTCACCAAGCGTTGGCATGGTGCGTTGACGATGGACTTTACAGACGGCATTCAAAAGTTTCACACAGCACCAACACCCCGCATTGGGGGCATACCCATCGTGTTGGGACTGGTCGTGGCTTGGTCAGTGGCGCAGCAAGACCTGAAAGATTTACTTTTACCTATTTTGTTAGCAGGCATGCCGGCGTTTATGTTTGGCGTTGCTGAAGACCTGACTAAACGCGTAGGCGTGATGCAGCGCTTGTTGGCCACCATGGCGTCGGGTTTGTTGGCTTGGTTGATTACCGATTACTCATTAACCCGTGTTGATATTTGGGGTGTGGACTGGATTTTGAGCTTTACTTTTGTATCTGTCATCTTCACCGCCTTTGCTGTGGGGGGAGTTGCCAACGCAATCAACATCATCGATGGGTTCAATGGCTTGGCCAGCACCATGTCTGCCTTGGCGTTTGTGGGTTATGCACTCATTGCTTGGCAGGTGGGGGATTTCACCCTAACTAACGCATCTATTGTTCTTGCTGCTTGTGTGTGGGGTTTTTTTTGGGTCAATTGGCCTTTGGGCAAGATTTTTTTAGGCGATGGCGGCTCTTACTTCATTGGCTTTGCATTGGCTTGGGTGGCTGTGATGCTCTTGGCACGTAACCCATCGGTGTCTGCATTTGCAGCACTTGTAGTGTGTGTGCATCCGGTCACCGAGGTGTTGTTCAGCATTTATCGTCGCAAGGTGCGTAAAGACCACCCAGGCATGCCCGACAGGTTGCATTTTCATAGCTTGGTTAAGCGCCGTTATGTAGCGCGTTGGTTTGGCAACTATTCCAACGCAGTTAGAAATTCAATCACCGGTGTATTTGTTGGTTTGCTCACGCTCACTTCCATCCTGTTGGCATCTTTAACTTTTGCATCTGTCACGCTATCAGCATTAGCCTTCGTGGGCCTAGGGCTTGGTTATGTGACTGTTTATGCACGAATGGTGCGGCACCATTGGTGTTCACCAATTGCTTTTTTACTTGTCAAACCTAAAAAGCATCCAGCCTTGGCCGTTTGAATTGGCAACCCAAGACTCTTAGCAATTACATGATTCAAGTTACTCCCGTTATTCTTTGTGGTGGCTCTGGCACGAGGCTGTGGCCATTGTCGCGAACCGGTTTCCCCAAGCAGTTTCTTTGTCTCACCGGCAACGAAAGCTTGTTTCAGCAAGCTGCGCAAAGGCTGGTCGCTTTGGGCAGCAAGCACATTCAAGTGGCCGCCCCAGTTATCGTCAGCGGCGAAGACCACCGCTTTTTAGCGTCAGAGCAACTGCGCGAAGTAGGCATTGCACTGGGCTGCGCCTTGCTCGAGCCCACGGGCCGCAACACTGCCCCGGCCTTGACCTTTGCGGCATTGGCCGCTGTGCAAAACGGCCAAGACCCGGTGCTGGTCGTCACCCCTGCAGACCAAACCATCGCCAACTCAGCGGCATTCACCGCCGCAGTGCAACAAGCCATTGCCCAAGCCGAGCAGGGCAACATCGTCATCTTGGGTGTCACTCCCGACAAACCCGAAACCGGCTACGGCTACATCCACACTGAAACCAGTGGCAGCTTGCCTCCACAAGCGAATGTCTACACGGTTCAGGCCTTTGTAGAAAAGCCTAACCTACCCACCGCCCAGCAATACCTGAGCGAAGGCGGCTACTATTGGAACGCCGGCATGTTCGTGCTCAAAGCCTCGGTTTGGCTGGCGGCCATCGAGCAGTTTGCTCCTGTCATCTTGCAAGCCACCCGCACCGCGTGGGACGCCCGCAAAACGGACGGTGCTTTTGTACGTCCCGCCAAAGCCGAGTTTGAGGCCATCCCTTCTGAGTCGGTGGACTACGCGGTCATGGAACACTGCCCCGGCAGCGTATTCCCCATCCAAATGGTGCCGCTAAATGCTGGTTGGAACGATCTGGGTGCATGGGACGCCGTGTGGCAAGTGCAGCCCAAAGACGCACAGGGAAACGCTCATGTGGGCGACGTGCTGCACACCGACAGCCACAACACCTTAGTCCACGCCAGCAGCCGCCTAGTGGCGCTGGTGGGTGTGAGCGACTTGGTGGTGGTCGAAACCGCAGACGCCGTGCTGGTGACCAGTAAGTCGCGCAGCCAGGACGTGAAACACATCGTCAACCAGCTCACCGCGCAAAAGCGCGAAGAGCAAACCTTGCACCGCAAAGTGCACCGCCCTTGGGGCTGGTACGACAGCATCGACGAAGGCGGGCGCTTCAAGGTCAAGCGCATCCAGGTCAAGCCCAAAGCTAGCCTGAGCCTGCAAAAACACCACCACCGTGCCGAGCACTGGATCGTGGTAACCGGTACGGCTCAGATCACCAACGGTGACAAGGTACTCACCCTGACCGAAAACCAGTCCACATACATCCCACTGGGCGCCGTGCACCGCTTGGACAACCCCGGCACCATTCCACTCGAAATCATCGAGGTGCAATCGGGCAGTTATTTGGGAGAAGACGACATTGTTCGGTTTGAAGACACTTACGGGAGAGCCAGTTAAATGATCCAAGAACCCAAAATCTACGTGGCAGGCCATCGCGGCATGGTTGGGTCGGCCATCGAGCGCCAGCTTTTTGCCCATGGCGTTCAGCCAAACCAGATCATCACCCGCACCCACGCTGAGCTGGACTTGACCAACCAAGCTGCCGTACAAGCCTTTTTTGCCCAAGAAAAGCCAGACCAGGTTTACCTGGCCGCAGCCAAAGTGGGCGGCATCCACGCCAACAACACTTACCCAGCCGAATTCATCTACGACAACCTGATGATGCAAGCCAATGTGATCGATGCGGCCTTCAAAATCGGCGTGAAAAAACTGCTGTTTTTGGGAAGCAGCTGCATCTACCCCAAGCTGGCTTCTCAGCCCATGCGCGAAGACGCCTTGCTCACCGGCACGCTGGAATCTACCAACGAGCCCTATGCCATAGCCAAGATCGCAGGCATCAAACTCTGCGAAAGCTACAACCGCCAATACGGTGCCAGCCATGGTGTCGACTACCGCAGCGTCATGCCCACCAACCTCTATGGCCCCGGCGACAACTACCACCCCGAAAACTCCCACGTCATCCCCGCGCTGATTCGCCGGTTTCATGAAGCCAAATTGGCCCAAGCACCCAGCGTCGCCATTTGGGGCACTGGCACACCCAAGCGCGAGTTTTTGTATGTCGACGACATGGCAGCCGCCAGTGTGCACGTCATGAACCTGCCCAAACCTACTTATGACCAACACACCAGCCCCATGCTCAGCCACATCAATGTTGGCTATGGGACCGATGTGAGCATTGCGGAAGCGGCACAAACCATCGCCCAAGTGGTGGGGTACGCCGGCGCGGTGACATTCGACACCAGCAAACCCGACGGCACACCGCGCAAGTGGATGGACAGCACCCGCCTGAACAGCCTGGGTTGGCAAGCCCAAGTGCCCCTGCTGCAAGGCCTGATCCAAGCCTATCAAGACTTTTTGACCAGAACCTGATCCCTTGTAGGAGCCCACACCGTGGGCGATTGACTCCTGTGAGACCCAAACAATGACCCAACCCCAAGTTACTCAAAAACCCAACCAAAAAGTCGCCCTCATCACCGGCATCACCGGCCAAGACGGCTCATACCTTGCTGAATTTTTGCTGGAAAAAGGCTATATCGTTCACGGCATCAAACGCCGCGCCAGCTCGTTCAACACCCAGCGAATTGACCACGTCTACCAAGACCCGCACATAGCGCACGCCAACCTCAAGCTGCACTATGGCGATCTGAGCGACACCAGCAACCTGATTCGCATCATTCAAGAAACTCAGCCCGACGAAATCTATAACCTGGGTGCCATGAGCCATGTGGCCGTGTCTTTTGAATCGCCCGAATATACCGCCGACGTAGACGCCATTGGCACCCTGCGTTTGCTCGAAGCCATTCGCATCCTTGGCCTGGAAAATAAGACTCGTTTTTACCAAGCCAGTACATCTGAGCTGTATGGCCTGGTGCAAGAAACGCCCCAAAAAGAAACCACACCTTTCTACCCCCGCAGCCCATACGCCGTAGCCAAAATGTACGCGTATTGGATCTGCGTCAACTACCGCGAAGCCTACGGCATCTATGCCTGCAACGGCATTTTGTTCAACCACGAAAGCCCACGCCGCGGCGAAACTTTTGTCACTCGCAAAATTACACGCGGCATGGCCAACATCAGCCAAGGCCTGGAAGACTGCCTGTACATGGGCAATATCGACGCTCTGCGAGACTGGGGTCACGCCAAAGACTATGTGCGCATGCAGTGGATGATGTTGCAACAAGACCAACCCGAAGACTTTGTCATCGCCACCGGCGTGCAATACAGCGTGCGCCAATTTATCAACTGGAGCGCAGAAGCGTTGGGCATGGCGCTGCGCTGGGAAGGTCAGGGCGTTAACGAAGTCGCGTACTGGAATGAGAAACCCGTTGTCCGCATAGACCCCCGCTATTTCCGGCCCACCGAAGTCGAAACCCTGCTGGGCGACCCCAGCAAAGCCAAGCAAAAACTCGGTTGGGTACCCGAAATCACCGCTCAAGAGATGTGCACCGAAATGGTCGCCTCCGACCTTGCTCAGGCCAAACAGCATGCCCTGCTCAAGGCTAACGGCTACAACGTCAGCGTGAGCGTGGAATAACGATGTTTATTATCTGGTCGGACTTGTTTCAACTTTGTATTTCTTTGATGGCGTCAGGCATGAAGTCTGTGTGAAAAAAATTATGTCGAGCGTTTCCTGGCTGTTCTTCGGTCAGGTTGGTCGCATTGTTTCCCAGATGGTCGGTGTCTCGGTCATCGCGCGTCTTCTGACGCCCGTTGATTTTGGCGTGATCGGCATCGCGTTGATGGTGTCCAACTTGGCGGGTCTACTCCGCGATATGGGCACCGGACCTGCCGCCATCCGTTCACCAGATGGTTCTGTCCGGTTTCTCGGAGGAATCTATTCTGTCCAGCTGATCATCGGTCTGATTTTGGCTGTGGTCCTGTTGATGCTGGCGCATCCTCTGGCCAGTTTTTACCGGGTTGACGCGCTCGAACACGTGCTCATCATCCTCTCAGTAGTATTTCCGCTGTCGGCGCTTGGTGGTACTCATTTGATTGTTCTCGAGAGAGCCCATCGCTATAGAGATATTTCCGCTATCGATTTAGTTTCTTATTTGAGTGGATTGCTAGTTGCCATAGCTTTAGCCACTGTCGGCATTGGGGCCGAGAGTCTTGCTGTGCAGGCCGTCGTCACCGCGGCGCTCCAGACAGTTCTGCAACGTCGTGCCGCGGGTATTGTTCTCCGGCCTACCCACCCGCGTAATGCTCTCTCCGCGGCCCACGGGTCGCTGGCAGTCACATCGTTCCATTTGATGAATTACATGGTCCGCAATTCTGACACTGGTGTTGCGGGGCGACTGGCAAGCGCCGAATTCGTCGGTAACTATTCGATAGCTGGTCGCATCGCCCAGATGCCGACGCAGTTGATTGGCATGCTGGTTTCGCGTATCAGCGTGCCGATGCTGTCTGCCGAGGGGCTGGATCGCGACACATTGGCTCACGAAGCCCAGAGGATGATCGCTGGCACCTTAATGGCTAGCGCGCTGGTCTGCCTGGTTCTTGTGGCCTTACGTCAGACCGTGACCTCGCTGCTGTTCGGCGCGCAATGGTTGAATTCCGTTCCCCCTCAGCTGGTCTGGCTGCTGCCGGCTGCGGCACTGACTTCCACCAGCGCAGTCGTGGTAGGAGTGATGACCGCCTTCGGTGCGACCGTCGCGCTGACGCGTACCGGCGTGTTTAGTGCCATCGCGCACGCACTAGCGCTGCTGGCGGGACTGTACGTCGACGTGCGCTGGCTGCCAGTATCGATCCTGGTGTCGGCGCTGATGGCGCTGGGCATCGCACTGCTTCAGTTGCGGGCGGTACAGACGGATCGATCGATGTCCTTGGTGCGCCTGATGCCGCTGATGCCCGTAGTGCTGCTGTTGATTGCCAGCGCGTTGTGGAGCGACTCGCTGCTTCTGGCCTCTGCCGAGTCCGAGCCTGTGCGCCCAATAGGCATTGAGCTGGTCGAGGCGGGCGCCTTAGCTCTGTTGTTGTCGTTACTGGCTGCCTGGCAGTTGCGCGCTTGGCGTAACCTGCCGAGCCTCGATCCGGAGTCCGCCTCTGCGCGGAAGGCCGCATGAAAAAATCCTTCCAAGGGCAGGTTTCGGTCGTCATTCCGACCTTTCGCCGCCATGACAGTTTGGCCCTTGCAGTGCGTTCTGCGCTTCTGCAGGGCGACGCGATCCGAGAAGTGCTGGTTGTAGACGATAACCGCCGCCCCGCGGACGAGGGCAAGGTGCAGGCGGTACTGGCCTCGATCGGCGATCCGCGGCTGGTGTACCTGCGCAATCTGGGTGAACCGGGCGGATCGGCGTCGCGCAATGTTGCCATCCGCCAGGCCAGCGCACCCTTGCTTGCCTTCCTGGACGACGACGATCAATGGCTACCCGGCAAGATCGACGCACAGCTGGCGGCGATGACGCCCGACATGGCTGGTATCGACTGCGGCTATGTAGAGTGCGACGAGACCTGGGGGCTGATGCTCGAAATTCGCGGCAAGGCTTGTCTGCGCAGTCAGGCGAATCTGCTGGCGGGCTACTGTCCGACTAGCACCAGTCTGGTTATGCTGCGCCGTGATGTCGCGCTGCAGGCCGGTCTGTTTGACGAGGGGCTGGCCAGCTTCGAGGACTACGACTTCTGGGTCCGATGCGCGGCTTTCGGCGCCTTCGGAACCCTCGAGGGACCACATTGCCTCTATGTTCAGCATGCGGGCTACCGGCTTAGCGTGGCAACAGATGCCCGGCTTAGAGGGCTAGATGAGTTCCTGTCGCGCTGGGGCGATCGTATCGGCACGGCGGGCGAGGTGGCTGCGCTTCGTCGCCACTGGTGTCTGGTGGCGATGGTGACCAATGCCCGCCGCACACTGCCGAGCGACCGGATCGAGTCCCTTGGCTTCGCGCTTCAGGCCTTGCGCACCGATCCTGGCCGCCAGCTCGGCTGGCAGCCCTTGCTGTTCGCGGTGTTAGGCTTTTCTCTTGCACGCTGGTTGTCTCGGCGGCGGAATGCTGCACGCAACCTGCCCGAGCGCAAGACCGCCTGGCTGCGCCGATACCAAGTTGTCCTGGCGGCAGGTGATCCCGTGGCGGCGACGATGACGTGGCCAGTATGAACAGCACGGTGCTGACAATGTCTGAGTCGAACCGCTGTCAAGTTTCGCAGCGGGGGGGGGCAGTCCGGCGCCCGCATGTGGTCATGGCAGCACTGGCCCTGTTCGTTGGCCTGAGTGCTGCCAACGCGATGGGGGGGCTACTGCAGGGTACCTTTTTCGGCCTCTGTCTAGGCGTGATGCTGCTGCGCCGAAAT